>MDTD01200320.1_pt1 | contig 16052 bp, 13 predicted proteins | sample 811221 | NCBI WGS metagenome assembly MDTD01 (sample SAMN05326646, study PRJNA326480) | marine metagenome | isolation source: seawater | place: Pacific Ocean: South West | collected 2011 | reverse complement strand
CCCATGGCCAACCGCTGGCTTCAATCCCTCTACTCTCCCAGTATTGACTAAGCATTTCTGCTCGTGCTTTTCTTTGCTCAGTGATAGAGTCCCCCAATCCCGAAAGGTCGATCACGCCAACCCCACGGTCAAACAAGGCGGTTCTATCAGCAGGTTTAAGGTTTTTAATGCGATCAATGTAAGTGTTTGTGTTTTCCCCTTCCTTATTTTGAAAATAAAGCTCAAGTAGTTTTTTTACTATTTCTTCGTTAGTTGACATTTTTAACTCCCAATGTTATCAGCAATATAAGAAGGATCGGTGGGAATATAAACTGTGTCTCCGAGTTTATAATGTGCATCGGTGGGCTTCTTGTTAACAAAACCGATCACCCACCAATACTCATAGGTTCTATAAAAGGTTCTAGATAGTTTTTGCAACGAATCACCTGCTCGCCAAATATATTCACTGACCATTATAGTGTCTGTATCCAAACCAGAGAAAGGCATTGTTCGGAAATGCTCTATCTTGGGTAACCCTCTTTTCTCCAATAGTTCATCGTATAGTGGATTTTTATTGATTCCGGTTCTGTTGTTTCTGAATATCGGCATGTGTTTTTTGTCCTTATTTAAATTTAAACGGGAAATTTATAATCCCTGTGATATCATCTCTGATTAGTGTCGCACCATCAGATTTATAGTTTCCGGGTCGACCTGCGTACAAGTGAGGAGAGGCTTCTCGACCGGTGATAGCAGCCGTGATGGAGATTTTAAATCCTTTGGGATAGTATTTCTTAATTGCTCCATCTTTTTCTATAAAATACCCTAAATCATTGTGATTATCAACAGAGATTCCATTGACCTTGCAACCTATTCCATTTTCCCATAAAGTATTTGGATCATTATTTATCTCTTTGGTTGAATCGTGCCTCTCTAATAGACTAGGAGAATAAAGAACTCTAAAAATATCAGCATAGTTAGACCAATTTCCACCATCAAGTTCATTTTCGGTTAATAAAAGTCTAAAAAGTATTTGTATTTTCCCGCAATTTTTCTTCGCTTGTTCCAAATCGTCTGCAATGATTGAAAATTTGATATCGACCTCTGAATTACTATCGCTGTAATTAAAATATGCTTGCCCGACGTCAGTATTGTTCACTTCTCTTGGTTCTAGTGAGGTTTTTTTGGAGAATTTGAAGTCCTCTAAGAACATTTTGAACAAACAGTACACTGGTGTGCCATATCCTACGGCATTCGTTTGCAGGTCGATTTGAGTTTTACTCCATTTAGAGTTGAATTTTCCTCGCTGTTCCTTTTCATTGTTTCCAATCATGAAAAAAGAACTTGCATTGGTTGCATAATCTGTTTTATGACTATTAAGAGTCTTATAGTTATATTCAGCACCAGATTGTCTAGAATCCTTGATAGATATACCAAAAGGCCACCCACCACCATCTCCGGGCATAAATTCACCGGTGATCGAGAATCCTCTAATTACATACACTTCGTCCTCGACAGCAGAAGTCTCTGCCGGAAGGGCTTTTAATGCGTCAGAGTCGATTATGTCTCGCGGCAAGGCATCAACTGACAAGGTTATGTCGACTTTTATGTTTCTAGGTGCTCGAAAATCTTCATCTATAAAAAATCCTGCTTCAATATCCGGAGTGTAATCGAAGTCTTTTATATATCCGGGTAGCCCATTTGTTTTGAGTTCGGAAAAATTACTAATTAAGTCAACAACATCTTTTCTTCCAAATGATATCAAATTTGAACAAAGTATATATATTTTTGGAGCCGTCGCTGCCTGTGAAACAGTTTCGGATACACCCTCTGCCGAAGTAATCGTGGTAAACCCTCCGCTGGGAGATATCATCCTCATTATTTCACTAACCCTAGCTAAGTTTGACTTCGCTTCAAGAGCACTCGCGGCTGGAACATCAATTGATAAGGTCATAGATACAGCACTAGCCTTCTCTATGTACCTAGCTCCGGTTTTGTCCTTTTCGTCAATTGTCTCTATGTTTTTGTTTAATGCATATTTTAAGTCTCGGATAAATGCCGGCAACTCTATGTATCTTTTTGATATAGCAGAGCCTATGTAGATCCGGCTAGCATAATTATAAGACATAGCTTCACTACCTTGGTTGCCTGTTGGCTTATAGGTGTTCCAAAATGTCATTATCCAGCCCTCGACACAACTTTCTTGATGATACCTTCCATTTTCTTGCCATCGATATAAACATTAACCGTGGTTTCTGGCATCTTTATCTCTGGTATATTGACATCCACAGTTATCTTGCCATCAACAAAGTTTTTCATTATATCTCCGGTACCTATTACAGCACTGGCACCAGCACCATCGCTGGTTATAGCCATGAATCCATCACCCACAGCAGCAGACATTTGCGTTGCTAATTTTGACACCTGAGTCAAGCCATTTGAAAACTTTTCCATTCCGGTTCCCATGGCCATAAGACTTTCACCGATTCCACCTAAAACAGCGGTACCAGCCATCGCTGTGACTCCTAGGAGAGCCGCGCCCATTACAGACATAGTAGAAAAAATTGCCAAAATCGGAACGAGAGCAGCGATCGAAGTGGCAGCAAGAACAGCAATTGCGCCGGCTATTGAGTATATACCAACAACCACTAACGGAATCTGAAAAAGACTACCGACCAATGTGTCAAATAGAAGCACGATCGATTGGATTAGCATGGTCATTGACCCAAACATGATCCCCATTGCCAAAGCGACCAACATAAGTACCGCCGCGCCTTTTATTGCAGCAGGCCCCATTGTATTCAATGATCTTGCCAAGAGAAACACCCCAATGGCCATAACACCAGCAATTAAATACAAAGGTGGACTCTGAGAATAATGGAAAGCCAAAGCAACCCCCATTAGTAAGAGAGCAAACTTCGCCATGGCTCGACCAGCGTTTCGTGTTGCTATCCCCAAAAGAGTCGTGGATCCTGCTTGGGCTTGTGAAGCAACAGCATCGGCATATTTTGTAGTGATCGCGGATGCAGTAACTCCTTGTTCTGCCATTTTTGCTAATGTTGTTTCTCCTGTTGCGATTAAAGATAACTGTTGCCAACCAGTATACAGCGCTGTAATTCCCGCCAAAGCTTTCTTGACTGCCACAAAGCCTATCAAGGTTGGGACAAGTGCTCCACCGAGCGCTGTATTTAGGTCAGTGATCATTGTAAGTAAACCAATGAATAATTCAACCACCGGAGATACAGCAACAGCAATTTGAGAGAAAGCAATTTTCATTTGTTGCATAACAGGAACAAGTTCTGTTGTCAATTCTTTTAATTTTTCTTGTCTTGTGTTGGCTGCTTCTTGTAATCTTCTGTTTTGGTCCATTTCCTTTTGAGACATGTTTAGTAGACGTTGCGCTTCTGCTACATCTTTAACTCCCAAAGATTGTGCGATATACATCTTTGTATATGGATCCATAGAGTCCATATTTGCCCCAACACTTCGAAGTTCTTGTTGGAGATACTTTATTCTTTCGTCATATGACATATTCATCATATCAATCGTCGATAAGCTAGTGCCTAAGACCGCATTTAACTTTGCTGTGGTGTCGGCTGCTTTGTCAAATGTATCAAATTGCTTACCTAAGTTAACCAAAGAACTCATGGACATACCGGTTGCTTTTGCTTGGGCTGCTAAATTTTGGAACACACCTTCCATTCTGGCTCCGTACATTGCAATGTCACCAGATACAGATTGAAAATCAGAAATCATCTTAGAGGCAGTCACTCCCATGTTCTTGCCCATCATGGCAATGTTTCTGGTCATGTCTGTTGCGGCTTTGGCAGACATACCCATTGATCTTGTGAAAAAATCCATCGATTTTGCCGCGTCGGCACCGTTAACACCAATTTTTTCTAACAAAACAATGTTCGTTGCCATATGTTCATTTGCGGCGTCAGCATTTGGATTAAAAGCAGAGAAATTCTCGATTAAACTTTTAGTAGCATTACTGGCATCTTGAATTGATGCGCCCATGGCTATTGTGTTGCTGTGCACGGCCAATATTTGACCTTGAAACTGATTTCCCATGCCGGTGGCCTTACCAAGAGCCTTTGCGGTGTCATCAATTTCGAGAGCCATTTTGGCTGCTGTACCAACTACATTATTCAAAACATTCTTGAAACTCAAAACAGTACCTAACATGTCACTTAAATTAACATTCCCTTTTAGTAGACTCACAACCATATTATCGCTATACTTGGTGCTAATTCCCAATTTCTTAGCAATCTTGTTGTGAAGTTGACTTGTGGTTTCTATTGTTTTCTTTCTTTTTTCCTCGGATTTTTCAGCAGCTTCTGTTAATTCTGCTATTTTTTTAGTAAACTTTTCATCGTCCTTTAATATATCTATGAAATCCTCACCTAATTCGACACGTTTACCAGCGATTTCACTTAACCTCTTTTCTAGGTGTTCTTGTTGTTCTTTCTCGTCAGTGATCTCTCTCAGACCTGCCAATTCTTCCATTAATTTTTTAGTGGCATCTTCTCTTCGCATTTTGTCAATTTCCAATTGGGTTTGAGAAGCTGCGATCATATCCGACATGATCACTTGTTCGGCTTTTTTTTCTTGCAAGATTTCTTGTTGCGTTTTTTTTGCTTTTTCAACGAGGTCTTTTAGCTCTTTTTGTCTCGCTATCCCTTCCGCCAGATCTTTTTCGGCGCCGGTAAGTTTTTTGTTTCCCTCGTTGGGGCCACCTCCACCACCTTCGGTTGGATCCATGAATATCTTTGGTCCGAACATATATAATCCTCTTTACATTTAATTAGTTCACAATAAAAAATGCCCAATTAATGGGCACATTCTATTTGCGTTTAGCTTTATCCATTGCTTTCTTTTCTTTCTCGTATTCCTCGATGGTTCTTTTGAGCCACCACTGCCGTAGACCGACAGGAAGATTGTACAATTCGAAAAGAGACCAGCCACCATAATGCTTTAATATGAAGAACGACTCATAGATGCTCTCCATATATTCATCACTCAGGCCAAAAAAAGTCGGTGCCAAATGGCACGGTCATATCCTCCTCGTGGCCACACTCTGGGCATTCGAATAAGTCTCTTATCTGTAAGTCCGGCGAAACTGCTTTAAAAACATTACGAAGATGCTTAGAATCCATTGCCGTCATGTTATCAATGACCATGTTAATTGTTTTTTTGTCTGTATAACCATTAAAAGACACAACAAAGTATCTCATCTGATCTGTTACGAGATTCGTCATGTTGCTAAGGTTCTTGTTTTTCTTAACCATGGCTACCTCATCGCTACCCACCAGTGGACGAATTTCTGCCTCGATTGTCGACAAGGGTAAAGTGGTTTTGAATGTCATATTTTCTGTCATTTCAATTCCAAATTCCTCAAACTCATCACCATGATAAGTTGTATGATCATTTAAGTCAAAACTAGCCTTACTGACTGTTGAACAACTTGGGCAAGTAACTTTTGTTTTGTATATGTTTCCATAAGCAGAAGCTCTTGCATAAATCAAGATTGCATTTCTATCTCCGATATACAAAGATTCTGCGCTGATTGAATCGTTCTTAATTAAATTTGTTATCAAACGATTTATAGCCAAACCTTTCTTTAACAAAGACCTGTTCGTAAGAATATCTTCGTCTTTCGCAGTCATATATTTGATCTCGATAGTATCTTGACCACAAAGCGGGTGTCCGGTGGGGTATCTCCCCTTTGATGGTAACTCAACGAATTCTGTTGGAGTCACGAAATCTAATGGATTTGCCATCTTTGGAGTATCCTCCGTTGGCTGTGGTTTGTGACCGCCCATTATACGATCTTGATTATTTCTTTTCATTTATACCTCTAAATAATGTGTGAAAGTTATTCGGGACTGCTTGGGGCAATCACCGGAGCACTCCCTTGAATACTGTGACCAGCAGAATACTCTGCATAATCGTAGTCTAATTCCAGTGTGTACTCAACAACGCCGTCTTCGCCATACGCGAGAGCACCAAAGGACAAGGATTTAATAATAGGGTTGATTAATTTCCATTCTTCAACAACTTTTATTTTGTCATCTCCACCGCCGGGAGTGAAAGGTCCAATCTGTTGTATTTGAACGTCTCCTAAGGCAGCGGTTGATTCATTCTTCGAAACACTACCAGCACCAGCCATACCAAGTCGAGCATCAACGGCTTGACCAGAAGGGAGAGAGTAACCGGCTTGGTTAAGTATTTCTAAAAACTCTTTAACCTGTGCTCCTTCTTGATCCTGATTGTTACCAGCAACCGTAGTTGTGTCGACAAAGGTCATTTTTATTGTATTCCATTTTGGCAAACCCGGATATTTAAAATGATGATTTATCATTTTATATTCTTTGTTATCAAAAGTTAAAGTAGGTTTGTCGACAGATTTAACGAAGAGATTTAATACTCCACCAATCTTCACGACAAACCTATCTTTTAACTTGGGAGTAGTTCCCGCGGATGTCCAAAACGTCATTTATACCTCTCTTACGATCCCTCTGGATTGAAGAAATCAGTTGATTGTGGAGGAGAAGCAGCACCGATCTTTCCAGTATCAGCGCCAACGTTTTGATCAACGTTAGTACTAGTGTCACCCGGAAGGATTTCGCACTGAGCCCAATCATAACGAAGAGTCAAAGTAATTTCAATGAGATCTTCTGATTCATAATTCAAGTCGCCATATTGAACTCCCTGAATGAATGGGTTATTCAAAGTCCATCTTTCAACAGTAGCACCAGTAGAATCCAATTGTTCGATCTGAATGTTACCTAGGGCTGCTGCACCTTTACCTTTTGACATGGTTTCATATGAACCATTTGGGCTAGAAGGTATAGCATATCCTTGGGCATCAAGCATAGCGTTCAATTGAGCGGTTGCGCCGGGCGAGACAGGATCAACTAAAACTAAGTCAATCGGTTGCCATGTTACACGTCCCGGATAATAAAACTTATGAGTCAAAAAAGTGTGTTCTGCCTCAGAAATTTCGTACTTTGGTTTATTTACGGATTTAGCAAACCAGACGTAACCAGAGTCATCAGCAAGACCATTGAAGATGATCTTGAATCTAAAGGCTCTTTTAGGCTCCTTGTTTCCTATTCCGTGTGTTGCGGTCCAAAATGACATTTAAAGTTTCTCCTTTTTAAATTAAATAGTGTCTTATACAAAATCAGCGCCGGTTTTGGTGATTACAAAGTCTACGACAATGTATTCAATTGCGCGAGCAGGCTTGATATAAATCTTAGCATACATGATGTTACGATCGATCAAGTCAGCAGTAGTAGTGGTTTCATCCAATATTAGTTTGTAATCAGTAAGTCCAAATCTAGCTTGTACGTTAGCCAAGATTGGATTAACTTGTGACTTAAATCTAGCCCAAGTAGAATCTATATTCTGGTCGAACAGAAGGTTTCTAGAAACAGTACTAACCTTAGATTTAAGATGAAGCAGCAGTCTACGAACATTGATTCTATCCAATGCAGATGTACCTGCTTGAAGTGTTTTCTGTCCGAAGATTACAACCCCTTCTGCTGGGAATGTTGCAATTGGGTTGATGTTGACTTCATACAATTTATCTCTTTCGTTAGAGTCTAGACGTTGACGCGCTTGTACTACGGCTGGTCCTCTCGAACCTCCGAGGTTTCCAAGTCCACCGCGATTGAAACCAGCGGGAGCAAACCAAACATCTGATTTTGCTTGGGATTTAGCCATAGCGCCAAGCCCAGCAACAGAAGATGGAATCCATACATAATGTCCGCCGCTCAGGTTGTCAGCGATTTGAACCCAAGGGTAGAAGCAACAAGCATAACTTGAATTAAGGTTTCTACCTTTCAATGTTGATACTGCACTAGTAACAGAACCTAGTCTGGAAGAAGCACTATCAGTAGATTCGTGTGTTGGCATGTAATCATTTTCAATATCAATGATAGCCAAAACATCTTTACGAGACTCAGCAGTACTGATCAATTTGTTAGTGATCAAAGGAGCGCGGATACCGGGAGCTAACAAAAGATTAGCTGGTACTACTTCTGGATCCTTAACAGCATCGATAGCTTTATTCAAAGAGTATTGTACATGATTTGTAGTCTCAGACCAAGACGTTCCAATCAATCCATTTCGAAGAGGTTCTTTCTCAGTAATATCAAGACCGTCAGATCCACCCCACATAGGCATCAAGAATTGGCGCACATTTAGGTCTAGAAGGTCTCCAAATGATCCGGTACCCTTTGTGTATGATGGGTCAGTGCTGGCGCTGTCAGCGCGCTCATATGAGCCGCTAATGTAACGTACAGTGTTGTCATCAGTATTGACTAGGATATCGTCCAACGAGAAGCAAATGGAGTGCTCAAAATCATCGTTACCGGGAGCAAAGCTATCAGATATTGCATTAAGCCCACGAAGGTAATCGCAGTAGTCCGCATCATTTGTTGGAGAGGTAGCCGACAGTTTTGGACGGATCCCCCAGTAACAACGATATGGATCAGCAGCGCCACCATCAGTACCACCAGATCGAAGTGGAATTGCTGGGAAATTGAAGGAGGCCGTGTAGCCAACTGGTCCAGCAGCAAACTCAGTGGCGGTACCACCGGTAATCAATGTAACATCGTTACCTTTCGCGAAAACACCTCCATCCACTGTTTCATCTGAACCAGCGATCGCTGATATAGAAAGTGGACTTATGTTCTCACTAACTGAACTGAAATCGTATGTCGAAGCGACAACAACATCAGAAATCATAACAACAGTGTTTCCGTCTTCATAGGCAGAATAGCCACTGATAGAGTCTAGAAGAGTAGTTAAGGCTGTCCGGATTGAAGCTTGACTAGTATGGTTTGCTTTCAATGTAGCAGCGCCACCAGAAAAAGATATGTCATCCGTCGCACCATCAGTAAAGGTGATAGTATAGGCTGTTCCATTAGCTGTGAATGCGGCCTGTCTTCCACTAGTTACATCATCTTCGGCAGTTCCGTTCCAGATGAAAAGTAAGGTAGCAGGATTTCCGGGATCAGCGTGTCCCAAAGTCAATGCTCCATCACGACCATCCATGATAGTGAATCCTTTCGGACGAACTGGTCCTTTGAAACCGGCTGGTAATAATCCACCGCCACCACCGTCAGCGATATTTTGATTAACCTCGACATAAACCAAGTCAGAGCGATTAGGGTAGTCACCATATGTTCTGTAACGACGGTTGGTGTTGTCCCAAGACTGATATTGATCTCCGATAACTTTTGCAATATAGTTTGGAGAAGCAGGGTTCAAGTTAAGGTTGTTGTATCTCTCAATTGCTGTTCCGTTTAGATCCAGAATCGCAACAGAGAAAGTACCATAAGCATCAACGTTTCTGTTACTAGGTTCTCTGATGTTTTCAATTGCAATCATGTGATTCTTTTGGAAGTCGTCTCCGACATGCAGACATTTAAGACGGAACAAGTAAACTTGGTTAGTTTCTTTTTGAGAGAAAACCCACCCAGACTTAGCTTCTTGTGCTGCTTGTTTTCTATCAGCCCAGTTGTTACCCGACAATGATCCACTAACTAGTGGCAACAAGATACCATATACTTCACCGGAAGCAGAGTTACTTAGATTGTCTTCGATCGCTCTATTGAACGTTTCACCCAACCAGTAAGTCTTTCTATCGGCACTACTTATCATAGTCTCATTGACCAACTGAGGGTTGGTGTTGAGGACGCTTCTAATATATTGTGAAGAGTTTCTGCTGAAATTAAACGATGGAGATTCTTTAAGGGTTCCATCTTGATCATAAACTTTAAGAGAGAATCCATAATTTGAGGCGTTAGATTTGATCAAAGTCCCTGCTTCAATCACGTCAGAACCGCCCGGGTCAGCCGCGGCTTTACCTGTCAACCCCATATAGCCCCTGTTACAGTATATTACAGCAGCCAGTGAACCAGTCCCCATTGCTTTGGATCCAGAATCACAAAGAAAAAGCCCGTAAGCTGTACTGTTAGTACTGTTAGTAGAAGATACAGATGCACTAAGAGCCCATCCAGCTTTACCAGCATCAGCAGCATTTGGGTGTTGCTCGCCGGCAACTCTAACCATTACGATTGGTGATTCTTCTGATGCCAACCAAGCTTGCGCAGCATACGCAGCATAAGTAGGACCGGTAGTATTACCTTCTCTCCAAATATCGCCTTGATCACCGGTACCACCAGCAACTGGTGCACCGAAAACAGCGATATAATCATCTAAGTTTCTAATTTTAACCGGCTTGTTTGCTGGCCCTTTGCGAGTACGGCCGATAATGATCGGTCCTTCTTCGTCTCTTTGGGTAGCAATCCCGCTTTGGTCAATCTCCCGCATTTCAATTCCGGGTGATAGGAAATCAAATTTTTTAGCCATGGACTAATTCTCCTTTCTTATTCTAATTCTTCTTAAATAGTCGTGGAATTTCTTAAAATCATTATATGTCTCTATATTTCTTGTTGTCGGTTTCCCACGGTTTTTCATCTCCGACAATGCTTCTTTCTCTGACAATCTTTAATTCAACGATTGTTTCCTTCTTTATTACCTTCGGGACTTCTTCATTTTCCCCGTCCCCTAGAAGGTATCCTAGGACTTTGATGTCGATTTTAGTTTGGAACATCCTTTCATCTTCGCCTAGGCTTGACATATTATTTGACTGAGCAAAATCTTGTTGAATAAATGCTTCGTACTGATGACCCTCTTGACGAATCAATAGAGCATTAATATTTCCTGTACGAGTAGCAAATGGTGTCATCAAATCATTCATCTGTTGCTGATACTCAGTTCTTAAAGTTATTGAGTAAGTCACCGTGATCCAAGTTGGGATAGGTGTGTATATCTCCTCATATACAACTTTCTTGTTTTCGGAAGGGTAATGGTGCTGACCTTCATCCCTATGCACATCAGCCGAAGCAAATTTTCTAGTACCTTTACTGCTGGGTTTCTTTGCAACTTTTTGTTGATGTTTTCTATATCCGCGCGGACCAGTTGTGTTTGGGAAGATATTTGCTTGAAAGGCGCCTTTGAAGGTAGGATCCTTCGCAAAACTAGTCCTCTCTATCGTTATCAGGGGTAACTTTAATTTCCCAACTTTATCTCTGATCTCTTTTTCTTTGATGTGAAAGGCTCTCTCCGGAGATATCCACAAGACAGGAACTTTTTTAAACCCAGCGTTGGTTTTAGTATGTAAATCAAACCCGTTATCAATAAGTTCGTATAGAGCCAAGTCTATCGTCTCTATGGATGAGGCTTTTATAACTATTTCTTCATTCGCCATTGAATAATCCGTCCCTTGCTCTTATGCAGTCTGCTGTAATTTCATATTTTGTCTCAATTTGACCAAAAAGTTGCTTTGGTTCATTGAGTTTGGTGATTTCATAATAGATATCACCGTACCTAACAAAGTCACCTTCCCTTACGAAGAGATTTTGATCTTCGGTTAGCCTTCTTTTGTGGAAATGCACTGTTATCGTAGTTTTTTTATCGATACCAACACTATCCATGAAATTAGTTTCAATACCTCCGTACTCTACTAGGGCAAAAACCCTAATTGGGTGTAAAAAGTTTTTTTCTATGGCCTCGCCATAAAGAGGATGGAAGTTGGTTGTTTCCATATCTATTGCAAAATACAAAACTTGTTGACCAACAACGCGCTCGATGATCTCATCGTTAACTTGTTTAACAAGATTCTTCTCTTTTTCTCCAACAAATAACGGTGAGGGTGGCTGTGCTGGTCTTGTCCATTTATTGCTCATTTATTTACCCCACAAATATCTTCAAAGGTGTCTTCCCTACAATGGAATCTGTGTTGTCGACGTACGCCTTGTCGTTCTCAGCTAATTTTGTATATAACATTTCGTCCAATTGTTTATTGAGTTCTTCTCGTAGAGCGGTTTGTTCATTTTGTGCCTGTGATAACAAATCAGAGGCATTCAGGGTAACGTTATCTCCCGGAATCGGAATTGATCCTCCAAATTTTCCTCGAACTTGGCCCAAAGTCTCCTTCGAAAGCGCCAATGAAAATCTACGAATCCACTGTTGCCCCATGGAATTAATACTCTCGAATGGAAGGTTTTGAAACGGCAAGTTGTTCATATTGTTGATGCCGTTCACTCCACTATCATAGGATCCTGTGGCGAAAGCATCATTGTCTTCGATTGTAAACTTAAACCAGAACTTCTCCGGAGATACATCATTGGGTGTAGGAAAAAGTCTTAGCTTGTTGTCAATAATCTCGTACGAATAGTGAGATGTTCTTGTATACAAGTGATCTTCAAATGCCACGGCTTGTAGTTTATTTTGCCAAGCAGGAATGACTTGGAAAGTTGAATCGTCGGCATACTGTCCATAATTGTGAAAATCTCCCACAACATTTAACCCGCCATAGTATCCATAAAATCTCCACATTTGTTCCGGAGTCTTATAATACATTTCTTTGATCTTGATTCTTTTATTTCCAACTAGGCCAGCGTATGGTACTCCACCTGCCACTGAACTGGCACTCACAGCATTTTGTAAATCATAGTCTGATTGATTAGAAACTCTATCGATCGAAGCAGAATATATTGGTTGTGTTCCTCCAACAGCAGCCTCTGATGAAAAAGAATCCGCCACACGATATGCGTAATCGAATTGAAATTTTGGATATTTCAGGGCCGCGTCAGTTCCGTCGGTCAATTCTCCCTTGTTATTGAATGACCCGGTTGTGCCACCGAGAGCGCTTCCCAAAGCATTTCTAGCTTGATGAAGATTTACGATATAAGAATATTCTAAAACAGCTTCTTCATAATGATTGTAAACATTAACAGCTTTTATTTCAATATCTAGAACATCTCCTCCTAATCTTTTATAGGTATAAGCAACTTGTGAAGCCGCTCCGGATATAAAGGCAGCACTGCCTGTATAGTAACCAATAGCCAATGATGAAGCTACGTCGTCAGTCGAACCAGTTGATGGTAAAACAATTGCACTTGTTGAAGATGTCGGTGTTAAAGATGGAAATGACATTAAGGAATCCTCCGCTACACCTAATTAGTTAATACAAAAGGAAAACCTCCGACGACGATTCATCGGAGGCAAAGCATTACACACACATTTATTATTTCTTGGAGGAGATAGATTTTGAACTGGCTTTTGTATTTGTTTTTCTTGTCCTCGTTGTTGTTTTACGAGGCGCTCGTTTTCTTGTTGTTTTCTTTACCTCAACCTTTGGTTCCTCAGCCACAACTTTCACCGGTTCGGCTTCTGTCACAAACTTTGGTTCTTCGAGAACAACAGGTTCTTCGATAATTGGTTCAGGATTTTTAGTTTTTAATTCTTCAATTTTTTCTGTGTTTGTTTTTTGTGGAAGCAAATTTTCTATCCCATAACGACGAGCAACTTCGGGAGAAATTTCCTCTCCCAAAATGCTAGCCTTCTTAAGAATTGTTCTTGCTCGTTTATTACGTTTTCCCATTGATCACCTCGTATTATGTTAAACCAATGCCGCCGTCTAATTTGGTTTGACCAGCGATATACCATTTGGTTCCATCGGTCATGACTTCTACGAAGTCTCCAACAGTATCTGTTCCGTTAGCAATAGTAATGTACGTACAACCGGTTGAACTTGGACCGTCATCTGAGGTATCTACTTCAAGTTCGTTAATTCCACCGATAATTGTATCCGTATCGTATGAAGCATTTTCTTGAATTATATATTCATTAGACGAGCAGTTTGTTGCAACAATAAAGCGACACCACCATCCCTGACCAGCGTCAGCAATTGAAGGTAAAGTTACTGTACAGCCAGCCGCTGCATTGAGCATCATAAAAGTGCCACAATCCGCTTTTGTCAGCGAAATAGAAGCAGTAATTGACTGAACTTTTTTTCTATCAGCAGAGTATCTTCCTGATTTAGCCATAATATAAATCTCCTTAATAATATTATAAATATGTGGGTATCACCCAATTCATATGTAAATAGTTCGTAGAATAAGAAAACCCCCGTTCCGAAGAACGAGGGCGTCTTTTTTGGTGTTCTAATCAGTTATAGATTAGGAAGCACCGGACTCACCGAGCAATCCGCGAATGATGACAAGGCCATACATATCAGGACGAACCATCTTCTTGGCATAACGAGTCATTACCCCTTTACGAGGAACGAAGTCTTCAGGCCCGAAGATTGTTGGTGTAGTTTGCAGAGGCACGTATGGAGCATAAACGTATCCACTTTCAAGGAAAGAAGAACCTTTACGACCAACCAATATAAGGTTACGTGGGAAGTAAGGATCAACGATAACGTCAAACTTACGACTCAATGAACCAGCCTTAACAGCGCCGATGTCGCCTTTGTCAGCGTCAGCAGTAACATTAGCACGGAATCCAGAAGTGAATTCGAGAATGTTAGCGCCCTCAGGAGACACAACAACATAGTTAGCACCACCACGAAGAGTCTTTCTGTGGATCTGAGCAGAAACATCATTGATAGTTTCAATGAGAGTCTCATACCATTCACTAACAGTACCGGTGAAGTCAGGAGCAGCAGCAGTAGCGCCCAATTCCGCACCAGTTGAACGGTTAACGAAGAGACCCGGAGAACGAGACCAGTAATAAGTAGCAGCGGTAGCACCACGTACCAAGTCAGAAAGAATTTCGCGATCGATTTCCAGAGCGATTTGCTCAGAAAGAATAGAAGTCAACTCAACCTCAGCATCCAAGTTGTGGTAAGCGTTCAAGTCTTGACCCAATTCAGGAGTCCACTTGGCTTTCAACTTCTTGGTTTGCGCTGTGATGGCAGTTGAATCTACCTTGATGTCGATTTCCGGAATATTCTCGGAGCCTTCCAAAGCAAAGTTGTTACTAGAAGAACCAACGGCTCCAACAGTACCAGCAGCAGGAAGGTGGTCTACGATTGGGAAACTTAGTTTTCCAATAGCAAGGTCACCAGCACCATTAGTTGCTGTATCAGATTCTGTTGTGATTTGTGCTGGTTCGTCCAAAGAGATGACAAAACGCACAGCAGCGGCACCAGTAGCGGAATCAGCAGCAGTAACTTTTCTAGTTAGACGACGTACTTGAGATATATTAGCAACAGCAGTAATAGTGCCAATTGCAGAACCACCAGTTACTCCATTTAAGTAAGTAAGAAGTGCTGCTTTATCAAATACAAAAGCAGACAAGTTGTCAAAATCTGCGTCAGCGGCGTCTGCAACACTTTCAATCTCCGCTTGGTTAACGTCGACAACGACAACACCCAAAGTAGTTGATGCTAGTAGATCCGGATCATATTGAATGTACTTAGCACGAGTCTCAGATACACTTCCATCTAGTTTGAAAGCAGAGCGTACTTTAATGTGATCGCTGTTAGTAAAAGCAGCAACGTTACTTCCACTTGGAGAAGCGTAAGCGTATCCGACCATACCACTTCGGCCGGGACCAGAAAGATCACCTTTGAGACTATCTGTAAGTCCAACACCGGTGATAACTTCTGAACCAAGTTTATCAGTACCATAGATAGATTCAGTACCACCTTGTGTGTTACCCATACGAGAGCCAGAAACACCGTTTCCACCTTCTTGATCTCCAAAAGAGAAGTCAAGGAAGAAGATCAGTCCACTAGGGAGTGACATCGGCTGAACACTAACAAGATCGTTAGCAATAAGTCCGGCGAATACACGACGAACGATAGGGAAGGCAACAGCAGCGAAACCTTCTACGTCACCAGCACCCAATGAAGAAGCCTCACGAAGAAGTTCCTTCGCTTGGTTTTCCAAAAGACGAGCCATAGTGCTCTTCTGGTGATCATTTTGAAGGCCTTCAAGCAAACCAGTTTGACCCCATTTGTTAAGAAGAGCAGCGCCTTCTTGGGCCATATCGCGGTTCACGATACCTTCGGTTAATTTTTCTACAATAGACATTAGATTAACCTCCTTATATATTGTTATTTAATGCCTGCAAGTTTCTGCATTTTCTTTACAAAAGAATCATCAGGAATCTTGCTTTCGTTTATGTTTTGTCTCGGATTCAGCATAGAGGATAAGTTGGAACGTCTATTTACGGTTTCATTCAGTGATTGTGGTCCTTTTTGT
>MDTD01001122.1_pt1 | contig 16052 bp, 22 predicted proteins | sample 811221 | NCBI WGS metagenome assembly MDTD01 (sample SAMN05326646, study PRJNA326480) | marine metagenome | isolation source: seawater | place: Pacific Ocean: South West | collected 2011 | reverse complement strand
GTCGCACGGCGCAGCGGAGACCGCGCTCGAGAAGACCACCGCGCTCGAGAAGACCACCGCGCTCGAGAAGACCACCGCGCTCGAGAAGACCACCGCGATCGAGGAGGCGGAGGGGCTCAGGCAGGCACGCAAGGCGAACTTCATGAACACCGCGTACCGGCACCTGTTCGCAACGTGGGACTGGCGGCTCAACGACATGCTACCGTCCTTCCACTTCTTGGCCACCAACGTCATCCGCATCAAGATCTTGGTGCCCTACCAGGCGGTGCACGGACTGGGAGGACTCGACCAGATGAGCGCGGAGATGAGCATCACCAAGGACATCGTGAAGCTCCGCGTGTCGACGCAGGTGGCTGCATTCGTGAAGCGTTACGAATGCTCGCTCGCGGACGAGCGCTACAGCGTCTGCTCCAAGTCAGATCCGGCCGGCGGCTACTACGACGAGACGGGGTACGTGTTCTACCACATCGTGATGATAATTCCAAACATGGCGATCGGGAGCGCGGGAGGCGCGGGGGGCGTGGGGAGCGTGGGGAGCGTGGGGAGCGCGGGGCCGGGCGACGTGGCCGCACTGCCGCCGTGTCAGATTGCCGGGTAGGCCGCGGAGCGTCCGTCCGCTCCGCACCCACCACCCCACACGATGCCTAAGCGCGGCGCGTGCCCGACCGGGTGGATCGACGCCGGGTTTGAGCTCGCCCCGCCGCCCGCCAAGGGGAAGTCGTATCGAGTGTCCGACGGGAACTGCCCGCTCCCGTGCGTGTCGGAGCGGGTGAGCGCGTGTGGCCGGCTGAGGCTCCACCTCCCGGACGCGGTCCCGGCGGGGCGGGTCCGCGTCCGCGTGTACGCCGCGCCTCACGAGCACAACATAGCCGCCGTGGCGAAAAAAATCATTCTGCAGGGCCACGTGGTGCGGGCGGCCTCGGACAGGGCGCTGCTGTCGCACGGCGGGCTGCTGCTGTCGACCGATGCCCACTCTCACACGATGGCGCCGGGCACTGCCGTCCGCACCGAAGTCTCGTGGGGGTAAACACTACTCTTGGGGCTCACGGCGGGAGGCGGGGGAGGGGAGGAGAGGGAAGGGGCGGAGGCTCACGCGGCGGAGGCAACCGCCGGGGCGGCCGCCTTGGTCACCGGCACGAATCCGCGCTTCTGCATCATCTTCTTGATGTACGGAGACTTGACCTTGACTGTCAGGACGAGCTTTGTCTTTTTCTTCGTCGCGCCGTCACCGGCCGCCGCGACCTTCGCGACCTTCGCGACCTTTGCGACCTTTGCGACCTTCGCGGCGGCCTCCGGGGCGGGCGCGACGGCGATCTCATTGAGCTCCACGACCTCCTCCTTCTTGGGGGGCGGGACGTACAGGTTCGGCTTCGTCCTCTCGCCGCGCGCCGGTATGTACGGCAGCGGCGGCTTGTCTGCTGGGTCGAGCACGATGGTGCGCACGCGCATTGGGCCCGTGGTCAGGCCGTTGCCAAGACGAGTGCCTGCTTTGGACATATCGTGTTGGGGTTTCACAGAGGCTCACAAAAAAGAGCTCGGCAGGCCCAGAGGGATGTCATCTCGTCGACCAGTCTTCGGAGCAGGGCATGGCCGGTCTGCGACCGTAGCTGGTCGAGCTCGTCGCGATGGCCCAGGAACCAGGCCAGCGTCGCCCCCGCAACGTAGGCGTGTATCGACCGCGGGGGCTTGAGGCCGTAGGCTATCAGGCGCGCATCCTGGAGCCCGCTGATGTGCGTCTCGTCGGCGCAGAGGACGGACACGGAGGCGCGCGCGGAGCTGAGGCACCCGATCATGACCTCGGTGAGGTCGTGGAACTTGTCGGCGACGAACGGCGCGAACGAGGCGCTCGTGTACACGACCCGGCAGGACGGCGCCAGCACGCCGCACGTCGGGCCCTTGAGCGTCGCGAAGAGGGCGTCGGCGAAGGAGATCGCGACCCTCATGCGCGGCGCCCTCCACCTCCGGCACGACATCTGCACCTCACCCCACCTCTCGCGCGTCGCGTCCGACCACTCGCGGCAGACACACGCCGCGGCGCGCAAGGCCGAGACGTCGAACACCCAGCGCAGGACCAGCGCCGTCGCGAGGTGGTCGGGCGCGCACCGCCCGGCGACGAGCCTCGCGCCGCGGCGCGCGCCTCGCCGGTGCATGACCACCTGCAGCGCCCCCATCTCCATGTGCAGCGTGGCGCGGTGGCGGTACAGGAAGCGCCTCACCTCGGCCGACGCCGCGGACGCGCGCTGCGCGAGCATCATGGCGACGTCGTGGGCGCACGAGGTCAGGCCCCGCCGGATGAGCTCCGTCACGAGCGCGATGTACGCGTCCTGCTCGCCGCGCGAGCAGACGGCCAGCGGCGAGTGGTGCTGGTCGATCGCGCGATAGAGGCGCGCGAGGCACGGGTCCGACAGATGCGCCATGTGGCCTGGCCGGAGGGGCGCGGCGCCGGGCTATTCTGAGCTAATCTGATCTACTCTGACCTAATCTGATCTACTCTGAGCTCATGCTCTGCGCGAGCTTGCGAAGGAAGCGCGCGAGCGTCTTTCGGCTGACCCTGCTCTCGTCGATCAAGTCCTGCACGGCCTCCCGGACGAGCGCCTCGTCGGCCTCGTCGGCCTTGTCGGCCTCGTCGGCCGCGCCGCCCTCCTCGCCGTTCCGCGGGGCGGGCGCCGCCGGCGCGTCGAGCGGCTTCGCCCCCGGGAGGCCGGAGAACTCGTTCACGCCCGCGAGGTTGGCGTAGTTGACCAGCGGCGGGGTGGAGACGATCGGCGGGCCGGAGAGCGACGCCGCCGCCAGGATCTCGCGCGTGTCGAGCACCTCGTTGAGGCGCTGCGCGAACGCGACCATCCACTTAGGATCCTCCGCGTTGTAGTATTCGCTGGTGGTGTCGGTCGGGGTGAGCATCCTGTGGAGCTCGTAGTCCGCGATCGTCTGCTGCGCGAGCGCGGCGCACGCCTCGCGGTAGGCGCTGATCTTCATCGACGCGGCGAGGCGTTTCTACGTACTCACAGAAATTTCGCGCAAGCACATAACCCATGAACCGACCGAAGCCATTCCCTGCGCCCATTTCCAAACTGCCCGTCTCTCGACAATTTCCAAACACGATCCCCAACGCCTTCCAAACGATCCCCAACGCCTTCCAAACGATCTTCAAACACTTCCGGCGTCCCGCCGCCCACCCACCCCACCTGAAGCATTACGCGGCATTACGCGGCGGTCGGCATGCCCACCGGGTTCGTGTAGTCGTACGCGTCCGAGGAGCCCCCCTGGGCCCCGGGGACGGCGAACTGGGCCTGCGGCTGCTGCGGCTGCTGCGGCGCGTACTGCGGCTGCTGCGGTTGCTGCGGCGCGTACTGCGGCTGCTGCGGCTGCTGCGGCGGCTGGTTGAACCCCTGCACGGTGGCCGCGACCTGCTGGTTCGGGCCGGCGGCCGAGGCGACGCCATTCTGCGCGGCGATGCCGGCCGCGATCGCGCCGATCTGCTGGTTGCGGGCGAGCGCGCTCGCCCGCTCGGTCGCCTCCGCGCCCTGGAGCAGCGCGTGCTGCACCACGGCGTCCTGCTCGGCGCGCGCCAGTGCGCGCTTGTCGGCCTGGAACGCGGCCGAGCGGCCGATCCGCCCGCCGACCGCGAATCCGGCCGCGCCTCCCTGACGCTTCCACATCTCCCAGAGGAACACGCCTGCCGACACGGCGAGGATGCCGAGGAGCAGCCGCGCGACCAGCGTCCGGCGGCCGCCGACGCCTTCCACGTTGATGGGCTTCCCGTCGGTGCCGATCGGCTGGTTGAGGAGGCTGTAGAGCTGGACTCCCGTCGCCTCCTGTACGCCGTACGCCATCAGCATGACAAGCACGAGCACCATCGGCAGGATCACGAACAGCCACCCCTTCAGCGACAGGACCCGCGACTCCTCGAACGCGGACTTCGCCTGCGCTTTCAGCGTGATGGCCTCAATGTCCGCCTCTGAGACGACAGACGAGCGAAACATCTTTCTCCTGGCCCAACATTATTTTCCGGCCCGGACGATGCCCGGGGCTCCTCGGCGCCGCGGTCAGCGCGGGATCGGCTTGTCGCAGTTGTAGTCGGGCTCCAGCTGCCAGATCGGCACGAGGTAGTTGGGCGTGCTCCCCCCGCGCCGTCGGTAGATCGGCGCTATCTGCGCCTGGCAGCTCGGGGGCACCGGCTGCGTCATCCCGGGGCCGTAGCCGAGGGGCTCGATCTGCCGCGAGCGAGGCTTGGTCTCGTGGAAGCTCTGCCGCATCTCGACCGTCCCCGTCGCGTCGAGGCCGTGGAGGACGGTCAGCGTGCCGTCGAGCCGGTAGGGCAGCTCCCGCGGCACCACCACCGCCACCTGGAACCGCTGGGCGGGGCCCACGCGGAGCACCGAGAGGCCGCGCTGGAGCGTGCCGTCGCCGCCCGCCTGCAGGGCGATCGAGGCGATCGTGCTACCGCTCTCGCTCAGGGTGCGCACCTCGACGCGGTGGCCCTCGGGTATCCGCTCGCCGTCGGTCCTGTGCACGTTGACGCTCACGAGGCAGTCGTCGGCCTCGCGCGTGAAGAGTATCCGGCAGAGGGCGCCGCGCGCATGGGCCCGGTGGAACGGGAGGCTGTAGTATCGGGGCATCCGTACGCACTTTTTGTTCTCCGGACAAAAAATATGACAGACTGTCACCGTCAGGTTTTCCGACAGAACCAGATGATACCTCAGCTCATGACCCATATTTTGTGTCTCAGCACATCAAAAACACAAGCATGCCTCCGCAGAAGACCAACAAGGCGTGTGGGTGCAAGACGACCGGCGCCCTCAGGGCGGCGCGCACTCAGAAGGCGGCGACCGAGAAGCGGTACGGAAGCTCGGCTACGAGTGCCCTGAAGGGGCTGTGGGCCAACGCACCCTCGAAGGACCAGATGCTGTCCGCCATGGGGACCGCGAACTCGTTCGTTGGGGACATGATAGAGGCGAGCAAGCAGTACGACTTCAGCACCATGAAGCTGAAGGAAACCCCGCTGCTCAAGAAGCTCACCGCCTACGCCACGCCTAAGTTCGGCGCCGCGGTGGCGTCGATCGCGGCGCTGTTCATGGTGGTGTTCTGGACCCTCTCCAAGCCGAAGATCATGACGGCCTACCTCGAAGAGTTCGGGATCTCGGACGTGTGGCAAAAGAGGATCCTCAGCATCGCCGAGCGCGTCACGGAGCGCCGGCGTGCACTCGGCCTCTCCAGAGACGGCGCGGTGCAGGCGGGCAGGGCGACGGGGCGCGCCGCGGTGCAGGCGGGCAGGGCGACGGGGCGCGCCGCGGTGCAGGCGGGCAAGGCGACGGGGCGCGCCGCGGTGCAGGCGGGCAAGGCCGGCGTGCAGGCGGGCAAGGCCGGCGTGCAGGCGGGGAGGTCCTACTTCACGTGACGTTGTTGCGCCTCCCTCGGCGCTCTCAGCGGTACTCCTCGCCCTTGATGTACGACATGGCGGTGAGGCGGGCGTCTACGAGCGCGTCGTGCAGCCCCTCCTCCGGCACGACCTGCGAGGTGAGCGTCTCGTACAAGCTCTTGTTCGTCATCGTGCGGGATCTGCCGAAGCGCCGCTTCGTGTAGTTGCGCGACATCTTCTGCATCGTGCAGTACGTCTTCAGCCGCGGGAAGTCGATCCCGAGCACCTGCGCCGTGCGCGCGAGGGCCCCCGCATCGAAGGAGGCGTTGTGGGCCACCAGCGGCACGCCGCGGGAGACCAGCTCGTCGTGGAGCTCCACGAAGGAGCTCAGGACGCTCTCGCCGGGGACGCCGTCGCGCTGCAACGCTTCCGTCGATATGCCGTGGACCGAGAAGGCCCCTTCTTCGATCGGCCAGCCCGCGATCGGCTGCACCAGCTCCGCGCGCGACGCCACCTCCACCCCCTGCGCATCCAGCGCCACCCAGCCCAGCTGAATGACCACGCCACGGAGTCCGGTCGTCTCCGTGTCGAACGCGACGACCGCCGCGTCGCGCGGCAGCTCCGCCGCCCAGTCCCGCACACGCGGCTCTGCCGGTGCCTGTGGCAATTCCTCTGACGGCGGGTCGGCGGGCGGGTCGGCCGGCGGGTCGGCGGGCGGGTCGGCCGGCGGGTCTGTCGGTGCCTGTGGCAATTCCTCTGTCGATTCCTCGGTCGGTGGGTCCGCCTCGGCGGGCGCGTGAAGTCGTCCGCCCAGATCCACCAGCGTCGCGGCCGCCTGGAACTCCGCGTTCTGCGAGAGCAAGAGCGCGGAGAGCTCGGTGCTCCAGTCGATCTGCGCGACCGCCAGCGCCTTCTCGACGAGCGCGGACACGTGCGACCGAAAGAGCCCCGCCGCCGAACCCTCCGCCCGTGTGATCTCGTCCGCGGGCGACATGTCCAGAGGCGTGGGCGCGGCGCGCACGGCCTCCGGTACGAGCTGCGGAGACGGCGGGAAGCCCATCCGGCGGCGAGAACGGCGTTGCCACTTCGGCATGGGTCATGCGGCCGACCGCGCGCACGCTAATCTGACAGAGGGTAGGATTCGCCATCGCTCTCGAACACGACGTCGCCCAAGGCCTGCGCGGTAACCTCGAGGGCCCTGAGTGGCGAACGCATGTGGACATTCAGGGCCCCCCGCAGCGCGGCTTGGAGATCCTGCGCATCCTGATTTTGGAGCTTGTTCGTCTTCAGCATTGTCTGCATACCTCGTACGTACTCGAGCTGCTTGCCGCTGCGCGCCCGCTGCGCGGACGTCAGAGAGTGGTCGACTGAGAGCTTCACCACCGCCGAATTCACGATCTGCCCGAGGAGTGCCGACGCCTCTTCTTGCGACCTCCCCATCTCGGGCTCCCGTCTTCTTTTTCGCTCGCTCGACTGTGCGTCCAGCCACTTTCTCCGCTGCTCTGCCGTTCTCCCAGAGGAGGAGGAGGAGGAGGAGGAGGAGGAGGAGCGGCGCGCTGGACCGCTCGAGGGGGCGGAGGAGGAGGAGGAGGAGGACGACGACGAAGCGGTGGGGCGCGCCGGAGCGCTCGACGCACTCCCCCTATCGCCCACGAGCTTGAACAGCGGGTCTTCGTACCTATACGTGGCCGGAAAAGCGCGCGCGAACTGCACGAGGCTCTGTGTGATCTGTGCGGTGCTCATGCGTCCCAACCCTCCGGAGCGTTTCAGGGCCGACGCCAGTTCCACCACGCCCATGCCACTCGTCGTCAGCCCGTGCGACTCCAGGTACCGAGTGAAGGCGACCTGTGCGATGGTCGGCATGCTCCGGATCTGTGCGATGATCTGCGGCACGCTCTCGCCGCGCGCTCCGCCTCCGTGGGCGCCGCCGGCGCTCCTGTACGACAGCGACGCCCGGCGGAACGCGTTCGGTTCGCCCGGGTGCAGCTCCCTGAAGCGACGCAGGTGCTCGTGCCACGCCGACGTCATCTTTCTCGAACGGCCGGGGAAAAAAAGGTGGTTGTTGATCCTGTGTGAGGATTCTGTGAGGACCAAGACCGACCGACCCCGCGATCCCGTCCTCCTCCCCTCCCCCTCCTCCCCCACCTCCCCCTCCCCGCTTCAGTCCGCACCACACACCAGCCGCGCGCGTGTCTCGCGCCACCGGCGCACGCACGGCCGCGGCACCTGGCCAACCAGGGACTCCGCCGGCAGGACGCACGCGGCGCAACACAGCTCGAGCTCGATCCGGGCGCACGCGCGAATCAGGAACACGCTCCCACAGATGGACTCGACGGCCACGACGGCTGCACACCTCGAGCAGCGCTTGAAGACGCGCGGAAACGTCGCCTCGTAGATCAGCCACCGAACGTCCTCGGGGAGGCGAGGGATCGAGCCCCGCCCGGACGTGCTGTACATGACGAAACGAAATTCGCCGCTCATGCTTGCTCGTGCAGACACACAAAAAACGCCCGAGCCGCCGCTTTAGACCGTGGAAGGCTCCCAGCTTTGGATGGCCATCGTATCCGTGCGCATGAGCATCGGCGGGGCGCACTCGCCCATCATGTCTTCCATCAGGCCACGGCCGATGCCTTGCACCATGCGGCGGGTCTTATCGGCCTCGACCTGCAGACCGGCCGGCGAGCACATCGGAATGGCCTCGCGCTTCTTGTTATGCGCCATACTCTTGTACCACTTTGAAGCCTTGAGCTTGAAGCCCTTGCAGTGAGGGATCATTTTGATGCGCGCGGCGACGAACATCGAGTCCTTCTCGCGCCCCGAGCCGATGTTAAACACGAGCTCCTTGCCCTTCTTTGTACAGTCCACAGACCAAGTGATCTGCGGCACCTTCTTCTTGATGTAAGGCTTGAGTTCCTTGTTCTTCTCGAGCATCTCGCTCATCTTGTCCAAAAGCGGCTTCATGACGGGCTCCACAGTCTCCTCTGGCGCACAGAACATGCCATCCACCGTGCTCAGAGACAGCTTGTGCTTGATGGACTTCGTGGCGACAGGGTCGTCAACCACGTACACGCACCCGTCAAGTGCGTCGCAGAGCTGGTCGGTCTCCTGCTCGGTGATGCGCGGCTGCTCGGTCGGCGGCGCCTCAACCACGGGCTCCTCGTGCAGCGTCGCCGCACACGGCACCTCTTTACGCACTGCAAACTGGCGCTCGAGCGCCGGGGGCTCCTCGAAGTCCGACGCTGCTTGCATGATTTTCCCGCGTGTCCTTGTCAGTAATGAGGTTGGGCAGATGCAGGGGAAAAAAGGGAAGCGCGCTCGGAAGTGTGGTGGTGGGACTGCCGACTCTCCCTTCCACAAGCGCAATGTCCATCACACCGTCGGTGTTGTGCGCACTCAACGCGACGTCACCGCCAACGCGCCGGCTGACTGAGGGGGGCGCCATGGCAACCGAACGGCCGGGCAAGCATCCCAAAGAATGGCACGCCGCGCCGTCGAAGCCCGATGCGCCGCAGCGACGCTCGTCGTGGTATCGTCCCAACGGTGGCGATGGCTGCACCACGACCGAGGCTAAGCAGATCGACACGGCCGAGGTCGAATTGGTGGGGAACGCTACCTCGAAACCGATGGCACAGGGCGAATCTCTGCAAGTCGCGCCCCGTGATGGAGGAGCTGAAAATGAGGTGCGTCCGAACGAGCACGATCGGATCGTTGAACTCGCGGGCCACATAGCCCGTTTCGTGAGTCACCAGCCTTCGCTCCATCACAAGCTCTGTTTGCAAGAGGCGATCATGTCCGTATGCTCGGGCGCGCGTGGTCACAGGCAGCGAGAGGCTTGGGTCATGCCCGCGATCCGCAAGTATGCGGTGACGCATCTGGGGAAGGTGAAATGCGAGTGGCGGGCGGGTGTGGCCGCCGTGGTGCACGTGAGTCGGCGAGCTTGAATGAGATAACGCCGCATCCCGTTCTGTTTGCGCTCCTGCAAAACGTTCGCGTCAGAATGCGCGCGTCAGACGCCCGAGCTCCAGGTGAGCATGTTGCGTGAAGACACAGACGGCTGCTGTGTGTCCTTCGGACTGGCGGCCTTCTTTGTGGGGCTCCTCGTTGTGTTCGATCGCTCACCCCCTCAAGCGTCGATCACGATCGAGTCGCCGGTCTTTGCTCTGACGTCACACCAGACGGTGCTCTCGGCGTACGAGCTGTGGAACGGCACGGGCGCTGATCTGCCGAAGTGCGTCACCCCCGCATTCATCGCGACCACCCCGTACTTTGGCGACTTCAACGTCAGCACTCACCACACTCACCACACTCACCAGCGCATGCTCCGTGGCGGCCACGCGGGCGGCCACGCGGGCGGCCACGCGGGCGGCCACGCGGGCGGCCACGCGGGAGGCCACGCGGGAGGCCGCATCAGAAAGGTCGTCAGCGCACTCGTTGTCATGCACACCCTGCACACTCCGATCCGCTTGGCCGAAGGGGACGCCAAGTACGTCACGACTGCGGACCGACTGTGTGTGAACGCGAGTGCGACGGTCACGGTGTTCGCCGACGTGTCGCCATCGGAGAGAGCCTGGTTTTTTGCGGTTTGACAGGAAAAGAATGTGAGCGGCTGAAGAAAAAATTGTGTCGCTTACTGTCAACAAAAACCCAATGGAGTCGTGCAACGACTGCGACAATCTGTGCAACACCACGTGCCATCGTGGCCCGTATCGGCTGCAGCCCGAGTACGCGAATTACATGGGAGTGTACAGCACTCCTCTGAAGTGGCGCGAGCCGTGGATGTGCTGCGGGTGCACGCAGCGTCGCTCGCGCCACGACCGCGCACGAGCGAAGGCGTCGTGCGGCATCGCGTCGCTCGGTGGTTACCCGGACGCGGTGTGCTGAGAAAGAGAGAGAGAGAGAAGGAGCCCGCTTTTTTTGTCTCGGCCCTTTCAGGAAAGCGGATGTGGCGCACCCCGCTCGTCCCGTTGCGGCTCGTTCGCGCCAAGTGCGCGACCGGGAAGCACGCGCAGCAGCACGTGCAGCAGCACGCGCATCAGCAGACGCGGCAGCACCCCGCGCCACAGCGCGACGCGGAGCCTCGCGTGCGTGTGTGGCACGCCGACACGGTGTGGCGTTGGGACCCGGCGCTGCGGGCGTGGCACGAGGAGCTGCCGAGGCTGGGCGGCCGCCATCACCCGGCGTGGGTGCCGGCGAACCCCATGACGCGGCTGCGGCCGCCTCCCCCTTGAATTGGGTCGAACGAACGACACCGCCTTTTTTCCCCGCGCTCGAGACACACATCAGAGGAGTCATGGGCTTCCACATCCCCAAAGAGGTCATCCAGTTCCTGATCGGAGGCGGCACCGTCGTCGCAGCCAGCTTGCTCTCCGACCTCAAGGGCAACTTCGGCGTGTTCCTCGGGGCGCTGCTGTCGACCTTCCCCGCCCAAGACATGCTCCCCGTGCTGTTCATCAAGGAGCAGGCGAAGTCGGAATCGTTCGCGTTGCGGAACGCGATCTCGAACATCTCGGTGCTGATCGCGATGTTGGTGATCTCCTACGCGATGAAGATGCGCGCCTCCAGGGCCGGCGCCGTCGCCATCGGAGGCGCGACGTGGCTGGTGATCGCGGTGGTCGTACAGCTGTTCCTCTCGAAGGTGTGACGCGCTCACTCCGCCGACTCCATGCCACACTCGCAGTCGCAGATCAGCACGACGGCCAACACGACCAACGACGCCGCGGCCACCGCGGCGACCACCACCCACGATGCGAACGGCGGCGACGTTGCCGGCGGGGTTGCTGGCGGGGTTGCCGGCGGGGTTGCCGGTGGGTTGGGTGACGGGGTTGCCGGCGGAATTGCCGGACTTGCCGGCGGACTTGCCGGCGGAAGTGCCGGCGGGGTTGCCGGTTGTGAGCGGTCGCACGTCCCGCTGGACGCCCACGTGGCAGTATAGCATTCCATCTCATGCGTGTGCGCGTCAATAATGGCATCCGCCCGCCTCAGTGCGCAGTACCGGTAGTCTGTCTCGCTGATCTGCAGCATGTCCTCGGCGATCAAGTCGGTGAGAGCAGGCTGAATGCTCAGAGACGTTTTGATCGTGCAGTTCGCCCGGTAGAGCGCGGCGGTCTGCGACATCACCGCCACCTGGCCGAATATCGGTGTCAGGAGGGCACGCGGCGGCGGGAGATCCAGCTGCGTCAGTACACGAGTCGCCATGTGGAACGTCCACACGCTCCTGTTGCCCTGCATACCGTTGCACAGCAAGTAGAGGTGCTCTTCAGAGCGTCTGATGTCCGTGCAATTCGCCACGCCCTGCAGAGTCGTGTTCACCACAGTAGCAGACGATGCATTGTAGGTGTACAGCGCATCGCCAGAGGTGGCATACACCACCTCGGGGATGAATACGTCGGTATAGCATGAATCGTGCGGCGGCGTCGGCTGCTGTATGCTAAATGCAACATCAAAAGGTAGGTTCAGTGTGGTGCACAAGAATCCATCGCCATACGAAAGCACCATGCCGTAATTGTCGTTGTAGATGACGCTGTGGCTCTGAACGTTGCTCTTCTGGAGTGTGACATTGTACTCATACCAAGGCACCCCCGCTGCCCCATACGCCAACGAACCTACGACCTCGACGCTCCACCAGCCGGACGTGCCGCTGTTGTTTGCGAGTGGGTTCGACTGAACGCTCGAGGCCAGCAGGAGCTTGTCGCGGGTCACTTCGGTGACGCTGTGAATGTTCGGGCGTGTGCTGTACGAAACGAGCCGCCCGCCCGGTCTCGGATACGAGCCAACGAACACGACGGTCTCATTGTCCGTCGCGCTCAGGATCGAAATCGAGGTCGCGTTCTCGAACTCCAGCCCTTTGCTCAGGGAGGTCGGTGTGGCAGTCGCAAGCGCCGCGAGCATTGCGAGCGCGAGCATTGCGAGCGCGAGCATTGCACGTTTGCTCGTGAAGACGTGAAAAAAAAGTCCTTGCAACGGGGGAAACCGCTGCATCGCCCAACCCGAAATTTTATCGCGTGAGAAGAGTAAGTTGTACATGAGCGGCCCACAAGCCCCGGTGCGTCCAGCCCCGCCGCCGGGACCGCCTCCGCCGCCGGGACCTCCGCCCCCGGGGCCGCCCCAACGCATCGCCCCCACCACAGGCCCCGCGGCGCCTCTCGCGGCGCCTCTCGCGGTGGGACGGCAGGTGGGGCGCGCGGGCGAGTACGCGCCCGCGCCCCCACAAGACTCCAGCAGCAACATGACGATGATGATCGTGGCGGGGCTGGCGGTCGTCGGCGTCGTCGCGTACTTCATGCTGAGCTCAAGCACGGGTCCGCCGGGTCCGCCCGGGGCTTCCCAGGAACAGAATCCAAATGGTAACATCTTCAAGATATGCGGTTGGAACGGTACAAATTGTCTGACCTTCGACGTCAACAAGCCGGGCGGCATCCAAACCGACAAGTGCTACCGAGTGGACTCGGTGATCGAGGGGGCGGGGGGCGGCCGCATACACCTCAAGGACACCCTGCAGTACGGAGCCCAGTGCGGAATGTCCGGCATCGCGGCCATACCCGACGGGTACTCCGTGATGGTGAATGGCCTCGAAGGCTCGTGGCCCCCGGAGAAGGAGGCGTGCTCCGCGCCGCGCGCCAAGGACATCGAGCGCATCCGGAAGCCGAACTGCCCGCTCACCACGGGGTGTCTGCCGAACACCGGCTTCGGCCACCGGAACAGTCCAGGCGACTGGAGGCGGTACTGCGCGTTCAAGCTCGTCAAGAACTCGAGCCTCGGGTCGTGAGCGATCACAAGTGGGTGATCACCGACGTCGGGTCGTCCTCGCCGTGCGCCGTCATCACCAGGGCGTCCAGCGAGTGCTGCAGCTCCGTCGCCAGGATCATCCACAGCAGGCTCTGGCGCGGGAGTTCCTGCAAGGCCTGCAGTAACGACGTGCAGCGCGCATACAGCGCCTCCATGAGGGGAGGTGGGTGTGGAGCGCGCGCCGCCAGAACGCGCCGCCCACCCACCGCCCAATCTGATCGCGGCCCCATCGGATTGTGCGTTCCGAACGCGTCGGCACGGCGGGGCCAGCAGCGCGATGGAGCCACGGCTCTGGGCGTGCCTCGTGGCGTTGGCACCTTTTTTCCCCTCGGGCGCCGTGATGGACGCCGGCGCCAACGACGGCTCCTCCTCGCTGCTCTTGGCGAAGGCGTTCCCGGCGCGCGCCCTGATCGCGATCGAGCCGATCCGAGCGAACGTTGCGGCGATCCGCAGGCGGCTCGGCGGGTTTCCGAACGCGACCGTCGTGCGCGGCGGGCTCGGGGCGGCGCGGTCGGCCGCGTCGTACCCGCGAGAGATGGACGCCAGGCGAGCGGGGGCGTCGAACCAGGTGGGCCAGATCTCGAACTACGCGTGGCAGAGGCGACGGTCGGACCGGGTGACCTTCCCGGTCCTGACGGTGGACTCGGTCTTCGAGAACAGGCGCCTCGGATTCGCCCACTGGGACGTGGAGGGGGGCGAGCTCGATCTCCTGCGCGGCGCCGTGAGGACCATCATGCGGGACAGGCCGTGGTTCACGCTGGAGACCTTCCCGAAGACGAATCCGGCCCTGCACCGCAACCTCACCACCTTCGTGACCGACGAGCTCCGCTACCGCCTGCAGACCATACGCGAGGTGTGCGGCCGACCGAGAGACTGCCGGAACATGCTGGCCGTCCCCTCCGAGTCGTTCGACCCGGCACGGCACCGCTGCCCCGGCTGAGGTGGGTGGGTGGGTGGGAAGGGAGAGAGGGACTCCTCAGCACGTCACGCCGAGCCAGATGTTGTGCTCCGCCCCCTCGAAGAAGCTCATCGACACGTGCCCCGCACGAGTCCCGTTCCGCCCGACGGCCCAGTAGACGATCGTCACGTCGCGCGTGTAGATGGTCGACGGCGTCTCGGCGCCGGACACGTAGAACTCGCCGCGCGGCAGGCTTGGCAGGTCCCAGAACGCCCAGCCACAGGCGTCGAGCCCGTCGGCCGGCCGCGCGCCGTGCGCCCACGCGCCGCCCGCGTCGTCGGAGAGCCACAGCCGCGGCGACGGCGTGGGGTGCACGAACGGATCGACGAACCAGTGGACGCGCCCGCCGACGTCCGCGCCGTCGCACGCGCCCGGAGGGCTCGTCTCGACGACCAGCTTCGCGACACACGGGAGCGACGGCGGCGGGGGCGGCGGCGGCGGGGCGGGCGGCACGGACGGCGCCAGAGGCGACCGGGCGGCGCCGCGCACGCCGCCGCGCACCGTCCACCCGGTCGTCACGACCAGGGCGAGGATCAGCACGAAGCCCGCGCCGCGCGTGGCGATGCGGAGGGTCGATCGCTTGATCCTGATGTGCACGAGGGTCATCCACTTGCCCTGTTACAGCACACATCCCTTTTTTGGGGGTGCTGGTGTGAACGGCGCATCTTCCTCGACCTTGGCGCCCGCTCGCCGCGCTCGTCCATCGCCGAATTCCGCGCGTCGTACTCAACGCTTTCTACTCCAATCGCAATTCATGAGCAGCGTTGAAGTGCGCGCGTCGCGAATTGACGGTCGAGGGGATGTGTACTTACGCGAGCATTCGTGACGTCGTCCTTGTGCGCGTCGCGTACATACACGCTGTCCACGCGAGTCTTTTGTCCCGAAAGCAAAACATGGCACGCGCGACTTTCATTCGCTAACATGGTGAATGATGTCGTGTCCGTAACACGGAGAGATCCGACAATTCGAGTGCGCACATGGGGAAAGGGATGGACGTGACGTTGGTGATAGCCACGAATGGGGCGACATTGACAGTCGCAACGGATGTGCAAATCGCCATTCTCCGGTGTCCGCAGGTAACTCAGCGTCACGATTGCGCCACAGTGGGCGGCTGGCACACTGAGTTTCAATTCGAGTACACCGCCGATTTCTTGTGGCGCCCAACCGAACTTTGCTCGTGTTGCACGCCCTCCGTCCACAAGCCTCCACCCCGTATTTTCGACAATTGGCATTTTGCGCGCGTCCGGAAAGCACATCTCGTCGCGATTCGTCATCGAACCGCGTGGCGACACCTCGCCAAGCGCCGGAGAAAGTAAGAATTCTTTAACATGATCGGCGATGAGCGCGTGTCCATGTGCATTTGGGTGTACGTCGTCCGAATACAAACTGTTGTTCACAGGGAACGCGATCGCAAAGGCGCCTGTGGCGCGCGCGACCTCCTGAATGCGCTTGACATCGGATAGATGACGTCGTCGTGGCCACGCGACGAGACCAACGCGACTCGCGTTACTGAGTTGCGCCGCGATGTACACGAGGGATGCCAAATGACGAGGCGCGTCGGTGCTCCACATGTTCGGACCGAAATCGAGAACCACTGCGCGGTAAGGACCGCGCATGGCTGAAAAACGTTCCGGGCAATGTAAAAAATACGACGGTTCTATCGCATTTTTATAATGAATGGTCGTAGGAAATCCCAGTAGCGCAGGCCACGCGCGCGTAACGTTATCGCTAACGCCACCTCCACCCGTAACGCTCCCTCCCATGACAAACACCGCGGTCATCCGTATTGCTTGCTGGTCACCGGACGTTTACGCGTCGCGCTTTCGAACGCGAGTTGAGCGTATCGATCGGAGCGCCGCCCGCTCAACTCCAAGCAGCCGCGAGCAAGCAGTGGAATTGTTGAAAAACTGGACGATCGAGATTGGTGTGGTCGCAGCGTGGCTCTCCGGC
>MDTD01054895.1_pt1 | contig 16053 bp, 12 predicted proteins | sample 811221 | NCBI WGS metagenome assembly MDTD01 (sample SAMN05326646, study PRJNA326480) | marine metagenome | isolation source: seawater | place: Pacific Ocean: South West | collected 2011 | reverse complement strand
TCAGAAAAATTAACTTGCCATTTTCCAGAATGCCTACTCCATGACGATGCAATTGCCAGTTGGAATCCGGGTCAAATGCAGGGTTGATGCTCCCGCCTATCAGCAGCAAGGGGCCGGATTGAGTCGCATATGTGCATGCTTCAAGCATGGGTTGCTTACATTGAGTAGTGGGTGCTATGATCGCCCTATGGGCAGAGATCAATAACACTCCATTTGGTTGCAGATAAAAGTTTCCTTTGCCTGTTTTGCGATTCAGGGGGAAAAGTTGCTTGCCATTCTGAATGAGTAATCCAGCGGGTTGTCCATCTGGTTCGAAAATCGCTCCGCTCATTAAGATCTCAGGCTTTTCATCTTGGGCCGTCAGATATGCTATCGCTTTTGGAAATGTTCGAACCAACTTATCATTTTGATCTTTGCAGATAATTCTGATGTTTTCAGGTTCAGTAACAAGCTTCAAATATTGGAAGCCCTTGGTCTCAATAGAAACAGGCTCTGTTGCCAAACACCAAGTCCAAAGGAAATTGAACCAGAATAGCAGAACTATAATCCATTTACCGTGCATAAATAAACCTTATATGAATCAGAACATGGTGAATGATGTCAGCCATTTTTTCAACCAAAAATCTATTTGTGGCGCTTTTGTGCCCTATGCAGAGTTGCTTGGAGCCTTCGCTTTCAGGATAGCAAGATTGGCGTAAATTTAATCATCTCAATAGAAGTTTTAGATAAAAATCTAAAGGTATAGTTTTGGTATTCGCTTGAAGGGGGAATGTCGCACGGAAGCCTGACAACCAGAACTTTTCGTTCCCGAAGCCTGGTCCAGGTTTTACAGTGGCATTTTTGAGGCTGATCCTTCGAGTTACTGTTCTCACCAGGTATTTGGTGCCAAAGGTAGGGCTGAATCGTGAAAAACTGGAAAGTGGTCCTAAGTTATCGGCGCATATTTTCTAACTATCAACAGAATTGTCCCTCTCAATCATGATGCATCAGTCGATCAACAATCTCATGAGCCTGCTGGAATCTTCTCCTGAATCTGATTCTGTCTTTAACCCCTGGTATGATGTTGATCCAGAAAATGATCTTTCAGAGGAGTCCCCAAAAATTCGCCATCGTCAGTTGCGGCAGTATCTGAATGAGCGTCGTCGGTCGGCGAAATATGTACTAGTGGGGGAAGCTCTGGGTTATCAAGGCGGGCATTTCAGTGGGATGGCAATGACGAGTGAGCGTATCCTGCTCAATAAGTTGACGCACAAAGGTATCCGGGCTGAGCATGTGTTTACCGGTATTGAGCCACAGCGTACCAGCAAGCCCGTCGTCAAGGCCGACGGGTTCACGGAACCCACTGCAACGATAGCCTGGGGAACGATGCTGGACCTGGGGATCGATCCTTATGATTTTGTGATCTGGAATACCTTCGCATGGCACCCCTGGAATCCCAAAAAAGGGCGCTTGAGCAATCGACGTCCGACCGATCAGGAGCTTTCGTTTGGATTTGGGGCACTGGCAACGTTCATGCAAGTTTTTGATGGTTGCACAGTTATTGCGGTAGGTAAAATTGCGGGAGCCAATCTGGTTGGGATTGTCGACAAGATTCACGATGTGCGTCATCCGGCAAACGGCGGTGCCGGGCAATTCCGTGAGCAGGTAGCGGCGCTGATCAAAGGCTGAAAGCACAGCAGGCAAGCTTGATCGCATGATTCAACTGGTATTGCCGTTTGCGGTGGGTGCGATATAGTCTCGGCCAGGGGGTCGGCGTTATCATGTCGGCTTTTGTGTTGTGCCTTTATATGATTCTGCAGTCGGGGTTATCTGCTTTTGTCCGCGTCATCCCATCCAACTCGTTCATCTGAAAGCCTGGGGCATAAGTTTGGCACCTTTGGCGGTGTCTTTACGCCGACGATCCTGACGATTTTCGGCGTGATCATGTTTATGCGCGTTGGGTTTGTGGTGGGTGAAGCGGGGATCTGGCAGGCGTTGGGAATTTTGTTGATTGCCAAACTCATCACCTTGCTGACCTCGCTGTCGGTGGCAGCAATCTCGACCAATACCCGGGTGGAAGGCGGAGGCGCATATTTCCTGATTTCCCGTTCATTGGGACCAGAATTTGGGGGTGCCATCGGCCTGGCGCTTTATTTTGCGCAGGCACTGTCTGTACCGTTTTATATCATCGGTTTTTTTGAATCGCTCTGTTTTGTATTTCCTTCAGCAGATCAACATGGCCTGATCGTCCTGCTGGCCACCGGGGTTTTATTAGCCATCATTGTGTATGTGGGAGCTGACTGGGCAATCAAAACACAGTATGTGGTCCTGGCCGTTCTGGTCGTTTCCATTATTGGCTTCATAACCGGAATGATTGGGGATTTTGATGGCGCAAGGCTACAGGAACGGCTGACGACATCCTATTCGGAAGGCAATAATTTCTGGATCATCTTCGCGATCTATTTTCCCGCGGTAACGGGGATCATGGCGGGGATCAATATGTCCGGCGATCTGAAGAATCCCTCAGAATCGATCCCAAAGGGAACCCTTTGGGCGATAGGCGTGAGTGCGGTGGTATATGCGATTCAGATTGTGCTTTGTGGCGCTTCCATGACTGAGGAACAGCTCAAAACTTCTTCTTTTGATACGCTGGTGGATATGGCTCCCATGAAATTGGGCTGGATTGTGGTGATGGGTATGTTCGCGGCCAGTCTTTCCAGTGCCATCGGCTCGTTTGTTGGAGCACCACGGGTTCTGCAAGCATTGGCAAAAGATGGCATTTTCCGTGGACTGCGTCCGTTTTCACGGGGTTCCGGGAACAGTAATGAACCGCGTCTGGCTCTGCTGGTCACCTTTTTCATCACCATCACAGTGCTGATTTATGCCGGCACCATCGGAGGGAAGGCTTCACTGAATACTGTGGCTTCAATCATCACGATGTTTTTCCTGTATACCTATGGGATGACGAACCTGGCTGCATTTCTGGAAGCATTCAGCAGCAACCCCTCGTTTCGTCCGCGATTCCGGCTTTTTCATTACTCGACGGCACTGTTCGGCTTGATCGGATGTATTGGGGCCAGCTTCCTGATCGATCCCCGAGATTCTTTTATTGCGGTGGTGTTGCTGGGAGCCATTTATTTTTACGTGTCCAAGAAGCAACTCACGGTAACTTTCGGGGATGCACGTCGCGGCTTCTACTATTCCAATATTCGCGATCTGCTACTGAAATTGCTGGCCATGCCAGTAGATCCTAAAAACTGGCGTCCAACCATGCTGGTCTTCTCCGGTAATCCGACAACGCGCCTGACTCTGGTGCGCTATGCAGCATGGCTGGGTTGCGACCGCGGCATCGTGACTCTGGTTGAGGTGCTGAGGGGTGATCCACTCATTCAGAGGGAAGAACGGATCGAAGCTCATCAGCGCCTGCAGGGGTTTATTGAAGATAATCACTTGGATGCCTTTCCAGAAGTTGTCGTCAGTCCAGACTTTGACCATGCACTGCCATTGCTGCTACAGGCTTATTCTATCGGCCCGATTAAACCGAACCTGGCTATTTTCGGTTGGTCAGATGATTCTGAGCGTGCCCCGCATCTGGCGCGGCACCTGCACACTGCCGTCTGCATGGGGCAATCATTACTGGTTGTCCGGGATTGCGGTCTGCCGGAATACGGCTCTGGGGATCGGCGCATTGATATCTGGTGGCGCGGTAATAATAATGGTTCACTGATGGTTATTCTGGCTTATCTGCTGCTTAAAAACGGGGAATGGCGTGACACCGACATCCGTATTCTGCGGCTGGTGCGACAACCGGAAGAAGTCGTTCCTGCCCGTAAGGAGCTGGAAGACCTGCTGCTGCATGCCCGCATTCGGGGTCAGGTGGAGATTGTCTGCACTGAGCGGATGTTTGCAGAGATACTGAGCGAACATTCCCACGATGCTACTTGCGTGATGCTCGGTTTTGACAAGGGGATTCTGCCCTTTGGGGAGCAGTTCCGGGATCTTTATGTCGATTTGGTTAAAGATCTGCCAACGACCTTGCTGGTCTGTTCGTCGGGAGACGCAGATCTTTCCGCATGAGCCAGAGGATTCACTACCATACCAGATGAGTGGTGATTGACGTTCTCGGTGAGCCTGTGTAAGGTAAGCATCGTTATCTCGGCGTGGGGACGCCGACTGTTATTACGCTAAGGGGAGATCGATCATGTCCAACCAGGACACCATGCCCGTTTCAAAACTGACCCAAACATTTGATGATTGGGCCATTGCGCCTCCCGATGTGGATTGTCTGGTGCGGTGGTTAGCCGCGGATGGTGATGATAAAGAGATGCTGTATCGTGCCGCTGATCAAGCCCGGGCACGCTTTGTTGGCGAAGATATTCATCTGAGGGGTATCATTGAATTTTCCAATATTTGTCGTCTCAACTGCAATTACTGTGGCATTCGCGCTAAAAATACGGCAGTCGAGCGTTATCGCCTGGATAAGGAAGAGATTATAGAGCTTGCCTTTCGAGCAAGGGTTTACGGCTACCCGACCATTGTGCTGCAATCCGGCGAGGACACGACCTACTCCTGCGATGATATCTGCTATATCCTGGAAGAAATCAAAAAGGATGGGCCTCTGGCGATCACGCTTTCAATCGGGGAGCGGCCCCATGAGGAATATTACCGTTATTCAGGCAGCGGTTGTGATCGTTACCTGATGCGCTTTGAAACTTCAGATCCAGAGCTGTTCAGTAAACTTCACCCGGATGACAATCTTGAGAAACGGTTGGGCTGCCTGGAAGCAATCAGAGCTGCTGGAATTCAACTTGGCAGCGGTTTCCTGATCGGACTGCCGGGAGCCGGACTCGAAGGCATTGCCCGTGACCTGCTGTTTGCCACCAAATTGCAGCTTGATATGATTGGCTGTGGCCCCTTTATCCCGAGCCCGGGTACGCCTTTGGCTGATGCGCCGATGCTGGAAGATCGGGATGTTTATTATAAGGCAATTGCGATTCTGCGCCTGCTCAATCCATACGCCCATATTCCGGCAACGACTGCTTTCGACGCGATTTTCAAAGATGGCCGCAATCGGGTATTGACCCGTGGGGCAAATGTCTTCATGCCGAATATTACCCCGCAGCGTTATCGGCCCGGCTACCAGCTTTACCCGAATAAGCCTTGCATTGATGAAGATGGTGACCAGTGCGCACTGTGCACTCGTGGCCGCGTGCACAGTATTGGCCGCAAAATCGCTGCCGATGCGGGCCACAGCATGCGTCCGGACTGGATTGACCGTGTAGCTGCCAAACCAGCACCTTCACTCTCATCGGCAGGAGCCTGAGATGCCACGGAAAGAGTCAGATCTGCTTGGTGAATTGATACTTGATGACGATGTCCTCTGGGGCATTCAGACGGAACGCGCCAAGCGCAATTTTCTGGTTACGGGATATCCTGTTCAGTGGCCGCTGCTGCGTGCCCTGGCTCAGGTCAAAAGTGCGTGCGCATTGGCGAATTGCGAAACCGGACATCTGCCGGAGGCAATCTGCAATGCAATCCAGAACGCCACAAGTGAGGTCATTGCGGGAGAACATCTGGATGCCTTTCCGATTGATGCTCTGCAGGGGGGAGCAGGTACATCGACCAACATGAACATGAATGAGGTACTTGCCCGGCGCGCAAGCGAACTGAGTGGCCAGACCATTTCACCACATGATCATGTGAATCTGCATCAATCGACCAATGACACCTTTATCACAGCCTTGAAAGTCGCAGCTTGCCAGGAGATCCAGACACTCGAACTGGCAGTGGTGGACCTGCTGGAGTCGCTTCAAGCAAAAGAACGGGAATTTGCCGATGTGGTCAAGCTTGGCCGCACTCAGCTTAATGACGCGGTACCAGTGACCCTGGGGCGGGAATTCGGGGCATACAGCAGCGCAATTGCCCGTGATCGGTGGCGACTTAGTAAATGCACCGAACGCCTGCGCGAAATCAATCTGGGTGGTACTGCGGTCGGTACCGGTATCGCTGCACCGAGGCGTTATATCTTCTGTGCGACTGAAAAACTACGCGAATTGACCGGCCTGGGGCTGGCCCGTGCCGAAAATCTGATTGATGCTACCCAGAATCTGGATCCGCTGGTAGAAGTCAGTGGTATCCTGCGTGCACATGCCGCAAATGTGGTCAAGATCGCCAGAGATCTGCGACTTATGGCTAGTGGACCGGTCGGTGGACTGGGGGAAATCAATCTGCCAGCCATGCAACCAGGATCTTCCCTGATGCCGGGTAAAGTCAATCCTGTCATTCCGGAAATGGTGATTCAGGCCGGTTTCCGCGTCATGGCGCACGATCATGAGATCAATCTGGCGGTCATGTCCGGGGATCTGGAACTGAATGCATTCGGTCCTCTGATTGCTGATGGTCTGCTGCAGATCGTCCAGATCCTTACTCACGTGGATCGTCGTTTTGCGTCCAGTTGTATCGCAGGGATCACAGCGAATGAGGATCGGTGTCGGGAACTGCTGGAACGATCACGGGAGGTGGCAACGGTGCTGATTCCGGCCATCGGCCATGAAAAAGCGGTTCAGCTTGCCCGTTATATGACCGAGCACCAGCTTTCGATCCGCTCGGCGAATGAGGCGCTTAATCTGCTTCCGGCTGCAGAGTTAAATCGCATGTTGGAGCCAGCGCATTTATGTCAACTAGGTTGGCGCTGAGCTGCGTATTCGTTTTTAATCAGCGGTCATGCAGACCCTTGCCTGCAAGTATGGCCGGGGTGCATTTTTTGATTCTTGACTCACGGGTTTTGGCCTGTTTGGGCTGGGAGAAATGAAGAATGTAACCACGCTGGCGACCGGGAGTCAACGCTTCGAAAGCTGCTTTGAAATCGCGGCATGTATCCAGCTTCTCCTGCAGTTCATCCGGGATGGGCTCATGGGTCTTCTTGAACGTCACCTTCCTGCCCGCATTTTCCAGCTCAATCGCCCCCTGAATATAGTTATCCAGGACTGGTTCAAGACGGATGATATCCTGCATGCTGGTGAAGCAGATATAGCGTGTTGCCTGTGAATTCTCACCCGGCATGACAAGAATGCCTTTTGGGTCATCCAGTAATGCACCTTTGAAAAAGCTGAGTGCGCAGGATGCTTTGAAGGCACTGATCAGGGCAATGTTGCTATTCTGGAAGGTGTAACAGGGAACGCCCCATTTCCGCTCCTCTTTCAGTCCGCTGGCAAGCATGATTGCTCTGAGTTTCTGCAATTCTTCACGCCAGTTATGGACTTTGCATTCCGGCGTTCCCACCAGTTTACATCGTCCGCAACCATCGGCGAAATAGGGATCGACCAGAGGATTGGGGGAAATCATTGTATCCAGTTCGTATTAGGGGTGAGTTACGACAGATGATTACCAGATAACATTTTATTTAACCGCTCTATTTTTCGATACAAGAAAGATTGCAGTAATGTAATGGAGCAGGAACCTTCACATTCATCTTTTCTTCTTTCTGACTTCTTTCGCCTGCTGCTCCCATTTTTCCATCTGGGCGAGTTTATCTTTGAGGATGTATTTGCGGAAGTCGTATACCTGTTCCGAAAGTCGGCCTATTTCTTCTTCTACGTTTTCTCTGGTCAATTTGTGGCGGTTTTCGGCAATCGACCGAATGGCGTAGTCAGAGATATCTTTATGGAAGTGGGTGAAGTCCCAATAACGATCAAGATCATGGGTGAATTCATCCAGTGACTGGAAGTCATAGATTTCAGTATTGGGGTGATTGATGAGCCATTCACTCAGCCGTAGGCGAAAGGCCTGGCGGGTCTCGAATACAGACTCGTTGACGAAGAAATCTTCTTCGAAATTGACAATGGGATTGGGTGGCCAATAGAATTTGAAATCGACATCCGGGTACTGCAATATAAGGGACAGGACGTAGATCTCGGCATTGGTAAGCATAGTGTCCAAGGACATCTGGCCTTTCTCATACCGCCGGAGATAATCTGCCTGTTTCAATTGTCGGCGTTCTTCGATGGTGGTCCAGACCAGGGATTCATCGTATTCGGCCCGATGGTGCCATTCGTAGGTCATATCGAGATCTTCGGCACCATCCTTTTCCCAGATTTTAAAAGTAGCATCAAGGGTATCAAGGGAAAGCAGGTACTGGCAATGGGTCGTCCAGTCCGGTTCATACAGATACATGGGAAGGCGTTTGGTCATGGGATTGTAAAACGATTTGGCATCCAGACACCAGATGACATGCTCGACTTTTCCGGTTTTCAGAGCCATTTCGAGGGTGCGGGACTGCTCTTCTATGTCTGATCCGGGAATCGTGCATTTGAGCGCATCCCAGCCAAAGAGTTCTTTGACATAGCTGGGATAGACGTTGCCGGTGTGAGAGGAGCCGACCACAATCGCATTGTAGTCATAGTTTCTGATCAGGCCGGGGGTCAGGTAGCGATGAAAGTCATCTGCAAATACAACCGGCTCTTTCATCCTGCGATAATACTGCATGGGATCGACTGCGAAGTTGATCGTCCCGACAATCCCGAGCAGCACCGTAATGGTGCCGAAGATCATGATCAGATAGCGTTTTGGATGAAAGAGTCGCATATAGACCGGTCAGAACTGGTAATAAAGAAATTCACTGATTTTGCCAAGACGGAAGATGCAGAACGCAAAAAAACTGCCAAGGAGCAAGGCCCAGAACAAAGTCGGTCTCCAGCGAAACAGACGGGGACAATCCCGGTTATCCGAAAAGGTATAACTCTCGAAAGCGGGTCGGTAGCGGTTCATGATCTGCTGGGTATTGGGAGCAAAAAAGACCCAGAGCAAAAGGACCGCCATCAGGGCCGTTTCGCCATCGGAAGGAGCAAGAGGAAGGCGGACGACCTCCAATCCTTTTCCCTGCAACCAGGTACCAAGACCGCCGAGTTTGTTGAGATCCTTAAAGATGCCATAAGGCAGTTGAAATCCATTCATGCCGCACATCCCACGCAGGATGGTTCTGGCACTGGCAGTGTCTTCTGCCCGGAAAAAGACCCAACCCACGATGACCGCAAGAAAGGTCGCGAGTCTGCAACCTGCCAGATACAGCTTGCCTTCCCAATGCCAACCTCTTGACTTTCGGATGTTGGCCCAGGCGTGATTGATCATGAGGTACAAGCCATGTAATCCACCCCAGAAGATGAATGCCCACCCCGCACCATGCCAGAGACCACCCAGGAGCATGGTGATAAAAAGGTTGAGATAGCGCCGGACCTTACCTTTGCGGTTGCCGCCAAGGGGGATGTAAAGGTAGTCGCGCAGGAAGCGGGATAATGTAATATGCCAGCGTCGCCAGAAGTCGACGATGTTTACCGCTTTGTAGGGAGAGTGAAAATTAAGTGGCAGACGGATACCGAACATCCGACCGATGCCAATCGCCATATCCGAATAACCGGAGAAATCAAAGTAGAGCTGGAGGGTATAGGCAAGGATACCCGCCCAGGCAACCATAAAAGTGGGATCGGTACCAAGCTTAGCTGCATTGAACACACCGGAAGCGACCGGAGCCATGGTATCTGCCAGCATCACTTTTTTGAACAGGCCCATGCAGAAATAGGAAAAGCCGATAGACATATCGAGTCCTTTGAGCTGCAGCTGCTTACGGAACTGAGGCAGCATTTCCTCGTGGTGGACGATGGGGCCAGCGATAAGTTGAGGAAAAAACGAGACAAAGAGGCAGTAGTTGAGGAAGTCAGTCTCCTTGCTGATGCCTTTAAACGCATCAACCAGGTAAGCGATTTGCTGAAAGGTAAAGAAGGAGATCGCCAGAGGAAGGAAGATTTTTAGGGTTTCGTGGCTTTGTCCAGTCATGAGATCCCATGTTTCCACTGCGAAACCTGCATACTTGTAGTAACCCAGCACTGCCAGGTTCAGCCCTACGCCCAGACTCAGGAGCAGTCGTCTGCCACTATCCTCTTCGGTCATGCGGCCCAGTGCCCGGCCAATGCTGAAATTGAGCACCATGCTGCCCACAATCAGCAGCAGATAAGCAGGATTCCACCACCCGTAGTAGAAGAGGCTGCCGACTACCAGCCACAGGATCGTCAGGCGATGATCGCGTCGCCCAAGCAGGTGAAAGCCGAGCAGCATGATCGGCAGAAATGCAAAGACGAAAACATACGAGTTGAAGAGCATGTCAGAGAAGGGCTATGGCAACATATCGGGCAGGAAAACAGATGCGATTGCACCAAAGAGGCTGACAATACCCCCTCCGTAAATCAATACAAGCACCCATTGCAGTCAGGACGACGAATCCCGGAGATTCCATAAGGAGACTAAACCTGGGATTACAGCCGTCCTGAGGGGATGCCAATAACCTGTTTTACGCTCAATAGCAGCCGTGCTCAAGGCAGGCGGCATACATCGCTTCCAGATTAGCTTCAGGCACGTTGCTGGGGAGATTATTGGCTTCGGTCAGGATGAAACGACCACCTTCCTTAACCCCGCTTTGCAGAATCGCGGTTGTCAGTTCATAGACCTCATCGGGGGTACCTTTACAGATGGGAGCCACTCCGGGGCCACCACAGATATTTACTTCCGGCCCCAGCCTTTCCCGCAGAGCTCCATGGTCGACCGGGAAGCCGGTGTCGAAGGACATGATTCCCAATTCATCATGCATGGTCTTAAACAGATGAGTCGCATCACCACACATATGAATGCCTCTTGATTGCTCAGGAGCAAAGGTGGATTCGTACCACCTGCGGTGTATCGGCACAATGCGTTGGCGATACATGGCGGGGCTTAGCATGGCAGCAGAATCATCGGCAAATCCACTGCCAGCCACCACCTGATTACCCCAATATTGCAGCATGGCTTGACGACGGTTGATGCTGGCATCCAGAATCCAGTTCATCAGCCGATCCGCATAGTCCGGATCTTCATGCAGATCCATCAGGAATTCCGTGCCGCGCAGATTGCATGCGACAGTTACGGGACCATCTGACCCCATCAGGCACCATGGAGCAAGATCCACCGGTCGGCCTTCAAAGGTCATCCCCTTCGTGATTTTTTTCATTTCGTCCCAGAAGGCAAGAAAGCGTTTGATAAACGGCCATTCCAACGGATGATTGATATTCAGGTCAAATACAGCTTCCTTCTGGTCACCCAGCAGCCAGGGCAACGTATCAGGAACCTGATCATCGTGAAACGCCAGGTCAGCACCGAGACAGGCTGCCTCATAGACATTGTAGATCATCAGATCTGCCTGCCAGCGTTCGGGCAATGCCGTGGGATAATCGCAGTATTTATGGATGACCTGCCGACGATACAGTTGGTGCATCAGCGAAACCCGGATGTGTATTTCAGGATCTTCAAAAGTCTGTTTGAAGGTGATGCCATCAGGATTCCAGGCCTCATTCTGGATCACAACCCGTGGGTTGGTATACACGAGTACCGGCACACGTGAAGGATGACCCGCATGGTAATTATTCCAGACGGCTGCTTTCTGCTGATCGGCAGGAAAAGATATAGACATAACCGAAACTCCCCTTTTTTGGACGTACATCTTGCAGTTAAAGATCACCATAAACGGAGTAGGCAATGAAGTCGTTCGAACCAGTATCTCAGCACAAATTTAAACATGGCCTCGATATGGCAGGCGCTTTACGCCAGGATAGGGGGACAGATAATAAAACGGTGCACAGCAACAACTGAGCTTTCCGCATCTCAGTTGTACTGTGCATCGTAAAGAAGGCAACGCTTCTGCTCGTAAAGGTAACGAATCGCTGGATAAAGGCGTTCGAATCAGTATCTCAACACAAATTTGAACATCATAAAAGGCCGACGATTCAGTTTTCGACGGGATTGTTGTGCGGATTGCTGCCGCGCGCATGCCAGATTCTGAACCCCTGATTACCGGGAGCATCAGGATTCAGCTTCATGTCTTGCGAGAAGTAACGCATTGTATAGCCGCACCGACGCCGTGGGCTGGTATTGGCATCAGCTCCGTGAATGATACGACTGTCATGAAGCGAGCACTCATTCGGTTTCAGTTCAAAATAGACCGCCCGGCTTTCATCCACATTTGCGATTTCAGTGCCAAAGGTATTCAGGTCGCTATCCACCGATCGGTAATCGCTGAACCCGTTATGATGGGTACCGGGAATCACCTTCATGCAGCCATTCCCCTTATCCGTCTGATCAATCGCCAGCCAGATGGTCACAATGCCATCAAACCGGTCAAACCGGCCATTCCAGTACGCAGAGTCTTCGTGCCACGGCGTCGCCCTGCCGGTAAATGGTTCCTTGCTGATGAAGTGGCTGCTCCAGAGACCGATATCCCCGCCGATAAGTGGTTCAACCATATCAAGAATCATGTCATCCAGCAGAAAATCGAGTAAGCGTTCGTCGTGAAAGTGCGGGGTATCCAGTTGATCGCTGCGTTTATCCCTGGTGGCCTGGAGCAGTTCCTCAAAGATGCCGTGCAGGCGATCAAACTTCTGTGGACTGAATACCGGACGATTATGCAGGACATAGCCCTCTTCGCGATAGAATGCAGCATCTGCGCTGGTGATGTGACCCATGGTCTGGTCTCCTCATTCAGATTCGATAATAGGTAATTCCAGATTATTGATTTCTGGCTGCCATCAGTTTAGGATAATCTGCCATTATATTCTTCCTCAGTTATGACAAGAAATTCCTTATTCTTGATATTCCACTCATGCTAAAGCTCCATTTTACCGACTTTGTCGTTGCTCCACAGCGCTTTCATCTGGCACGCTGCCAATATTCAGGCCCATGGGTCGAGCACCTGCATACCCATGATTTTGCCGAGTTGTTCTGGGTGGAGGAAGGGGCTGGCCACCACCTGATAAATGGTCATGACACCCCACTGCATCCGGGTGACTTGATAGTGGTGCGTCCCCATGATGTCCACGATTTCTGTGCCGAGTCTGGCCACACGCTACGCATTGTCAATATTGCTTTTTCAGCCGACCTTCTCACTTGGCTTCAGGCACGATACCAGGCCGAGCTCTCGATCTCAACCAAAGAAGATCTGCCCCCCAGGTTACAGCTCCAGCCAGAACATCTGCCTCGACTCGGACAAATCGTGGATCAGTTAATGGACCGACGCCAGTCTCAGTTGGCCCTCGATTGCTTTCTCCTCAATCTCCTCTCCCACCATCAGGACCAAACCCCCTTACCCGTCCGGCATGAAGAAACCGGTCCGGAGTGGTTAACCGCTGCCATCCAGAAAATGACCCTGCCGGAAAACCTCCATAAATCTCCGGCAGATTTTGCTGCATTCTGCTATCGCAGTCACGAACATGTCGCCAGAGTGCTGAAGGAATGCCAGGGCATCACCCCCACCGCCCTGATCCATCACCTGCGCCTGGACTTTGCCGCCAAGCGTCTGCTGCTCAGCGATGATGAAATCCTCGATATCGCTGCTGACAGCGGCTACTCCAGCCTCAGCAACTTCTATCAGAAGTTCAAAGAAAGGTTCGGAGAAACGCCCCGACGTTACCGTCTCAAACAGCAAACCGTCCTGAAAGGATCATAAGCTTTTAAGAGTGCACTGAAGCAAGCTAAGTACGATTGGTTCCGTACAGTCTGAACCAGTTTGATGAGGAGTTCAGGAGGGCGGTTAGTCAGACGCTGTGATAGAGCTGTAGAAGTTGATCCATGGCTGACTGGATAGTTGCCCCATAGGCGATGACCCCATCTTCGTGTCCACCCATGGCGAAGACACCATTGGTTGAGCCATCTTGTGCGACAAGATCCGCGATTTCTTGTGCCATCTGGGGGGTGCCGTAGGCGGTATCAATCGGGGTAGATGGATAGTTGTGATCACGCATCCAGCGCCAGATGCCGGCATGATGGATATGAATGACGCAGGTCACCTTGCTCTGATCCCGGTAGATTGCACCATGACTCATAGTTTCGGCTGATGCTTGTTTTTGGCCACAGCAGGAAACTTCATTTTTATCGAGATCGAATGCGGTTACCAGGACCCAGTCATCGGCAGATAGAACCCGGGTTGCTCCAGTTGCGGTGGCACTGATGATGAATTGATCGGCATCGACGCGGAGGCTGATATTCCCATAGCCGATGCCATTGGGCAGAGCGCCAATGAGTTTAAGGTCGTGTAATTGGGTGCGAGCCTGATTCAATGCGGGGAGGTCAACATGGGTGGGTGGGGCGCTTTTGGTAAAGTTACTTCGATATTTGAGCGAACCTTCGTCCAATGTCCCCTGCGCTTTACCCGTCTTTTCAGGAAAAAGCTTTTGGATTCCCTGTTCGCTGGCTGAACAGATACCCCGCTCGGTAATGATGCCAGCTACCAGCCGTGCCGGGGTGACATCAAAGCCGAAATTGCGAGCAGGACTGGTTTTCGGGGTAATTTGAACAGGTATGGTCGTACCGTCTGGTCCTTGCCCGTAGACGTGGGTCACTTCGTGAGGGTTGCGTTCTTCGATCGGGATCTCATTGATACCGTCGCGCATGACCCAGTCGAAAGTCGATGAGGGCAGAGCGGCATAAAACGGCACGCTATTGTCGCGAGCAGCCAGTGCTTTCAGGTAGGTGCCGATTTTATTGCAGACATCACCGGTATAGGTAGTGCGATCACTGCCGACGATGACCATATCCACCAGAGCATGCTGCATCAGATGCCCACCGGCATTATCAACAATAACCGAGTGTGGAATGCCCTGTTGCCCCAGTTCCCAGGCTGTCAGGCTGGCACCCTGGTTTCGGGGACGTGTCTCGTCGACCCAGACATGGATCGGGATGCCGCGTCGATGCGCTTCGTAGATTGGTGCGGTGGCAGAGCCATAATCCACAAAGGCGAGCCAGCCTGCATTGCAATGGGTGAGGATATTGACAGTCTCGCCATTTTTACGCTTGGCAATACCTTCGATAATGCTGACACCATGCTCCCCGATACGACGGCAAAAGGAGGCATCTTCATCCGCGATTTCATCCGCGACTTTCCTGGTAAGGTCTGTCATGGTTGCCAGATCAGACTCCGAAGCCATTGCCTGCAACTGCCGATTGACGGCCCATTCCAGGTTCACCGCAGTTGGGCGGGTCGCCTTCAACTGTTCACCGGCTGCGCGCATAAAAGCCATAAAATCGTCGTAACTGCTTGTGGGCGCTGCCAGTGCAGCCAGATACATGCCATAACCGGCAGTAGCACCAATCAGCCCGGCACCTCGGATATGCATATCACGTATTGCTTCAGCTGTTTCTGCAACAGTACGCAAGGCTTCAATCACAAACTCATGGGGAAGATGACGCTGGTCAATGATCTTAACCACACCTGGATCTGCTTCATTGAGCCAGATGGTACGGTAATGTTTCTGCCCAACCAGCACGGTTTATTCCTCCTGCCATTTGTATGCGATCTCTGCGAACCCTGACCACAATCTATCGTCACCCCTGCAACATTCCTAATGAAGAGTTTCTGGGAATCAGAATACTTCGGGAAGGATCACCTCAGGTGGCATCTTCCTGAACGCTGAGAATGGCAGTGGTGGTATGGCTGCCACCAGGTGGGATCGTAAGGGTTTCGTTTGCGGCGTTAGCCGTTTCGACGCAGACCATATAGGGATATTCATCGTCGCCGAAGTCGGGCATGCGTTTCGATTTGTCGATCCAGGGATTCCAGACGACCGTCGTCTTGCTGCCTGTTTTGGCCACTTCTATCAGGCGTTTTCTGGCAGGCGCTTTGATGGTGCAGGTATGGTCGGTATCCGTATAGATACGATCGACTTCCTGGTCAAAGGTAATGGTGCCTTCCTGAGTGTGGTTACTTCGGTTGCCGCCAACGGTATTGATGTAAGACACGCCATTGAGACCATCTACAGAGGCCTTTGTTATATCGCCAATATCAAAATACGTATGCAGCGCAGAAGTGCAGGTATAGGATGTATCACCTGTATTGCGCATGGTCAGGGCTACACACAGAGTTTTACCCACGGTCACATCAAGGACCAGTTCGAAAGCGTGCGGCCAGATCTTAAGTGTGATGTCACTCTGCTTGAGAGAGAGTTGGAGCCGGGTAGCACCATCAGCAAGAGTCTCTGCACCAATAACATCCCAGCTGTAACGACG
>MDTD01135005.1_pt1 | contig 16054 bp, 19 predicted proteins | sample 811221 | NCBI WGS metagenome assembly MDTD01 (sample SAMN05326646, study PRJNA326480) | marine metagenome | isolation source: seawater | place: Pacific Ocean: South West | collected 2011 | reverse complement strand
CAGTCTCAGAAATAATCAAATCTTTGGGTATATATTTATCAACCATTTTTCTCTATTCTACATTCAACATTATATCTAAACATTGAATTGCTTGTCCTGCTGCACCTTTTATTAAATTATCTATTGCAGAATTTATTATTACCTTATTGCTTTGATATGCGTATCCAACTGATATATCACAAAAATTAGTATTGATTACTTCAGAAATTTGTGGAACTTCTCCCTTTGGCTTAATTCTTATAGATTCATGACCTGCGTAATAATCATTATAAATCTCAACCAAATTTAATTCTTTTTCAATTACTTCAACATAAGCTGTTATGTATTCGCCTCTAAAAATTGGAATAAGATGAGGAATAAAAATAATTTCATTTTGTATTTTAAAAATATTATAAAAAAAATCCTTTATTTCTGGTGTATGTCTATGAAAATCTGTTTTATAAGCTTTAAAGTTATTTTTCATATCTTTTTCAAGAGAAGACTCAACAGATGATCTTCCGGCACCACTAATGCCAGACTTAGCATCTATAATTATGGAAGAATCTTTTTTAGTTTTATTTATTAATGGCAATAAACCCAAAATTGAGGCGGTTGGGTAGCACCCTGGTACAGCGACAAGATCTGCTGTCTTTATTTCTTTTTGAAAATATTCTGGCAGCCCGTAAACAGATTTATCCAACAAAGCAGGTGCACGATGTGGAGTATCGTATGCCTCTTTCCAAATTTCTTGATTAGATAATCTAAAGTCTGCAGACAAGTCTATAACTTTTATACCTTTGTCTAAGATTCCAGGAACATAATCCATCGAAAAATCATGTTTTGTAGCAAAGAAAATAAAGTTTAGGTCATTGGGAACAGAATCAACTGATTTTATGATCAAATCTTCTTGAATAGGAATCTTAGGAAAGACTTCAGATAATTTTTTTCCTTTACTGTTAACAGAGGAAACAAATGTTAGAGCAAGATCATCTCTAGAATTTACAAGCGAAACTAACTCTTCTCCAACAAAACCTGTAGCTCCAACTATACCTATATTTTTTTTCATTAACTTATTAGAAACGTTAATAACCATTATACTTTAAACATCAATGAATAAAGATAACCTAATCCTTTCAATTGCTGGCCATGACCCCAGTGGCGGGGCTGGCTTGCAAGTTGACGCAATGGTAGCAAGATTATTTAATAAACATCTTTTATCTATTGTTACTTGTAAGACTATTCAATCTCCAAGAAGTTTCAAGAAAGTTCTTCCATCAAATAATCAGTATATTAGAGATAGCTTCAATATCCTTAAGTCAGAATTTCCTTTAAATTTTCTAAAGATAGGCCTAATTCCAAATATAGAAGTAGCAAAAGCTATCAGCAAATTAATCTCTAACGAAAAAAAACTTGTATTAGTTATAGATCCAATACAAAAAGCAGGAACAGGAAAAAGATTTTTTACAAAAAAGGATTATCAATTTCTTCTAGAAAATGTTTACCTCTATAGCGAGCTCATAACCCCCAACATAGAAGAAGTTAAAGCTCTCGGTGGTAAAAAAAATATATATGACTCAATTAGCTATTTAAATGATAAGGGAATAAAAAATATCTACGTCACAGGAGATGTTGTAAAAGGAAAAATAATTAATAGGTTGTTTTCTAAGAATGAATTGATAGAAGAATCAGAATCAGATTTTTATGAAAATAAGGTTCATGGGACGGGTTGTGCTATTTCTATGGCCATACTTTGTTATTTGTCATCTGGCGACTCTTTGGAAGTTGCGTGTAAAAAGTCTCACAGCTTAATGAATAATTTGGTAAAAAATTCCTACACTAACAAATCACAGAACATCCTAAACTTTTCATGAAAGAAGGACTTTATGCGATAACGCCAAACAACCTTAAACAGGATGAATTATTAGAAAAAATTGAAGTCATTTTAAATTTTGGAGTCAAATTAATTCAGTACAGAGACAAGGAATTAGTAAAAAATGAATTTGAAATTAAGGCTGCAGCTATAAAAGATTTAACAGAAAAATATAAGGCAAAATTAATTATCAATGATTATGTAGATGTTTGTCTGGAAATTAATGCAGATGGATTCCATCTAGGGATTGAAGACTATAACTTAAAAAAAACCAAAGAAATGATGCAAAAAAATAAAGATTTTATAAATCAAAAATTAATTACAGGATTATCTTGCAGTGCAAATAAAAGATTAATTGAGTCTCCTCCCGAAGATATAATTTCTTGGACCTATTTAGCCGTAGGATCTTTTTTTAAAACAAATACAAAGAAAGGCAAAGCATTAATAGAGACTAAAGATAGAGAAAGATTTTTAAAAATGACAAAAAAACCTCTAGTCGCGATTGGAGGTATAAGACAAGAAAATATAGGAGAATTAAAGAAATTGGGTTACAAAACTTTTGCGGTAAGCGAGGCTGTCTTTGAACAAAACCCAGGAACTTTTTTGGAGAAACATTCATGAGCAAAAAAAATGTTATAGGTTTTGGAGCCGCCTTAGTCGACATACAATTTAAAATTGAGGAAGCTTTTTTAAAAAATAAAGAATTTAGTAAAGGAACAATGATTTTGAGTTCAGATAATCAACAAGATGAATTATTTCGTGAATTGTCTAAAAATAGCTCTTCTTCAAATTCTTGTGGAGGCTCAGCTACAAACACTATTTATGCATCAGCGGCACTAGGAAGTAATAATGGTTTTATAGGAAAAATCGGCAAAGATAAAAATGGACTTATATACAAGGAAGATTTAGAACTATGTGAAATTAATACTCACAACTGCATAGAATCTCCAAAAGGAGTTACTGGTAGTTGTATAGTGATGATAAGCGAAGATGCTGAAAGAACTATGAGCACTTACTTAGGTATAAGCTCTGAACTCGAAATAAGTGAATTGGATTTAAAATCTATTAAAGAATATAAACTAATTTTTATTGAAAGTTATGTTGTTACATCTCCTTCCACTGCTAAAGCTGCTATTGAACTCATCAAGTTTTGTAAAGAAAAAAACGTCAAAATAGCCTTGAGTCTTTCTGATCCAAATATAGTTTTAAGTTTCAATAAAGAAATAAAAAAGTGGATGAATGAGAAAATAGATTTTTTATTTTGTAATTCTGAGGAAGCAGAAAATTTTTTAGATTCTAAGGACTTAACAAAATTTAATGAATTTTCTAAATGTACTTTCGTAACTTGTGGCAGTAATTCAACAAAAATAATCGAAATAAATAAGATATCTGAAATTGAGGCTTTTCCTTCCCAAGCCATAGATACAAATGGAGCTGGAGATATGTTTGCCGGAGGAGTTATACATTGTATATCTCTTGGATGGAGTTCGGATAAAGCTGCTAAATTTGGTAATTATTTAGCCTCTAAAGGGGTTTCAGAATATGGGCCTAGATTGAAAAAAGAAGATTATTCTAGATATTTTGAAGAATTTAAAAATATTTATCATTAAAGCTGGATAGTTTCCTCGGCATTTGTTAAATTTCCCAACCTTAACTTTATGGCAACAAAAAAATTAAAATCTTCCTCTAGCAAAAAACCCAGTTCCAAGGCTAAAACAGCCGCTGCGAGAAAAAAAGTTACAAAAAAAGCATCGCCCCCAAAAAAAGTAATTAAAAAAATTGCTCCCAAAAAAACGGTCAAGAAAAAAACTAGTACAAAAAAAACAACAATTGAAGCTACGGATTTTTCTTCTTTTCTGAAATCTTTTGAGCCTTATAAAACTAAAAGAAATGAAAAGTACATGAATAAGAACCAACAAAAACATTTTGAAATAATGTTAGACGCATGGAAGGAAGCTCTAATTGAAGAACAAGAAAAAACAGAACAGCTCATCCAACAAGATCAGAGTAATTTTCCAGACTCCTTAGATAGAGCAGCGAAAGAAGAAGAATTTATGTTGGAATTAAGAAAAAGAGAAAGGGAGAGAAAACTTATAAGTAAAATAGATTTATCAATAAAAGATCTAGAAGATAATGTCTATGGCTACTGTGAATCATGTGGGGTTGAAATAGGTATAAAGAGGCTTGAAGCCAGACCAACAGCTACAAAATGCATAGATTGTAAAACAGTAGACGAAATAAAAGAAAAGCAACAATTTGGCTAATGCATAATCCTTTGTCTGTATATTTGGTACTAGGCACTAATGAAGGCAATAGAGTATTAAATTTAGAAAAAGCTTTAGAATTTATAAACACAATTCCTAAAACTTGTATCTTAAAAAAAAGTAAACCCTATAAATCCAAAGCATATGGACCAGTAAAACAACCTTATTACTTAAATCAAGCTGTTGAGGTTGAGACTGAGTTATCATCAGAAAACTTGCTAAACCAGACAGAAAGTATTGAAATTAAAATGGGCAGAAAAAATAAAAATGACTTAGGTCAAAGAATAATAGACATAGACATTATATTTTATGGCGATGAAACACACAGCTCGCCAAGATTAAAAATTCCACATCATGATTGGGAAAATAGAGTTTTTTTTATTAACCCATTAAAAGAAATTAAATGTGATGTAAAAAGATTTAAAAAATTTCTTAAAAAAAGTTCTAAATTACTATAATTATTTTATGACCAAAAAAAAATACACCCTAAGTGAGCAACAAAAATCTAATTCTATAATTACTGAGCTCGAATTTGAAAAGCTTTATTTAGATTCAATTAATAATCCAGACGAGTTTTGGGGAAAGGCTGCAAAGGAAAATCTTGACTGGATTTCAGATTGGTCAAAAGTTAAAAACTCAAATATAGAGACCGGAGAAATTGAGTGGTTTAAAGAAGGAAAAATAAATGCCTGTTTTAATTGCCTAGATAGACACTTAGAAAATAATAAAGACAGAACTGCCATTATTTGGGAAGGTGATGAGCCAGGTGAAGAAAAAAGAATTTCATATGGCGAGCTTTATGAAAATGTATGTAAATTTGCAAATTTACTGAAATCGAGAAACATTAAAAAGGGAGACAGGGTATGCATATATATGCCGATGATTCCTGAAGCAGCATACGCCATGTTAGCTTGCGCAAGAATTGGGGCGATTCACTCAGTGGTCTTTGGAGGTTTTTCTGTTGAATCTTTAAAAGACAGAATTTTAGATTCAATTTGTGAGGCAGTTATCACCGCTAATGAGGGCATTAGAGGTGGAAAAATAATTCCATTAAAAAACAATGTTGATTTAGCTCTTAAAGATTGTCCTGATGTTCATACGGTTGTTGTGGTAAATCGAACTGAAAATATAACTAACTTTCTTAATGAAAGAGATGTTGATTACAATAAACAAATATCTGAATTTGACTCTTCTTGTCCTTGCGAAGAAATGAGTGCAGAAGACCCTTTATTTATACTCTATACATCAGGTTCAACAGGAAAACCTAAAGGGGTTCTCCACACTACCGGTGGATATCTATTAGGGGCAACGTTATCCCATAAATATGTTTTCAACTATAAGCAGGAAGATATTTTTTGGTGCACCGCAGATGTTGGTTGGATTACAGGCCATTCTTATATTGTTTATGGTCCGCTTTCTAACTGCGCCACGACCCTAATGTTTGAGGGCATTCCTACCTACCCTTCTGTTTCAAGATTCTGGGAAATAATTGATAAACATGAAGTGAATATCTTTTATACAGCCCCTACGGCAATTAGAGCACTAATGGCTCATGGAGATGGACCGCTTCAAAAATCTTCTAGAAGAAGCTTAAAAGTGCTAGGAACTGTAGGAGAACCTATTAACCCTGAAGCATGGGAGTGGTATTACCACAAAGTAGGTCATGGTAATTGTCCCGTTGTAGACACTTGGTGGCAAACAGAAACAGGAAGCATCATGATTTCAGGTTTGGCTGGGTATTCTGAACAGAAACCTGGCTCAGCAGGAAAACCTTTTCTTGGCATAGAGCCGGTTTTATTAGACGAAGATGGAAATGAAATCGAAGGAGCCGGTTCAGGAAATTTAGCAATAAAATCCTCCTGGCCATCGCAAATAAGAACAGTTTATGGAGATCATCAAAGGTGTGTGGATACCTATTATAGGACCTATAAAGGATATTACTTTACGGGAGATGGAGCTTTAAGAGATGAAGAGGGTTTCTATAAAATAACTGGAAGAGTTGACGATGTTCTTAACGTCTCTGGACATAGACTAGGAACAGCAGAGATAGAAAGTGCTCTCGTATTACACGACAAAGTAGCAGAAGCTGCAGTAGTTGGTTATGAACATGAAATTAAAGGACAAGGAATTTATTGCTATGTGAATCTTATGAAAGAAGCAGAAGCTTCGGATGAATTAAAACAAGAACTTATAGAATTAACTGCAAAAGAAATAGGCCCCATTGCAAAGCCCGATATTTTGCAATTTACTTATGACTTACCCAAAACAAGGTCTGGAAAGATAATGAGAAGAATTCTTAGAAAAATTGCAGCCAATGAACTAGATAACTTAGGGGATACCTCAACCCTGGCAGACCCTAGTATCGTGGACATCTTGATTAAAGAAAGATTTAATAAGTAAATGTTTAGATTTAAAAGTTTAGAGTTGCCCAATAAAGAAGACTGTCTACCAGGTAGAAAGCACCCTATTTACAGCCCTGAAAAACATTTTGTTACTGATATACCTTTGTCAGATTGTATGTCTCAAGACAAACCAAGAATTCTTTTCGGTATGGGTTGCTTTTGGGGCGCGGAAAAAATGTTTTGGGATTTAGATTGTGTACATGTTACTGGAGTGGGTTATGCTGCTGGACACACCCCTAACCCAACATATGAGGAAGTTTGTTCAGGATTAACTGGTCATTCAGAAATAGTTTTTGTTACTTATGAAGAGGCATCTAATCTCGAAGAATTATTACAAGTTTTCTGGGAGGGCCATGATCCAACACAATTAATGCGTCAAGGAGGCGATGTAGGAACGCAATATAGATCTGGCATCTATTTTTTTGATAAATACCAAGAGGCGGAAGCTCTCAAAAGTAAAGAAATCTACCAAGCAAAGCTTGATACCAATGGCTTTGGGCAAATTGTCACTGAAATAATTCCAGTATCAGAAGAATTCTATGCAGAGGATTATCATCAACAATACCTAGCAAAAAACCCAAATGGTTATTGTGGACATGGTGGATGTGGGGTTTCTTTCAAAGATTAATTTAAATCAGCCTTTCCAGAAATAATCTTTACCCTTTTCGACTACCCTTTCCTCTTCTACTAATTTAAGTAAATGGGCCAACAAAGAAGCCTTTGCTAACCCGTGAAGCTTCTCATCTACATCGTCATAAACTTTGACAACTAATTCATCTAAAGTTGCTTTCGATATCTCGGATATCACATCAATGACTTTTTTTTCTCTGTACATCCTATGACTAACTATCCAATCAACGACACTCTTAGGGTCTCTCATTAAGTCTCCATGCCCAGGTGCTATTACTTCTAAATCATAGGTTTTTAACTTTTCTAATGATTCTATGTATTCCTTCATATTTCCGTCAGGTGGACCTATAACTACAGTTGAGCCTTCCATAATGTGATCTCCAGTGAAAACTGTTTTTTCCTCTTCTAGGATAAAACATAAATGATTTGAAGCATGTCCAGGAGTGTGTACCACCTTTAAGGTATATTCTAGCTCTTCTAATTCATCGCCATCCTTTAGTGTTCTTTGAGCTTTAAAAGTCTTGTCTTGGGTTTGTTTGTGAAGCGCGTACATTCCCATAACCGGCGCAGCTGTTCTTTGATGTAATAACTTTGCTCCAGGCGAATGATCGGGATGGGTATGAGTGACTAAAATTTGCTTAATATCTTCGCCACAAACTTTTGATATGTTTTCAATATGCTCAGGCATGGCAGGGCCAGGGTCTATTACCGTTATTTCTTCCCTACCAACTATATATGTATTTGTTCCAGGGCCAGTAAATACACTCGAATTCCCTGCAGTTATTCTCCTTACCAAAGGAGAAATTTCAGTGATCTTCATATCCTGCATCTCCTGGCATTAATAGAGTCATTTGACCATCTTTCATGAAAATCTTGGGCTCCACTGTTTTAATATTATTTTGTTCTTTAGCTTTATCTTGAAGAAGTGATTCAGTATTTGAATAACCAGTGATTGATTCAAGGTTTTTAATTGTTGGAAAAATAATTGGAAAGTCTCCTTTTGCCCCCCGCTCGAGTGCCTCTTCTGGTTTGATCCAAATACTTCTTACGCCCTCACTTCCATCATGCTTGGCCTCTTGGCCTTCTGGAAACAAAGCGATAAAGAATCTTGTACTGTATCTCTTCATTTCTGATTTTGGAGTTACCCAATGAGAGATATATGCCAATCTATCCACTGCTAATTTAAGATTTAGTTTCTGGCACAATTCTAATAACACAGGTTCACCATTATTTAACTTCGCCCTATAGTCTATAAGTGTTTTCATTTCCTCTTCGTTTGCGGAACCAAAAACTGATCCATCAGCTCTATATGCTAAAAGTACTCCGCACTCCTCGAAACATTCTCTTATACAAGCAATCCAATAATTTAACCCTCCCTGTTCTTCTCCTAATAACTGCGAAGCTACTTTATCGGTCAAACCTGTACAAAAATCATTGATATCTTCTTTAAGATCATATTCATCTAACTTACCTCCTGGAAAAACCCAAGCCCCTCCAAAATTAGTTTTTATAGACCTTTGTATTAAAAAAACCTCTACAGCTTCTGAAATAGACTTTACTAGTAAAACGGTAGCCGCTGGTTTGGGAATTGCAGGAGGTAAGCCCGGATCAGCCTTTTGAATATTTATTTTATTATTACCAGTTAAATCTTTATTTTGCGATTCTTCTTCTGACATTGATTTAAATTTTAGATTTTGTTTTAGTTTGTACATAATATATTTAATGAAGAGATATACAAATTGATTTACCAAAAAATAGAAAAGAAAAAAATACTAAAAAAACTCACCAGAGCGGTGGACGCAAACAAAAGTGCTTTTGGTCACGTTCTAGTTATTGCAGGAAACAAAGGTTATGGAGGAGCAGCTTTGCTCGCTTCAAAAGCTTCCTTGGTAGTTGGCGCAGGCCTAACGACTTTAGCAACAGTAAAAGAACACGTCCCTGCCTCCTTAGCCTATTGTCCTGAGGTAATGGCAAAGGAAGTAGAGAATCTTTCAGATTTAGAAAACCATTTAGATAATAAAGATGTAATTTGCGCTGGACCAGGCCTTGGTAAGAATTTTTGGGCTGAGCAAATGATATATAAATCTTTTGAATCAGCGTCAAAAAGAAATATTCCCCTAGTTTTAGATGCAGATGGATTAAATATACTTTCTGAGGAAAACTTAAAACTTAGAAAACAAAAAAAGCTTATCTTAACGCCACATCCCGGTGAAGCTGCAAGACTCTTAAAATGCTCCGTAGAAGATATCCAAAATAATAGGCTAAGGGCAATTAAAAAAATAATTAAAAAATATAATGCAACTGTAGTTTTAAAAGGTTATGAAACTCTTATAGGAAATAAATCAAAAATCTTTAGATGCCAAAAAGGTAATCCAGGTATGGCTGTTGGCGGAATGGGAGATGTATTATCTGGATTTATTTCAGGCTTCTTAGCCCAAGGATTAAGTTTGATTGACGCTTGCTGCCTTGCTACTGAAGTTCATGCTGAAACGGCTGATAAATATGCAATATTATTCAGTGAAAGATCTCTATTACCCTCAGATCTCATTGAAATGGTAAAGCAGAGTTTCTGATGAAAAGAGAAATAATCTTATCAAGTCTGGAAGAAACTAAAATACTAGCTAAAACTTTGATGCCAGTTTTTCAAGAAAGCGATGGTCAACCTATTTCTATTCAATTGACTGGTGATTTAGGTGCAGGCAAAACAACTCTGGTTAAGGAAATACTTAATGCTTTGGGAGTAGTTAAATTTGTCAACAGTCCAACCTTCACTCTAATAGAAAGCTACGAGGTAAATGAAAGAAATATCTATCATATAGACCTTTATCGAGTTGGAAATATCTCTGAACTTGAAGCGATAGGCTTAGAGGAATACCTCAAAGAAACTAATTCCATAAATTTTATAGAGTGGGCAGAAATAGGGAAAGATTATATTGGAGAAGCTACCTTAGAAATAAATCTTGAACATGAAGGAGAGAATTCTAGAATTTGTAATTTAAAAGGCCAAGTAATAGAAAAACTGAAATTTTAAGTTAATGGATCTACATCTACAGAAAATCTAACTTTTTTATGAATATCGTTATCTATAAATTTAAGAGCTTTATCAACAAACATGTGTAAGGATTTTCTATTTGATGATTTAAGACTAAGCTCCCATCTGTAGTAATTTTTTCTTTTTTCAATTACTGCTGGTTTTGGCCCAATTATTTCCAAACCCTCGCTAGCAAAATTAAGTTTTATCTTATTTAAAGCTTTTTCTGGAAAATCTCTACTAAGAGACTCAGCCTGCAAATTTATTAAATAAGAAAAAGGAGGTAAATTCAGTAATTTTCTTTCTTCTAAAATTTGTCTGCTGATATCTTGGTAATCTGAGTTGGCTAACTTTTCTAGAAACGGATGTTCAGGCACTAAAGATTGCAAAATAACTTTTCCTTTTTTCTTTGATCTTCCTGCTCTTCCTGAAACTTGTGTAATTTGCTGTGCTAGTCGCTCTGATGCTCTAAAGTCTATTGAAAATAAACCACCATCAGAATCCACCACCACTACTAATGTTATGTTTGGTAAATGATGTCCTTTAGCTAAAATCTGAGTCCCAATAATTATCATTTCTTCGCCTGATTCTGGTAAAAATGATTCTCTAATCTCTCTTTCGGTGAGTGCTTCTCGGTCAAATCTTAAGACTTTAACTTCTTTGAACTCATTACTTAAAACCTTCTCAATTTTTTCTGTTCCAGTCTGGAAGAAATCTAAATCTCCTGTTTCACATTTTTGACAACTATTAATTACTTTTTTGTAACCACAGTGATGACAGACAAACCTGTCAGGATTGATATGAAAAACCATACGGACATCACAATTTTTGCACTCAGGCATCCATCCGCAATCTTTACAATAGACCACGGGTGAATACCCTTTTCTATTCAAGAAAATAAGAACTTGGTTTCCTTTCTTAATTTCTTTTTTTATATCCGACATGGTTGTCTCAGATAATCCTGCTTTTGTAGTTAAAGACCTTAAATCTCTTATTATGAATTCCGGTTCTTTAGCTCCTTTTACCCTTTTGTCTAATTTGAACAAATCATATTTGCCTTCAAGAGAATTTTTTAAAGTCTCTAAACTAGGAGTTGCAGAACAAAGAATGATTGGAATTTTTTTTAAGTTAGATTTATATATACCTACGTCTCTAGCTGAGTACTTAAAACTATCAAACTGTTTATATGACGAGTCATGTTCTTCATCTATGACTATCAATCCTAAATTTTTAAAAGGAGTAAAGACAGCAGATCTCGTACCAACTAAAATAGACTTTTTACCATTGTTTATATCTACCCATGATTGAAGCCTCTCTTTCTCAGTCATAGCTGAATGCATAACTGCTACAGTTTCAACTCCAAATCTCTTGTTTAGCTCAGTAATGAGAACAGGCGTTAATCCAATCTCTGGTACCAAAACTAAAGCTTGCTTTCCTTTACTAATAATTTCCTTTAAAGCATGCATATAAACTTCAGTTTTGCCACTTCCAGTGATGCCAAATAATAGAGAAAAGGAATTCTTATTTAGGTTTTTTTTAATATTCCTGAATACTTTCAATTGATCATTATTAAGCTGCAAGAAGAACTTATCTTTTATCGAGACTTTGTCCTTGCATTTAATTTTTTTTAATGAAGATTTTTTTATAAATTTTTTTTCTTCTAATGCCTTAAGAACTTGTTTGGAAATGCCTTCTGCTTTTATTTTGAGAAAAGTAAGCTCTTTTAACTCCTGAAATATTAAAAGCGCTTCAGATTGTCTCTTTGATCTTGAAATTGTTTTAACATTTGTTAAAAGCCCTAAATCAGTAATTTTATAAGTCTTAATAGCGCCATCTATTTCCTTGCCCTTACGCAAAGCTGGAGGAAAAAAAGATTTAAATACCTCGCCGATAGGACCTTTATAATAATCTGATACCCAATTCAAAAGACTTAAAGACTTTTTATCAATCAAGGATTCTTTATCTAAGACTTTTAAAATGGGTTTAACTTTTTGCAAATTTGTTCGAGATACCTCCCTATGAATATATCCGGTTAAATTTCTATTATTGAAAGTTATCTCTACTCTAGAGCCTATTTGTATTTTTTTATGATATCCATATGTGAACGTTTGCCTCAATGGCACTGGTAAAGCTACTTGAAAGTAGTGTTTATGCATCTAGGTATACTTGAGAAAAAAAGTTCTTCTGGTATAGTGCGCCAGCATATTTTTTTTATCAAGAGAATTATGAAAAAAGACATACACCCTGAATATAGAGAAGTACTTTTTCATGACACTAGTGTGGACGAATATTTTATTATCCGTTCGACCCTAGCAACTGATCAAACTAAAGAATGGGAAGATGGAAAAACCTACCCTTACTGTCCTTTAGATGTCTCCTCTGCTTCTCACCCTTTTTATACAGGGCAGCAAAAAATTATAGATACAGGTGGAAGAGTTGAAAGATTTAAAAAGCGTTTTTCTAAAAAAACAAATAAATCTGCATCTAAGCCTGTTGAAGAAATCGAGAAAACAGAAGTAGTCGAAGAGAAAGCTGCTGAAGTGGTTGAAGAGAAAGCTGCTGAAGTGGTTGAAGAGAAAGCTGCTAAGAAAGACTCAAAAAAAGCCAAGAAGAAGGACTAAACCTCTTTTTAGGACTTACCTGAAGAACCAAATCCTTTGTCTCCTCGCTCACTGGATGCAAATTCAGAAACTAACTTAAAATTTGGAGTAGTTATTTCCTGAAAAATCATTTGAGCGATTCTATCTCCTGGCATTACTTCGAATGGTTTATCAGACCTGTTCCATAGTGAAACCATAATTTCTCCCTGATAATCAGAGTCAATAAGTCCCACAAGGTTTCCTAAAACTATTCCTTCTTTATGGCCTAAACCTGATCTAGGTAATATGAAAGCTGCGTATCTTGGATTAGAAATATGTATTGCAAATCCAGTAGAAAATAAATATGTCTCGCCTGGATCTAATATTTTTTGTTCTTTAATATTCGTTCTTATGTCTAAAGCGGCCGAGCCAGTTGTTTCAAATTTTGGTAAGGCTATTTTAGTGCCAACTTCATTATCAAGGATTTTAAAATCTACTGATAACTCAGCATCTTCTTTTTTTTGCGAAGTTTGATTTGAAACCGCCCTACTCAATAAAGCAGGCAAAAATATTCCTACAAGTTTTAAAAGAACCCACCTAATCATCTAAAATGTTCTTTGCTATGTATTCAATGATTTGTCTTGATATTTTACTTTTACTTGTTTTTTTTAATTTAATTTCATCTTTCTTTGTAATTAAAAAAACTTCATTTTCATCTGAGTCAAATCCTATTGATTCATCAGAAACATCATTAGCGATCATCAAATCAAGTTTCTTATCTTTGAGCTTTTCTTTTGCGTTTTTTATTAAATCTTCCGTTTCAGCAGCAAATCCTATCAAATTTAATTCAGGATTTTGAGATGCAACGCTCTTCAGAATATCATCATTTTGTGTGAGTGAAAGACTCATCTCTACTTTGCTATTTTCTTTTTTGATCTTATTTTTTTTAGTTTCTTTGATTTTATAGTCAGATACAGCAGCAGCAGAAATAAACAAATCTGCTTCTTGAGAAAGTTCAAGAACTTTGATTTTCATTTCTTCAGCAGATTCCACATCAAATCTGGAAACCCTTTCTGGAGTTTCTAAACTAACTGGACCAGAGACAATACTAACAATTCCTGATTGATCTCTAGCCGCTTCGGCAATGGCAAACCCCATTTTTCCCGAGCTTTTATTTGAAATATATCTTACAGGATCAATTTTTTCTCTAGTAGGACCAGCTGTTATTAGAATTTTCTTTCCTTTTAATAGTCCTAAATTGAATGCTTCTGAAACAATTGAAGTTATTTCTTCAGGCTCAGTCATTCTACCTGGACCAGTGTCTCCGCAAGCTTGATCCCCTACATCAGGACCTATTTGAATAAATGAATTCGCTTTTAAAGTGTCTAGGTTATTTTGAGTTCTGGAATCTTTCCACATAGCTTGGTTCATAGCTGGAGCAAAAAAAACTTTAGAATCAGCAGCTAAACAAACTGCACTTAATAAATCATCACCTCGTCCAAGCGCTAGTTTAGCCATGCTGTCTGCAGAACAAGGTGCAACAACAATTGCGTCAGACCATTTTGCTAACTCAATATGCCCCATTGCTGCTTCAGCAGATTCATCTAGTAAATCTGAATGCACTGGATTTCCAGAAAGTGCTTGCATGGTTAATGGAGTAATAAACTCTTTAGCTGCATCTGTCATTAGAACTTTTACCTCTGATCCATAGGTCTTAAATAGCCTAATTAATTCTGCAGCTTTATACGCTGCAATTCCTCCAGTTACACAGAGAAGAATTTGTTTATTTGCTAGCTGTAACATTCAAAAATTATAACCTAGATAGGTTTCTTTGATTGAAGGATTCTGGTATAAAACACACCTTTATAGAGTAAAAAATGAGTAAACAGTGTCAAGTCACCGGAAAAGTTCCAATGGCAGGTAATAACGTCTCCCATGCTGTGAATAAAACAAAAAGAAAATTTATGCCTAATCTTCACAAACATAAATTTTGGGTGGAAAAAGAAAATAAGTATGTCACCCTGACGGTTTCTACTAAAGGACTAAGAATTATAGATAAAAAAGGAATAGATGCTGTGCTTGCTGAAATAAGAAATAGAGGAGAAAAAATATGAGAGAAAAAATAAAACTAGTTTCCTCTGCTGGTACTGGACATTTTTATACAACAGACAAAAATAAAACAAAAACGCCAGATAAAATTGAAATGAAAAAATATGATCCTAAGGTCAAAAAACACGTTACTTACAAAGAAGAAAAAATAAAATAGTGACCGAGATTTATCTCGCTTCAAAATCTCCTAGAAGACATAAAATACTCCACGACCTTGGAGTAACTTTCGAAGTTATTGAATGTAATTTTGATGAAGCTTTAGAAAAAAATGAATCAGCTGAAGACTTTATAACGAGAAATACTCAACAAAAAAATCTTCTGGCTTCAGCAATGATCCAAGAAAAAAAACTTCCCCTTAAACCTGTGCTTTCGGCTGATACCCTTGTCAGGCTTGATGATAAAATTTTTGGCAAACCTAAAGATGAGGATCATGCAATTTCAATGCTATTAGAACTTTCAAATAGAGAGCATATTGTCAGCTCTTGTATATGTCTCGGGGAGTTTACAAAGGAAAATGATAGTGAAATTCATATGAGTTATGAAATTGTTGATACAGTTGTCAAGATGGGCTCTATTTCTGCAAATGAGTGTAAAAAATATTGGAATACAGGAGAACCAAAAGACAAAGCTGGTGGTTATGCAATTCAGGGTCTTGGGTCTATATTCATAGAATCAATTACAGGAAGCTACAGCAATGTTGTTGGTCTTCCTATAAGAGAAACAACTAAATTACTCAAGGATAAGAAAATAAAATTTTGGATAAATAAATAAGTATCTTTCTGTAAAATTAAGCAGTGAAAGTATTCAAACTATTTTTAGGCTTTATATTAGGAAGTATATTTGTTTTATCTTTTTCCCCCTTTGATTTTTGGTTTCTGTCTCTTGTTATTCCTTTTTTGCTATATCTTTTAATAAAAAATGAAAACTTTAAAAATATCTTTTTTATATCTTATTCCTTTGGTTTTGGTCTTTGGGTATGGGGTATTTTTTGGATAGAAAACAGTATAAGCAATTACGGTGGTACAACTTTTTTTATCTCTTCTCTTTTGACCATTGGGCTCGCGGGCTTCTTAAGTTTATTTCAGGCAATATCTTTTTCTTTTTTTTATCCTTTAAGATCTAACCAGAATATAAATTTATTTTTACTTTTCCCAAGCATCTGGGTTATTTCAGAATGGGCTAGAGAATTT
>MDTD01185694.1_pt1 | contig 16055 bp, 8 predicted proteins | sample 811221 | NCBI WGS metagenome assembly MDTD01 (sample SAMN05326646, study PRJNA326480) | marine metagenome | isolation source: seawater | place: Pacific Ocean: South West | collected 2011 | reverse complement strand
GGCTGTGTTTATCAAAATCGAATCAGGCTTCATTTTGTTTAGCTCGGCTTTCCCTAAAAGGTGATGAGTCTCTTTTGTGTAAGGACAGTGGAGACTAACAAAATCCGAATTCTCTAAGAGTTCTTTCAGTGTAACCCTGGTTGCACTAAGCTCCTGTTCGTACTCCCTATCCTTTTGGTCAGGGTCGGAGAATCTGGTGTAGATGATTTTCATCCCGAATGCCCTGGCTCTTTGAGCAAAGGCTTTGCCTATCCTGCCCATGCCAACGATACCCATGGTTTTGCCGTAAATATCCGGACCCAGGAGAAGATCGCTTCTGTAGCCGGACCATTTGCCGGAACGCACATACTTGTCTGCTTCAACTATCCTGCGCGTGACTGCTAAAAAGAGAGCAAAGGCAAGGTCTGCGGTAGCAGCATCTAGAACGCCCGGAGTGTTTGAAACTAACACGCCTCTTTTGGTGGCTTCTTTAAGATTGACATTGTCGAAGCCGACCGCTCTATTTGATACCACAAGGAGTCTGGTGCACTGATCCAGAATTTCTGGTGTGAGATGGTCCAAAGGTTCGCTTATAACCGCGTCTTTGTCTGCAAGAAGCTCGATCATCTTTTCAGGGTTAAGGGAATTCTCCCGGTAGTGTTCTGTAACCGTTGCCACCTTCTGGAGTTTTGCAGAACACTCTTTCGGTAGATTGCCTAAGACCAGTACCTGCTTCCCAGCCATTTTATTTTGCTTCCTCTTTTTCTTTCAGACCTGTCCAAACCATGTGTTCATCAAGGGTTTTCATAAGCGCGTTTATCTCCAACTCCGCCCTTTGATCGTCCCAACCAATAATTCCCTGCACAAGGCGGGCTACTTTTGCCGCAGCCATCTGGCACTGTTCCTGATTGACAAGACCGAGTCTGATTCTTCTGAATAAGATATCTTCCAGGGAAAGGGCCATCTCTTGCTTGACCACGAATACGACTTCAGCAAGTATCGGAGGATAGTCCGGACAGATTCTTTTTGCTAAGAAAGGATCGTTTTTAATTAGATCGAGTATTTCTATGGCATCGGCACCGTAGCTCGAAGAGATATGGTCAAGGGAGGCCGGGTCTAGACTAAGGGATCTGGCCCGGGCTGAAATTTCTGCCGATTTGGTCAAGTAACCTTGTTTGTCTCCCCAACTGCCGAGCATTATCTCGCCAGTACGCGACTTGCCTGCTTTTATCCTCTCTTCCTGAGGTAGTTTTGAGATGATCTTGTCTATGACATGGGTGGCAAGGATTCTATAATTAGTTAGCTTGCCACCAATCAAACCGACAACGTTTTCGGGACCTTCGAAGAGATAGTGTTCTCTGGAAAGGGTCGAGGTAGAACTGCCGGAAGATTCCGCCATCTCCTTGTCCGTCGGTCCGACCAGGGGGCGCAGACCGGACCAGGCTGCGATGACATCAGTCCGTTTCAACTTCCTTTCCCCGGCGTATTCATTAACTACGGAGAGCAGGTATTCCACCTCTTCTTCCTCTGGAAGAGAGTTGTTTATGTCGCCACTGTATGCGGTGTCGGTCGTGCCGATCATTAAGGCTCTTTGCCAGGGCACCACAAAAACGTAGCGATTATCGTCCGTGGGAAGAAAAAGAGCGGTATTAGTTTCGAAAGCGGAAAGGGGAACCATTATGTGCACCCCTTTCGCCGGCACAATCCGCTTCTGCCAGTCCGTATTCATTTTTGTTGCGATTTCATCAGACCACACTCCGGTGGCGTTCACGCACGAATGGCAGTTGAGATCTATATCCTTTCCGCTATATCTGTCCCGGGCTATGACCCTGGTAACCCGATCGCCTTCTTTTTCGAAGCTGGTGGCTTCCAGGTAATTGACCGCCACCGCTCCTTGAGCCTCAGCCGATTTTATTACCTCGATGACCATGCGGGAGTCGTCTGATATGCAGTCATGAAACCTCAGACCTCCTTTCAGCTTATTAGCATTTAGAGATGGTGCGGCTTCCAGCACCACGCTGTTGGAGAGGCTTTCATGGCGCCTTACCGAAGTTATCTGACCCGATAGCAGGTCATAGAGCGTGAGGCCCGCTCTTGCTTTGTAGGAAAACCATTTGTTCCCCTCTCGCACGGGCATAATGAAGCTGAAATCTTTGACGAGATGAGGAGCAAGGTGCTCCAGAAGACCTCTCTCTTCACAAAGTTCTCGGGTCAAACGGAACTGAAACTGTTCCAGGTAACGCAAACCACCATGGATCAGCTTTGTTGTTTTGCTGGAAGTGCCGGAGGAGAAATCATCCTTTTCAATCAGCAGAACGGAGAGTCCCCGGCTGGCAGCATCTTGCGCCACGCCGGCCCCAACAATCCCGCCTCCGATGACTATGACATCAAAGTGATTGGAGCTGGCTAGCTCTAGAGACTCTGCTCTTGATTTCATGGACGCCTCTGGTACGTTTCTCTGGTCTTAATTTACGACTTCAGAAGAGAAGCTTACCAAAATGATATCGCCCCGGGATGACAAGAATCTGAGATTACCTGGATTGTAAAGCTGTAATTTCCCTATTGAGCCTCGCTAGAACAGGGGTTTCCTGCTATTGCCTTTAGTTCAATCCGGTTCTTAGAAGGCCGAGAGCGACTCCCATGGCCGCGCCGACACCGGCACCTTTGGTCATATTTTTAACTTTCCCCCGCTTAGTTGACGAGAGAGCTATTCCGGCACCTGTGATGGTACCGACCGTAGTGTCTCTAACTATTGGGTGTTTTTTCATCACCTCACTGGAGCCGATAAGGCCTACAGAAGCACCAGTTCCAGCTCCAATTGCGGCTCCTCTAAATACGCCTTTCCCGGAAATCAGACCGGTTAGCGCGCCTGCAGCTGTTCCTACTCCTGAGCCGAGGGTTGCCGTCTTGACCTTCGGATGTCTTGCGAAGAAGCGTTGAGTTGCGCTTGGCTGGCTTCTGTTTATGGTTCCGCTCAAACTCTGGGCTTGTACTTGCGGAACTGCTCCCAGGGCCAGGGCGCCGGCAAGTGCCATCGCCAGGGTTACTTTCTTATGAGCTTCGTTTAACATTGTTTGTTCTCTTTTCTAGGCCGTTCAGGCAATTGATACTTTGTTAAATGAAAACTATTGGACAGTTGAAGGGTGGATCTCGTCATCTGTATTGCTTTTCGATACGTGACGCATATCCTTCTTTGCATACCTGACGGGGGGGATTCTATTTTGTTTCCATTTCCAGGCTGAATTCATTGCAACCTTATTTTTTGCCCATCTCAGTTAACATCCAGGGAAAAAAATCGCTGTTTGTCCTATTCTTAGAAACTGTTTTCACCAGCCCGGAGACCCGACTTGTGTCTTTTAGCAGGTGAACAGATTCCTTCATCGTATCCACTCGGGTACAAGGGCAATAAATAAGGTATGAAAATCTTGATGAAAAAGAGTGCTATGGCGGTCGCCATCCTTTCGCTTATCTTAAACAGCACTACAGTCGGTGCAGATGCCCAGGTACCCGATGCTTTGACCACTCCAGCCAGACCAATTGACACTAAGACCAGGCTGGAAGAGATTCAAAAAGTTTTGGGAGACACAAAGCCCCAACTTCAAGAAGTCAGACCGGACGTTATCCAGGAGCTCAAGAAGTTTGCAGAGTCGGATAGAACTCCGACTAATATGAGGATCGTTACCAAGCTCGACAGGCAGGCCAACGAGTTCTTCGATCAGGGACGATACAACGATGCCCTGAGGGCCTGGCAAAGAGCCTATGGAAAGTCCATAGAAATGAAGTACAGCGAAGGTCAGGGTAGAGCACTCAGCGGTATGTGCAAAGTCTACGTCACCCAGGGTAAATGGGTGAAAGCCCGCCACCTGGGTGAGAACGCCGTGGAAGTGCTTGCCGCAGTCAAAGACAATGTCTCTCTGGGTAAAGCCAGAGTGGCTCTCGCCCAGGCCTACTTCGGCCTGGAGAATCCAGTCTGGGCATCCAGGCAGTTGGATGAAGCGCTCAAGCTTTTAATGGACCAGGCCGATAAGGAGCCACTGGCCGCGGCGGACATGCTTCAAATGGCAGGATCACTTCTTATTCAATATAAGAAGCCGCTGGAGGCGACTCGATTTTTTCAACAGTCCTGTAAGTATCTGGAGCAGGGCAAGAAACCCGAGGCTGCTCTATTGTTGAGAACAAAGCTTGTGAACATGATGACCGAGCTTGGCTGGTACGTGGCTGCCGGAGAAGAAGCGCAGAAAGGAGTCAAGCTGGCTGAGCGAGTGAAAGATCCGGCAGCGATGATAACTGCCCTTTCCTCTCTGGGTAATTCCCAATATGTTCTTGGCGAGTATCTTTCCGCCAAAGAGTCTTATGAGGAAGCTTACGAAATCGCAAAAGGACTTCCTGCCAAGAAACAGATTTCTAAAGATGGAAGAGCTTATCTGATGATGGGCTATGCCTTTTCACTGGCTGCGGTCGGCGACACCGAGCGGGCCAGGAAAATGTTCGAAAATCTGATTCCTTATTTTGAGAAAAAAGGTAAGTATTTTGAACACGCCCAAATATTAAATGCAATAGGTGTAATTGAGTGCAGCGAAGGAAGCGCTTATAAAGCGATTCCCATGTTCTCCAAGGCTCTCGATATTGAAGGGATGATCAATCCACATCGTCCTCGGCTACACATGTACATTCTTCGCAATCTTGCCGCGGCTGAATACAGAGTCGGCAAATATCGTGAAGCCTATACTCACCTGAAGTCGGTTGCCACCGATTTCTCCAAGAAAAATCTGGTAGAAGGATATGGTCTTGCTAAAACAAGAGCCTATGCCTCTCTTGCCGAGACTGCCATTAAGATGCAGGACTCTGCCACCGCTCGTACATTCATCGACGCTACACTGAAGCTCGGGGATCGTTATAAGGATGACTCCTCTCTCTGGAGAGCCTATACGATGGATGCCCAAATGCTTCTCGGTCAGAAGAAAGTGGATGAGGCTAAAGAAAAGCTCAAGCATGCTCTCTCTCACTTCCGTTCTCCCCAGGCCGGATATTTCCCTTCTCCCGAAAACATCACGTTTCCTACCAATAGACGTGAGTTCGGTATGCGGCTCATCGCCATGGTTGCCTCCCAGGGCATGACGGAGCAGGCTCTCCTTGTGGCGGAGCAACTGAAAGAGGAGTCCGTTATCAACACCTGGGTGGTTAAAAACGGTGCCACTCTCAAGCCCGAAGATAAGGATGTATACCTGGATTTGATGAGACAGCGCGCCCACTTGCATGCGGCTGAGCAATCGACATCGCCTAAAAGTCTGACCAAGGAGTGGACAGCCTGGCTACAGCGCTTCGGTAAGCTTGCCCATGAAAATCGCTCCCTGGCTCGCTTGATCTCTCCTTATCCCACAAACATTCCGGAAGTAATTAAGACTGTTCGTGAGCGTAAGTTGACTGTGATCGAATATCTCGTTGGTGAAAAGTCTTCGGTGGCCTTCACCGTGGATCCTGCCGGTCGTATTTCGGCCACCGTATTGCCCGTCGATGAATCGACTCTCAGTGAGCAAATTTCTCAGGTTATGGCCGGGGCTCGCTCAGGCAGTGAGAAGGCTTACCAGCCGGCTCTCAAAGCATTGTATGGGGAGCTTCTTCCCCAGACGGTCCGGAAATATCTGCCGATAACGTCCGACGACCAGATTGTGGTCATACCGGACGGCGTTCTCTACAACCTCCCCTTTGCGGCGCTTGTGGACGACAATGATCAGTACCTGGTCGAAAGTCACCTGTTGAGCCTTGCGCCTTCCATGAGGTCTTTACTTGATACTAAATCCGGTATGCCTGCAGCGCTATCAGTGCTTGTGGCCTCCGGCGAAACTCCAGGCGAGAGAACAGAGACTAATCAGATTTCTCGTGCAGTTCATCCCGAACCCATATCTACTTTAGGTGAGAGGGACTTAAGCTCTCTGGAAGAGGCTGTGAAAGGTAAGTCCGTTCTTCACTTTGCTACTGCTCTACCCCTGGCTGACTCGAATCCCATAGCAGTTCCGATTCCGTTTACCGGTGACGATAAAGAGCGTAAAGCCACTACAGGTAGTTTGTTCGGATTGAAGCTACCCTCTGATCTTGTGGTTCTCAGTGGTACCGCAGTCAAAGGCGACAAGCTGGAAGGTACCGCGGTGCAAATCGTCAGTCGTGGCTTAGCCTATGCGGGTGCCAAGAACGTGATGATGACCCTGTGGCCCATTGAGCCTTCCCAGCGGATTTCAGAACTTGTGAACTTCTATAAAAATAAGAAGCAAGGGCTGAATGCCGCCAGGTCTCTACGTCAAGCGCAATTGTTGTCGATGTCAAGAAACAGGAGCCCAAGAAACTGGGCATCCTTCCAGCTTCTTGGCGTGGGTATGTAAACCCCAATAAATGGGGATTTCGAAGAGAAATCAGGCATATATCCGTCTCTTGACTTCCTTTTGATTTTATCTCCCATATTGACATTATGGGTTACAATGGCACCCACTAGTTGCGATTTTTCAGTCGTTAAGCCGTTCAACAAATTAGTTTCGGGGTCTTATCCAGAATGTTCTTCAGACAATCCAACCTAAGCAAGAGACAGAGAAACAGCGCCCTGTTCCTTAGAGCATCGATGGCTCTTCAGGTTCTTGTTGCGTTCAGCATGGTGCCTCCAGCCCTTGCCCTGGATTCGGTGCCTGCTCCTGAGCAAGCAATTGACCAGGCTGTGGAGAAGACCGAGGCGGTTGCCGAGAAAGTAGCAGATGACTCCCAGAGTCAGGAAGCTTCTGAAGAATCGGGTGAGAATGTCGCCGCTGTAACTTCGCAAACGGAGTCTTCCACTGAGAGTGACAAAACCGCTCTCGATAACGACGCGTCAAAAGAATCATCGAAGACTGAAGCTTTACAAGAGAGCACCGAAACCGCAGTCGAGCCATCAACCGCTGCCGATAATGCCTCTCAGGTTTCGGATAATTCGGATAAAGAAGATCAAGCCGGTGAGAATGTTAGTGAAGCTCAGACCGACGTCAAATCAGAAGAGAATTCAGGAAAGAGCTCAGAGAAAAGCATAGAAGAGATTTCAGAGAAGGTTTCGGAGGAGAAGACAAAAATCTCCGAAGTGCCAGCCACCGAGAAAGAAGAGAGTGCTGCCGCAGCCGAAGCCACAGATAGCACAGCGGCTACAGAGACTACAGAGAGTGCTGCCGCAGCCGAAGCTACAGAAAGCACAACGTCTACAGATGCTACGGAGAGTGCTGCCGCAGCCGAAGCCACAGAAAGCACAACGGCTACAGCGACTACAGAGACTACAGAGACTGCAGAGAGTGCTGCCGCGGAAGAAGATGATGACCTGGCATTCTTGCAGGAAGGCTTTGTAGAAAAAGACGAAGACGCTGAAGTCATCTATATAGATAACGACGAGATGGCGATCGTCCAGGAGACAATCGCCTATGAAGACCTGCCGACGGATGAAGCCCAAACCAAGATTAATGCCGGAGCTCAATTCCCTGTGGTGATGGTCTCTAATATCTCTAGTAAAACGGCTAAAAAAGGCGATGTTATGCAGGCTCGCCTTAAGTACGATCTAAAAATTGGACCCAAGCTTATCGCTAAGAAAGGCAGCATGGTCACCGGTCATATTGATTATGCTCTCAAGGCCAGAACGGTATTGCACTCGATGGTAAGCCCCACACGCTGGTATCGGAATTCTGGATGTCTGGGAATTATGTTTGATGAAATCATCAACGAAAAAGGCGAGCATATTGCTTTGAACGCCAAGCCTGCTCGTAAGGATAGGATTGTTAAGAACAAAGCTGAAGGTAGACTTTTAGGAGTCAACCATGATGGTCAAATAACAGGACCCTGGGGTCAGCAACTGAAATACAAAGCCATCCGTGTCGGATTGAACGCTGCTTTAGCACCGGCAGGTGTCTTCAGTTTTGGTGCCATGCCTGTGGCTCTTGGTGTCATGGGGGCTGTTAATCCTTCATTCGCTTTTATGAAGCCTGTTGGTACCAATGTGCCGCACCGTAGAATCAAAGGATTTTGCTGGGGCTTCTTGAGCGGAATTCCTGGAAGCTGGATCATCGAAGATACAGTTACGAAAGGTCAGGAAGCTCTAGTCAGACCGGGAGACGAGTTCCTGGTGGAGCTCCATCAAGAGTTTACCGGGAAGGTGCTCACCGAAGCCCAACTATTGCCTGGTGCTTCCGGCAAAGTCAGTGGAGATGTTGATGACGAACGTCTCGAGAAGACTGAAAAACGAGGACTATTCAAATGGAGAAAAGGCAAGGACGAAGCAGAGTCCAAGTCCAAATCAAAGTCCACTAAATAAGCCAGTTAAAGCGCCCCCGGAGACGGGGGCGTTTTTTTTGCGGAAACAATCAGACTGTTTGCTGATATGATCTTCTCCATGAACCTGTCCATGAAAATGATTACTGCTCTTGTTCGCCCCACCGCTTTTCAACGGCTTTCCACGGCGTTGAGGAAGGCCCGGGTCAATGGTATTACTGTTTCAAGAGTGGAAGGATTCGGCAAAGAACATCTTTCAGCCGATATAGACCTGTTTGGACATCTGAACCCGAAGGTGAAGATAGAAGTGGCTGTCCCTTCTGAAGACGTGGACCAGGTTGTGGAGCTGATTCAAGAATGCATGGCCAGGGAGAAGAAAGATTCTGGCGGCACCATATTCATCAGTGATCTGAATGCGATCATCAAGATTCCAAGAGACGAAGGCTGATAGTCTTCTAGTGAAATCTATTCTCAGAAGCGACCTTGAATCACCCAAATAGTTTTTCATAAGGGTAAAATTGGGACTTGATTTACCATCGGTTTGTTCAGAGATTGAATCCTTTTTCTCCATCAGCCTTTTTTTATACGAAGTATTCTCACAGAATCCTGTGTTTATCCGGTCTTGTTAGTATCTGTCTGCCCCTATTATTTCTCTGTGGCTGTTCTAAAGATGAGCCTGCTGAGACCGGACCGATAGCTTATCCGGTGGAGTCTCAGTCTATAGAAGCATCTCCCGTTGAAGATAGCTCTGTTTATGTGGCTAAAATGGACTCCAGAAAGACTGTGGCTCTACATTCCAGGGTGGACGGACATATCGTTCGCATTTTGAAACAGCCCGAAGACTATGCCCGGGAAGGTGAATTGATCGTCGAGATCGACCCGCTAAAAGAGAAGCAGAATGTGGAGTCAAAGTTTGCCGACTATCAATCGGCGGAAGCGGAGTATCACTCCCAACTTAGGAAACTTAAGGCTCTTGAGGCTCAGCGCAGCGGAACCAATGCCAAAGTGGAGTTTGCAGAAAAAGAATTTGGACGTTACACCAGATTGCTGGCAAAAGGGGCGGTATCCAAGCAGTTGCAAGAGTCTAAAGAGCGAAGTTTGAAAGTGCAGAAGGCGGATGCGGACTCGTTGGAGGCCCAAATAGAAGCCCAGAAAGCTGCCGTGAATTCCGCCAGTAAACAGATGGCCAGGAGTCAATCCGATGTCAACGCGCAGAAGGAGCAACTCTCATATCATGAGATCAAGGCGCCCTTCGGTGGCACCGTAGGTAATATCCCGGTTAAGATCGGTGACTATATCACTCCCCAGACCGAGATTACCAGTATCAGCCAGTCTAAGCCTCTGGAAGTTTATATTCAGATTCCGAAAGATGAGGCGGGAAAAATGAGGCACGGTACGACTGTCGAACTACTGGACTCTTCTGATACTAAAATTGGTGACAGCAAAGTTTTTTACATCTCTCCTGTGGTGGACAAAGATACTCAGTCTGTTCTGGTTAAGTCACTGTTCGAGAACAACGCCAATGAGCTAAGACCGGCGCAAAATGTTACGGCAAGGGTTATTTGGGGGCGTTCCCAGGGCATCGTCATTCCGACTAAGGCGTTGGCAATGGTTGGAGGACAGCCGTTCATATATGTACTGGAGAAGGGCGAGAAGGGGGCTACGATTGCTCGACAGAAACCTGTGGAGTTGGGTCCTTTGCAGGGAAACAACGGGATCTTGATAGAGAAGGGCTTAAATTCCGGTGAGAAGCTGGTTGTTTCCGGAATTCAGAACCTTTCCGACGGCGCTTCCGTGGTGGAAAAGTCCAAGTCTTGAGGAATAAAATTGCTTTCGGACTTCTTTATTAAACGACCGGTATTTGCCACCGTAATCGCCATCATCATGACTCTTGTCGGCGGCATTGTCATTCCGTTTTTGCCGATTGCTCAGTATCCTCAGATCGCGCCACCACAGGTCAGCGTGGAATCTACCTACATTGGTGCCAATTCCGAGCAGGTGGAGTCCTCGGTTACCCAACTTCTAGAAAGAGAGATCAACGGGGCGGATTCTCTGAAGTATATTCAGTCCCAGAGCGCCAACGACGGACGCAGCAAAATCATCTGTACCTTTGATCTGGAGAGAGATATTGATCTGGCCGCAGTGGATGTACAAACCCGAGTCGCTGCCGTTCAGGGTAAACTGCCGGAGGATGTGAAGAAGACCGGAACCAGTATAAAGAAGGTCTCCACCTCAATTGTGATGGTTCTAGGCATTTATTCCGAAGACGGAAAGTATAGCCCTGAGTTCATCAGCAACTATGTGGATCTCTATTTGAAAGATTCCTTCAAGCGGCTGCCCAGTGTGGGAGACGTGAATATTGTCGGCGAGCGAAAATATGCCATGCGGGTCTGGCTCGACCCCAAAAAGCTTGCCCAGTACAAACTTACTCCTCTGGATATCTCCGCCACCATACAGGAACAAAACAAACAGGTCGGTGCCGGCGACCTTGGTCGTGCTCCTGCTCCTGCAGGGCAGATGTATCAAATCAACTTGAGGGCCCTGGGGCGTCTAGTCGAGCCGGAACAATTCGCCAATATGATAGTAAAGCGATCAGATGATGGAACACTGATCAAGATCAAGGATGTTGGTAAAGTAGAACTCGGAGCAGAAAACTACGATACCAACGGCTCTTTCAACGGCAAAGACGCTGTGGTTGTGGTGGTTTACCTTAGACCCGGCGGCAACGCCGTTGAAGTATCGGACGGCGTTACCAGGGAGTTAGCCAAGCTCAAGAAGCATTTCCCTCCCGGTTTGAAAGTAGAGGTCGCCCTTGATACAACCGATGCGGTGAAAGCCTCCATAGAAGAGGTGATTCACACGCTTCTTGAAGCGATCATCCTGGTTATCATCGTCATATTTTTCTTCTTGCAAGATTGGCGCAGCGTATTGATACCATCGATAGCGATTCCGGTCTCTCTAATCGGCACCTTCGTGTTTATGAAGGTCATGGGGTTTTCTATAAATACCCTAACCATGTTCGGTATCACCCTTGCCACCGGTCTGGTGGTTGATGACGCCATTGTTGTGGTGGAAAATGTCAAGCGTCTTATAGATGAAGAGGGCATGAGCCCCATCAGTGCCTCTTTCGCCGCCATGAGGGAGATTACCGGAGCGGTGATAGCTACTACTCTGGTTCTATTTGCCGTGTTCATTCCTGTGGCATTTTTTCCTGGCACCACCGGGCAGCTCTATAAACAATTTGCCATCACCATTAGTGTTTCGGTCGGCCTCTCCATGGTCAATGCTCTCACCCTCAGCCCGCCCCTCTGCGCGCTCTGGTTGAAAAAAGAGAATAAAGAGAGACAGTTCATTCTGTTCAAGAAGATAAATGATCTAATCAACTTCTTTACCAGGCAGTACAAGAAGGTATTGATCAAGTGTTTGAGGCTCTCTCCTCTGATAATGATTCTCTTCTTTATCTGCCTGGCAGCCACTTACGGCATTTCTAAGATACTTCCCACATCATTTGTTCCCGATGAAGATCAGGGTTATTTCTTCACCATGATCAGGGCTCCTGAAGGTACTTCGCTCGAGTACACATCGGAGATTATTGAAAAAGCCGCAGCAATTCAAAAGATGCAACCTGAGGTTAAGTCCGTGACCGGTCTTGCCGGCTTTGGTTTCCAGGGCAATGGTCCGAATCTCGGGATCATGTTCACCACCCTCAAGCACTGGGAAGAGCGCCCTGATCCTTCCCAGTCCGTCCAGGGAGTGATCGCCAAGATTAGAAAGCCTCTGCATGGAATCACCGGTGCTTCCGTCATTCCATTTCTTCCGCCTTCCATCGAAGGTCTGGGCAACTTTGGAGGTTTTGTCTATGAACTGCAAGATCTCATCGGCGCCGACATTCAGGACCTCAACAACATGGCGGCGGAGATAGTGAAAAAAGGTAATCAGGATCCTGGTCTTCAAGGTCTTTTTACAAGCTTTTCCGCCCAGACTCCCCAGCTTCGTCTGAGCGTCAAACGTGATGAGGCCGAGCGGTTGAATGTTGATATCGGTGATTTATTGAACACTCTGCAAATGCTTTCCGGTTCTGCCTATGTCAATGACTTCGACTTTTTGAACAAGACTTACCGTGTTTATATTCAAGCGGACCAGAAGTTTAGAGTCCGACCAGCCGATATTTTCGAATATTATGTTCGCTCCAGGGATGGTGCCATGATTTCCATGCAAAATTTGCTCAAGGAAGACGTTGGCCTGACAGCCCAGGTCATATCGCACTATAACCTTTTCCGCTCGGCTGAAATTAATGGCAACCCTGCTCCCGGCAGGAGTTCCGGAGATGCTCTTGCCACGATGGATAAGCTCTCCGATAGTGTTCTCCCTTCCGGTATGAGTCACGAGTGGTCTGGTGTTTCCCTGGAAGAGATTCTGGCTGGCTCCAGCGCTATTTTCATATTCATTCTCGGGATAATTTTTGTCTATCTCGTTCTCTCCGCTCAGTATGAAAGCTATGTTGATCCGCTCATTATTATGCTTTCTGTTCCCCTTGCTGTATTGGGAGCTTTCTCCTTCCAGCTTCTCAGAGGTCTCGAGAACGACGTATTCTGTCAGGTTGGCCTGGTGATGCTTATCGGAATGGCCAGCAAGAATGCTATTTTGATTGTGGAATTCGCTAACCATTTGCGAGACAACGCAGGATTGTCCGTTGCCCACGCGGTGGTGAAAGCTTCTACCCTGCGGCTCAGACCGATTCTTATGACCGCTCTAGCTTTTATAATAGGAATTCTGCCTCTTGTCTTTGCCACCGGTGCCGGTGCAGCCAGTCGCAACTCCCTGGGGACTGCAGTATGTGGAGGTATGACCGTTGCCACATTCATGAGTTTGTTGGTTGTGCCTGTAATCTATCTGGTGGTCAACTGGCTGAAAGAGAAAGTAGCGGCTTTGCTTGGCAAATAGACAGCTAGCTACAAGTTTTTTCGCGGTCTGAATCCCCTGGTCAGGGTATTGAAAGAGATGGCTCCGGTGCTGTGCAATACTCCCGCCTGGGAGGTGTTGTAATCTATCAGCGCTCTTACTTTGTTGATTAAAGCCTGAGTGTAATCTCTCTGGGCGATGATGATATCTGTCTGGGTGCCGAGTCCTTCTTTCAGTCTGAGCACTGCAATTCGCAGAGCTTCTTCGGATGATTCCACTTCGGAGGTGGTCTCTCTTACCAGGGCTTCGGTGTCGATGGCATGGTTATAAGAGTTTCTTACTTCTTGATATACCTTTGCTAACTCTTTGTTGTATTCTAACTGCGCCTGACGAGCCAGATAACCTGCTCTTTTGATTCTGGCGGCATCCACTGTGCCGAGTCCGCCCAGTTTCCACTCCACGTCCATACCGAGAACAAAGAGCGCTCTCATGTCGAAAGTTTTTCTGCCGCCACCACCATTGGCCAGGGGAGCGTTGGCCCCTCCGGAAATGGCTGGCGTCAGAGTTGAACCGGCGGTGGTTACAGAAGATAGAGGGATCTGCTGCAATCCGTCTCCTCTGGCTATATCTGCACCTGTTCCTGCGACGGCGCCACTAAAAGATAGATTTGGTATGTAAGCCGCTTTCCTTACTTTTGTTCTTTGCACCGCCGCCAGTCTGTGCTCTTCTCTCTCCGGCAACTCCGGTCTCTCTTTCATGGCCGTGGCGATTAAATCTCCTATTTTTGTTCCTTTTCCGATTAAGCGAATCTTTTTGACAGTCCTATCCTGGATGTTGAGGTCAATGCCTGGATTTAGATAGAGAGCCGTGGAGAGATCCACCGCAGCCTGACGACGTTTGATCTGCTGAGAAACCAGGGCTTGCCTGTCTCTTGAAAGTTGCGTGCGTGACTGCAGCACGTCGAGCTTGGTGGCGACGCCTTCGCTGAATAGGTCTTCATTTAGCTGACAGATAGCCTTAGACTCTTCCACCGCTTTTACTCGGATTTGAAGAAGAGCATCATTTAATACGAGATCGTAGTAGAGGTTGGTGGCTTTTAGAAGAACGTCGTTTATGCTGCCTTGTAGAGCGGACTGACTGGCTTTCATCATATGGTGCGCTTCTTTGGCGCGGAAGATTCTTGCTCCTCCTTCAAATAGCGACCAGTTGAATCCACTGCCGGTGGTGAGATATGGACTCTTGATTCTTAAAATTGCACCGGCGGGACTGGCTACTTTGCCGGAAATTGCCTGGAAACTAAAGCTATTGACCACATCGGGCAGAAACGAGCCCAGGCGCTCATAAAATCTCCAGCGTGCTGATTCCTTCTTGGTATTTGAAATCTTTATATCTAGATTGTTCCTGAGGGCGGTTTTTAGAACTTCTCCCAGGGTGATGTCTCTGTTTGAGTCCGATTCAATATGTAGAGGTGATACCGGCTCTTCCAGTTTTATTAGAGCTTTGAGAACCGGGGGTTTTACAATCAGCTTTTCGGGATTCACCAGAATCGTCTCTTTTGATTCAAGTTTGTCGAAGGCGCTCAGATCATCTACTTGATCTGCTTTGCTGCTGTTTCGCGAATCGATACCTATTGGCGGTCTCAGTTGCGGCTGCGGATCGTCGCTTGCCGAAACTTGATCAGCAGCGAGGACCGGGCTGCAAAAGCACAGGGAAGCATGCAAAGCCAGGGCACACGTTGCACCCGACCGAAACACTTTCTGGCATCTCCACAGCAAAGCGATTTTCCCTGGTAAAAACTAAAAGAGAGATCTAAAAGAGTTTACTTGAATGGAAACCGGGAGACATTATTTTTTGCTGACTTTAATAGGAGCCCACATAGGGTCCGGGACCGCCGCCTGCGATAGAGACAGGTGCGTCCAGTCTCACCTGAATCGGTGTACCGGAAGGAATCGTGACATCACGTCCTTTTCTGAGCGCCAAGCTGGATGCCAGACCGACGCCGCCACCTATCGCGGTTCCGGACCAGGCACCTCTGCCTGCTCCACGTCCACCGCCTGCGATAGCTCCTACGGCTGTTCCTAGTGCTGCGCCTAAACCGGCTCCGGCAGCACCTCTTACGCCTGCTTGAACAGTTTTACGCTTCCAGGTTTCACCAGCCATAACACCATCGTTGTTTTCGTCGTAGTTTCCGATTCCTCCGACTATAGAGGCATTTATCGGAGTTTCGGTGCCATCCGGTGTTCTCAAACGATTAAATTGAACGCCGAGTTTACCGGCTAGACCAAGACGTCCACCCGCTTTAGAGTCGGTAACCTGTCCGATCAAAACAGAACCTGCGGGAATCTGAGAATCTCCCAGCATTACTGCCTGGCTCACACTAGCCTGGATTATGTCTCCGGATCTGGCAACCTGGCTGGATATGGAGGTGGAAAGAGTCGCATTTATCATCGTTCCGGCAGGAGCATAGACAACCCTGCCATGACGATAGCCGCGGGGAGGGGGATTGTAACCCTGATTGTATCCGGCTCCGGCTCCATAAGGTGGCTGTTGATTATAGCCGGTGGTTGCTCCAAAAGTCGGTCTCTGGGCTGGGTAGCCGTTTTGATAAGCATTTCCCTGGTATGGGGCTTGACCGCCTCCAGGAGCTGGCTGAGCGTAACCTGTCTGTGGCGCCGGAGCAGCTGCCGGTGCGTCGCTCTGATAGTCGCCGGACAGGTGAGCCACGTAGCTGTTAACGCTGGCCTGGTCTTTCAGGGCATTTCTTAGAGCATCTGCCCATCTTTGCGCCAGTAGTGCCGGGCTGGTGCCGGCGGATTTAGCACTTGCACCATCTACGGTGATAACTTGATAGCCGCCAAGGGTGATGACCGGTAAACCTTTGACGTACTCTATATTTACAGCTCCAG
>MDTD01147774.1_pt1 | contig 16064 bp, 16 predicted proteins | sample 811221 | NCBI WGS metagenome assembly MDTD01 (sample SAMN05326646, study PRJNA326480) | marine metagenome | isolation source: seawater | place: Pacific Ocean: South West | collected 2011 | reverse complement strand
TAAAACTTTAAGGTCAAACCCGCCTTGCTGTTAGGCTCGGCAGGATGTTTTGTGACCCGCTCATTGCTTTTTTCACTGACCAATTTTCAAAGATCAAACTTTCAATCAAATTGTTCGCTTCGATAAAAACATTTTCTCTCGAAAAGAACTCAGGAAGAATACAGGAAAGAAATTAATTTGTCAAACACTTTTTATCAACTAATTTCATTTTAATATGAGACCCGCCGGCAGACGCTCTCCGAACTGCTGACTTTTATCAGCCATGTCCTGGCCTGTTTTTTCTCTCACCGAGACCTTATATTTCTTTCCGGCACGAACGTCATCCATCCAGGAAAGAATCTGATCGGCTGTGTCGTCAGAGATATCTCGGGTTCGGTCTCCTGTTTTTCTCGCCAAAGAGGCAATCATGGCCGGTACAGGATCGGAGGACTGCCACTTTTTCTTTATAATCTGCCCTATCCACCGGCTCACTTCAACCGGTGGAATCACCCGATCGACGGATCCATACAACAAATCTCTGGCACCCAATCTTGACAGTGTCCAGAACATCCGATCCATCTTTTTACCGGATTTAAGCTGCGGGAGAATCGCTTTGGCAAGAACAACCTTATCTTTTACCAGCAATCGTTCCATATTCCCCGCCGTCATCCACAGTTCCGTCAACTCCTGGGGCGATAACTTTGCTTTGTTACCTTTGGTGAGCAGAGCTGACGTATCCTGGAAAAACTGCCGCTGTTGACCTGCTTTCAACCCGGCTGCAATACGACGGATGAAAATCCACCATTCCAGCCTGTTCTGGGGCAATTTATCGAAAGTCTGGCCTTTGAGGTAAACTTTCCAAAGCTTTCTTGCCCGCTCCTCGTCAAAGGCATCTCCGAACCCAGGGCGCATACAAAACCCTGTAAGGTTCAACCACCTGGCCTCATGTTCAGCAGAGATCGACCGCGATGCTTCCACCTCAATCAGCTTATCTGCCAAACGCCGTATGAAAGACAACGGCCAGTTGCCTTTTTTCTGGTCCACAATGGATTCGATGCGTTTTGCTATGGACTTCAGCGTGTCTGTGGCCTCCGGGGCATCTGAAAAGGCATACCCAATTAAATCACATACCCTCTGGATCAGAGCATCGTCATAAACCTCTGTTTCCGCAGCTTCTGCGCTTTGGCCGGATGACCTGAGCTGGAATTGAAGCTTCCACCGGTGGTCACTGACCGCAGACCTGCAAAACATAAGAAGGCTACCCATTTCAGTATACTCAGCCCCGATGGTGACAGGAATCTGTTTTCGCTCACCGCTTTTCCCGAATTTTATGATTGTTTGAAGCGGTGCCATCCGCGTCAATGATCCATCAACCGGGATGATGCTGCCAGACGAATCACCGGATCTGAAACTGGAACTGTACATATCGAAACTTACCGGTTGGTTGGCCAGCACCTCAAACGACATCTCCTGCATATCAATGACCGAGCCCTCATCAAGCCCCCGCTCGACCAGACAAACCGCTTGTTTTGCATTTTGATCAGGCGTGGCAATGCCAAGGTAATAGCTTCTGGGACTGCCGCTGCCGACCCGCACACCGATTCCCTGCTTCACCAATCCGTAATAGGAAGCACCAACGCCTACGGCAAGATCCGGCCGATTGTTCTCAAGGAGCACCGGTTTTGCCTGCTCACTGGTTTTAAACCAACGCCGGATGGATTCTTTGATACGGGACTGCACCAGATTTGGCTTCAGCGTACCACCATTAAACAGGATAAAATCCGGCATCGGCACGTCCTTTCCCAGAACGTTCTTGACGGTTTCCCTGTGGGTTTCAAGAAAACGGATAATATGTTTGGTAACAGAGGCGTCTTTTTCATAGGGCAGTCCGAAATCGGCAATTTCTTTTCCATCGCTTGCTTCGCTGAATTCTGAGGTGAGAACATCACCGAAAAATTCTGACCGCAGGACGGATTCCACATCCCCCCTGGTGAGATCGGCGGCCAAAGTACCGGCAATCAAAGCCCGCCCCTCTCCTTTCAGAGTTATCCGAACTGACCGCTCACCGTGTTCAAGAATCCTTTCTTTGGCTTCCCGACACCGATGGCACAAGGTTTTCCACTTGTCCGATGACAGAGATGTATTTGACTGAAATTTTTTTTCAACAATCTTGGCTAAAGATAAATCAATGTTATCCCCGCCAAGAATCAGATGATCCCCCACCGCAACACGCTCAAACCGGGGGGAGCCATCGGTTTCTTTCAGGGTAATCAGGCTAAAGTCCGTAGTGCCGCCGCCAACGTCACAAACGAGAATCAGATCATTCTGGTCCACATGGGTTTGCCAGTCCGCCTCGTGTGAGATAAGCCAACTGTAAAAGGCAGCCAGAGGCTCTTCGAGCAGGGTAACCGAGTTGCCTAATCCCGCCAATCTGACGGCCTCCATGGTCAAATCCCTTGCCTCTTCATTAAAAGACGCAGGCACCGTAATCACAACGAACTGATTCTCTAAAAAGCTATCCTCATCTTTAACAAAATGATTCCAAGCGCTTCTGATATGCAGAAGATATTCAGCGGTTGCGGTAACCGGAGACACCTTATCCACACCTTCAGCACCCCAGGGCAGAATTTTGGCCTTGCGGTCGGCCAGAGGATTGCATAGCCAGCTTTTTGCGGAGGAAACCAACCGAGACGGAATTTTTGACCCATGATCTCTGGCAAAACTACCGGCAAACAGATCTTCTCTTTTTTTCCAGGGGTGCTTGAGTACGTCTTTGGAGATATCATATTCCCCGGGAATATATAAGAAGGATGGCAGGACAGGGATGCGCGTGAACTCTCCATGGCCCGTGAGCTGGGGGACGTTGAATACCTTTATGACCTTGTCTTTGTCCGGCATATCCCGCCGCTGATCAATTATCTGCCTTAAGGCTCCCACATCGGCATAGGATACTGCGGAATTCGTTGTCCCCAGGTCGATGCCGATTACAAATTGCTTATCCTTAAAATCCAAACCAACTCCTGTTTAATTTCTATAACTATTGAACTTCGACTTCGGCAGGTGTCATTATTCCGGGATCCTGAATATCCGATAATTTGGGCACCTCTTTTTTACCGGCTTTCCAGCCGGGATGTTTTATAATACCTTTGAATGGCGGTTTGCCGGACACGTTTCCCACCAGATTGATTGCGTCTATATCAAATCCGTCTTCAATGGAGATCTCATCGCCTTCCACACCGGATAAAACGGGTTTCGGGTCAATATATTTTTTCATCGCCTTTTTACAATCTTCCTGAATACTCCTGACGGCAGCGCCGATCTGGCTATCATCGTAGTTGTTCAAATTTTCATCAAAAAAATCAAGCAGACGCCCTTCCCTCTGTAGCACAGACAATGTATGCAGGTAGACTCTCCGCTTTCGTTCCTGTTCTATCTTATGGTCAATGAAATCTTTCTTCTTTTTGGTAGCCTGGGGGGCGGGTTGGCCCTGCTCTTCATCACTGTCCTTAAACACACCGGATATGAATAGCGTAAGAATCATCCACACCACGACGCCCAGTAAAAGAAACGCCAGGATCGTTGCGGGCAGTATCATCGTATAGAAATCAGCTTTCAGTCCCAGCTCAACCAGCTCCCGAATCTGATCAGACAGCCAGGCGCCTCCCTGGGAGCCATGAGTCGCATTAAGCCAATTCACACCGTAGAAGAATCCCGCACTTATTCCTCCGCCAACCAATGCCATCAGTAAAATGATTACCCAAAACGATCTTTTTTGATATCTCTTGAACATTGATAATGACACCCTTATGTTTTTTATTCACATCATCTGCAACAATAAAAAAACCATGCTGTTTCATTCAACATGGTAATTTATAATAATACAAAATTTGGTGCTATCAAGTAAAGCGGAGAATCAGGATTCAGGGCTTTTTGTTTACGATGTCACTGTCATCCATCTTGAACGGTAATGATCTCCTTGTTTGCCTCAAACACTTTTTGCCCAATTCCTTTCACATTCATGATGTCTTCCGGCACTTTAAAAGGGTGTTTCTGCCTGTAAGCGATAATCCGGTCAGCGATCTTGTCGCCGACACCTTTCAAAGTCATAAGAATCTCTTTACCGGCAGTATTAATGTTCACCTTCTCCCCAGAGGCATTTGCCTGGGTAACGATGCACGCCACCAATAGTGATATGGCGAGAACAAACCATTTTGTACGAGCCTTTTTAATCATGTGGGCCTCCTTTGCCTTGAATAAACTGGTGTGAAAAACCCCGAATCCTGAAAACGAAAATACGGCGGAATCGTTCTGAACTTCTGAATCTGATGGATAAAATTTATCCCAGGCAAGATTATAAATCAATCAGGGAAACCCTTAATTTTTAGGACTATTTTGCAAGAAATCAAACGGACCAGGAGAGTACAATTTTTAAAAAATCAGCTGAAAGCTATCTCTTAAGGGTACGCCAAAGCCGCCCTACATTCGCACAATGGTTGCGGTGCCCTTCTCACGACACAGCCTTCACCTGCAATAGTCGGTGGAGCGGCTTGAGACCCTGGCTTGGCGTCCTCTAAGTATTGAACACTACGGTGACTTCAGCTTGGCGCTGGAAGGATTTTTTGTTGGTTCCCTGCTTTGCAGCAAACCGGTACTCCCCCGTGGAGCCGATTTTGAAAATACTCGGCTTGAGTCCGTATTTGACCATCTCATGAACGATGGTTGCAGCCCTTGAGGCACCAAGCTCAAAATTTGAGGGGTACTGCTTGGTTTTAATGGGGTCCGGATCTGCGTATCCGCTGACCATAACTCTCACATCATAAGGCTTGAGAAAGTGCGACAGCTTTTTGAGAAACTGTGTGTATTCTTTTGCCAAGGCAGCAGAACCGGATGAAAAGAGAATCGGAAGGGTATTTTTAACCTTTGCGCATCCGCCGTCTGCTTTAGTAACGGAAACCCAATCCTCAAGCCCGGCTTTTTTGATTGCGTCTTCAATCATACGTCTTTTATCCACTGATGCAGTGGACGTTTTCGGTGACTGTGCCACCTTTTTTTTGGTCATGGGAAGGATGACGGGCTTGGATTTTGCTATGGGCTTTGCTACTGGGGATGCTTTGGCCTGTTTGGGTTGTTCCTGCATTTTTTGGGGCAACTGTTTGGGCAATTTGGATTTGAGCACTCCTTCATATTTTGAAAGCACCCGGTCCACTTGCATCTTGTCCTTTTTCAACAATTGAGCCCGTTTCTTTTTGGATGCAATGGAATTCTTCAGTTTAAAGGGTACGGTTCGCCCCGTTTCTGTGATGCGGTTAATCTTAATGATCAACCAGTCCAACTCCCTTTCCACCGATTTTATTTGTTCATTCAGGACATTGGATTGCACCTTGTACTCATCCACGATCCTTTCAATCTCAGCAACGGTGTAAGCATCCCTGTGTATTTCCAATTGATTCGTATATCCAAACACACTTGGAATGCCCAAAGAAAGAATCGAGGCGGTAAATAGTATTGTCATTAAAAAACGCATTTTTCTAACCCCAACCTTATTCATCAAGATCTGCTCCATACCTTCACCCATTTTCTACACTGTTCACATACAAACTTCATCATGGTGGCATTTCTATGTATTATGCACGACATCAACTACCCACGATCGAACTGCCGGGTGTCACAGGCTTCACATTGTCCCCAATGCCGACCGGCCACCAGATCATCCCTTTTCTGGAAAAATTAATTCTCAGACGCAGACGGGCATTTGTAATACCGTATTCCCCCTGGGTAATTTCCATGACCTCTGTACCGCGAAGCCATGATTGCGTGTGCACCTGGATGGCATCATGATTTATCGTCCCTCGGCCTGCCTTCATAAATGCATCCACATAAACACCGCGCACTTTCTCCACCAGTTTCCGGTATCCGTCTGCAACGGCCGCACGTTCTGCCATCAGCACCGCTTCTCCTTTTGTCAGTGCATTTTCCGGTTCAAGCCCCTTGCCGGTGACATAAAAGGTAACGATCTTGTGATTATCCACACCGCCTCCGGCTGAGTCCAAGACATGCCCGGGTGCGCTCGAAGCGGTCCCGGAAACAACGCCACCTGAATTGCACCCCTGTAAAAACACCATTACCAAAAGGCCTGCCAACACCCAAACAATTTTCATCTTCATCTTTTCCTTCCTTTGCTTTGAAAACGGCCCCCAATAGCCACCTTAAGCTTTAGCATTGATCCGTGACCACTCGCGTGTTACAAAAGAATCGTCAAGACGGACTGCAAACTTTAGTAAGTAAAGCTCTTCATTTGTTCTTAACCGTTTTAATGACCAAATTTGGGCACCGTATTTATGAAATACCCATTTGCAAGAAAGACTGCAAAACACATGCCGCCCCCTTTAAAACAAATAACCCTATACCTCCTATCCTATTGCATCTTGGTGGTTGCTGCTAGCAATCCCCTTTTAGCTAAAGGGTCTCGAGAGATATCCACCTACTACATTCGCCTGGATATTAAGTCCACAACCCACAGGATCACAGAGTCGAAACTCACCATGGTACCGGCAGAAAAGGAGTATCGGAGGGAAAATTTTGCTCCCATATCCGTTGCCCGTTTTTTGACTACAAGTGAACAAGTATCCAGACAATATATCGAGAACCAGGCCAAGAAGAATGCACTCATTCAGATATTGGAACAAAATGGCCTCAAATCGGTGACCACGCTAAACAACGACACCATTGTCAGCTATGAAGGCATGGTGCTCACCCCGATATCCTTAAAAATAGCTCCGTATACCCCCCATCAACAAGGGTATCCTTACATTGCCGATGTCTATTTCGCGTCTATGGCATTCCCGGACCAATGGGAATCTCTGCAGTATAAATTTAAAGTAAAAAAAATCTTCGAGGATTTTATTCTGCTTTTCAAATAAAATCCCACACCCCAAAGGCATATGACACACATGAGACCCCTGCTTTTCGTCTTGTTTTTTATCCCGGCGGTTTGGCTCACCTGCCCGCCTCTTAATGCCGGTGCTGCCACTTGCGCCACCCTGCTTACCGACGATCAGGGAATCGTGCTTTCAGCAAAAAATATAACTGAAAAACTGATACCGGCCTCAACACTTAAAATATTCACAAGTCTCGCCGCGCTGAAAACCTTGGGTACGGATTACCAGCACCCAATATGGTATTTTTACAATCGGGATACCGGGGATCTATCCCTCAAAGGTTTTGGAAATCCACTTTTTATTTCGGAAGAAATCAGACGGTTGTGTCAAATTATCATCCGAGAAGAATCTCCTTCCACCATCAGGGACATCATTTTGGATCATCGTTTTTTTACCCCGGACATCCACATTCCGGGAACGCAAACTTCCCTGAATCCGTATGATGCGACCACTGGCGCACTGTGCGCCAACTTCAACACAGTTTCATTTGGGTGGGACAATAAAAACAAGCGTTTCATCAGCGCTGAACCCCAGACCCCCTTGATGGCAAACTTTGAAAGCCTGATTGAGGCAACCGGCCTTAAGAGAGGCAGGATTCTTTTACCCACGGAACTGCGCGACATTTATGCAGGTCTACTGCTACAGGCATTTTTTCAAGAAAAAGGGATCACCACCACAGGTCTTGTAAAGACAGGAAATTTCAATGCGCCGGAGAGCAGCAAAAGGATTTTTCTCTCTAATTTCACCACCTCTGACATGGTCACAAAATTATTATATTACTCCAATAACTATATTGCCAACCAGCTGATGCTCATCATGGGGGCACACAGATACGGCCCGCCGGCAACCCTGGAAAAAGGCATGAGACACTTAAACCAATTTGCAGCGGAATCGCTAAAAAATGATGAATTTCAACTCGTGGAAGCCTCAGGACTTTCAAGGCAAAATCGTCTGTCCCCATCACAGATGATTGCGGTACTAAGGGCGTTCATCCCTTATTACAAACTCTTGCGGAAAAAAGGAAACGACTACTACAAAACAGGCACCCTGAATGACGTGAAAACGCGTGCAGGCTTCCTGTTGGGAGAGGATAAAAGATTATATCCTTATGTGATCATGTTGAACAACACCCGGACCGGGTATGGAAAGATACTAAAGAAGTTAAAGCAAAAAGTCAGGGCTGCGGCAAGAAAGCAGCCCTGAAACAAGTTAGATACGGCTCTTTTCTATATAGGCGTAGGCACTGTGATTATGGATGGATTCAAAATTTTCAGCGCTCACGGAAAACCAGGTGATGTTTTCATCTTCAATCAACTCTTTGGCCACATCCCTGACAATATCCTCAACAAATTTCGGATTATTATATGCTTTCTCGGTAACGTATTTTTCATCCTTCCGTTTCAGTACAGAAAAAATATCGCAGGATGCGGACCGCTCCACCAACTCAACGATATCCTCAATCCAGATGAACTTATGGAACCGGGTGGACACCAGCACTTCCCCGCGCTGATTATGGGCACCACATTCAGATATTTCCTTTGAACAGGGACATACGGAGGTAACGGGTATGGCAACCTTCAGCACAATATCCGCATTCTTTCCCGAATTTGCAGAACCGATGATGGTGCAGTCGTAATCCATCAACCCCAGCGCACCTGTTGTTGGGGACGCCTTTTCTATGAAGTAGGGAAAACTGATTTCGATATGAGAAGATTGTGCCCCCAGGGTGGTTTTCATATCCTCGAGAATCATTGTCATGGACTCAAGAGACACAACACTTCTGGATTGATGAAGCAACTCCACAAAGCGGCTCATATGCGTGCCCTTGCACTGGTGGGGCAAATCCACATACATGCTGATTTCAGCAACCGTAGATTGAGATTCCTTTCTTTTATCTCTGACAGTTACCGGGTATTTCAAACCTTTGATCCCCACCTTGTCGATGGGAATGTTCCTAAAATCGGGTTGATTCTGCATATCAATCATGTCGGCGTCTCTAAAAGATAATCCGAAGCAACGTTGCCCATTGCTCTGAATATATTTCCCTTTATATGTTTGTTGTGCCTGTACATCTCTTCCAACATTTTTCTGACTTCGCCCCGTTTTGTCCGGTCAGCACTCGGACAGGGATTGACAAATTCAGGAAAACCCAGGCTCCTTGCGAAACGGGTAATATCATCCTTTTCAACATATGACAATGGTCTGATGATATCAAGCGTGCCATCGAAAAAAGATTGCCTGGGTTTCATGGTGCCGATCTTACCGGCATAGAAGATATTAATGAACAGGGTTTCAATTAAATCGTCCTTGTTATGTCCAAGGGCGATTTTCTTGCAGTTCAAGGATCTGGCCAGCTCAAACAAACGCTTGCGCCGCATCCAAGAGCATTGGAAACAGGGATTCTGTCGGCCCTCACCAGCGTGGGCCTTGATCCCATCCTCGGTGGATATGATTTCCATGGGCAGGTAGTTGTCATCCACAAAGGACTTCAGCTCATCTGCCCAGGCCCCCTCAAATCCGGGATCAATGTGAACCGGAAAAAGCGTAAAGTGCACCGGTGCCCGCTTTTGAAGGAAGTAAAGTAAGTGTAAAAGGGTGAGGCTGTCTTTTCCGCCTGAAACACCGACCAAAATACGGTCCTTGTCAGAAATCAGGCGCCACTCTTCGATGGCCTTCCCAAGACCGTGATTCAGTTTTTTTTTCAGACCTTTGTTCAAACCGCTTTATTCGTCTTCAGGTTCCGCTTTTCTCTCTGCGACGATCCGGTTGGCTGCGATCTCTCTGAGCACAGTAACCACGTCTTCGTTCTTTGTGGATTTAACCAGTAGATCAGCCCCCTCACGGACCTGACGCACCCGCTTGGCAGCCAGGTGGACAAGGCCGAACCGGTTGTCTACATTTTTCAAACAATCTTCAATGGTAACTCGCGCCAAAACGATTTCCTCCGAATTTTTAAATCTTGTTGCATTAATATATAAAAACTTAAATAATTATAAAATATCAATGATTTCATAGACACGCTTACCGCCGGGTGCCTGAACCACAGCTTCATCTCCGGGCTCCTTGCCGATCAAGGCACTGCCCAGGGGAGAAGATACGGATATTTTCCCCTTTTTGATATCCGCCTCATCTGCGCCGACGATCATATATTCGACTTCTTCCTCAGTATCAAGGTTTTCCACCAGGACCTTGCTTGCAAAACGGACCACATCTTTGGGCACCTCTCCGGGGTCAATAACTTTTGCATTCCCTATCTTATAGGATATCTCCCCGATCCGCCCTTCAATAAAGGACTGCCGCTCCTTGGCAGCGTGATACTCGGCATTTTCCGACAGATCTCCATGAGCCCTGGCAACTTCAATGGCCTTGATATTTTCAGGCCGCTCAATGGTTTTTAATCTTTCAAGCTCTTTTTTCAAGGCTGCAAAGCCTTCTTTCGTAATAGGTATCTGCTCCAAAACTAAGAATTACTCCGTATAAAATAAAGTTGGTGCATAGAATCAGCCCTTTTCAAGACTGCATCACATGCGTATGTCAGCAGGTTCGGCTCTAACGCATACGGCCGATGATTGTGGTGCCGGCCTGGGTCTTATCCCCGACACCCACCTCGATATCGAATGCCAAAGGCAGGTAAAGGTCAAGGCGGGATCCGAATTGAATCATACCGTAGCGCTCCCCCTTGTTGACCCGGTCCCCGATTGCCGTATGGTTGACGATCCGCCGAGCGATAAGTCCTGCAATCTGGACAAAGGCAAACCGTTTCCCGGCGTCAGTTCTTACCACAATGGCATTTCTTTCATTATGCACGGAAGCCTTGTCAAAAGAGGCATTAATAAATTTCCCAGGTGAATACTGCACGCGCTCAACCACCCCGTCAAACGGAATACGGTTCACATGAACGTTAAAAACGTTCATAAAAATGGAAACCTTCTGACAGGGCTCATCCATATACTCGCTTTCGGCAAGCCGCTGCACAATAATGACTTTCCCATCCGCCGGAGACACCAGTGCATTGGGCTCCTCGGGTACCGTCCGGTCCGGGTCTCTGAAAAACCAGGTCACAAAAAATGTCAGGGCAACCGCCACCAGGGCAATTATCGTCCACCCCAAATAAAAAAACATCCCGGTTACCAGGATGGCTGTAAGAACGAATTTTATGCCAGGCACTGCAATGGGCAGCACTGCCCTCCCCGGCCATTTTGTTTTATCCATAGCCCCTCTTCATAATGACTATAACCTGATAATTATACCAAACAATTCGCTAATATGTCAACACCCGTCAGCATTGCCACCAAAATGCCGCTCTGCGTCTGACTTTCTCAGATATACCGGAGCCAGGCGATGTTCCGCAGACCGAAAGCCGTCAGGAGATGCGATTGTCTTGCGAATCAGGGCCGAGGCACTAACACCGTCCATGGAAGCCGGGCTAAAAAGTGCCTGCCCCCGGGTAATTTCAGAAATGAGATCCTTATACGCCTTGGACCCTGAGCCTACAAAAAGCGTTTCACTGCCGGCAGCCCGTATGGCGGTCTCCGGATCACAGACGCACTCTTCACCTTTGTCAATCAGCTCGCCCCGGTCAAACCGATACACCGCCGAATAGACTTCGTTTCGTTTGGCATCCATCATCACACACACAGGAACCTGCGACAGGATGAATCTGTAAGCGATACCGTCGAGACTGGAAACCCCCGCGGCAGGCCGACCCACCGCGTAGGCAAGCCCCTGTATCACGCTGATGCCGATCCGCAACCCAGTAAAACTTCCGGGGCCTCGGGCGGCAATGAAGCCGTCAATATCCGTCAGCGCCACACCGGCCTGATGATCGAGCATCTGCTCCACCATCGCCATCAGCCGTTTAGAATGCGTCTGCCGGCTTGCCCAGAACGCTGTGCAAACCGGCAGGTCATCTTCAAAAAGCGCCATACTGGCACCATGTTCCGCCGTACTGAGAGCAAAAAGACGCGTCACGATTATTCCTCTATCAAGGCAATGTCCAACACCTCGTTCACATCTTTAACACAGGTAAATTTGAGTTTGCTCTTCACAGCCTTAGGGATTTCATAAAGGTCTTTTTTGTTTTTCTCTGGAATAATAACGTGTTTGATACCGGCCCTCAAAGCACCCAGCGCCTTCTCCTTCAACCCGCCGATGGGAAGCACGCGTCCCCGCAAAGAGATTTCACCGGTCATGCCAACCTTATGATCAACTTTTTTACCGGTAAAAGCGGAAACAAGTGCCGTAGCCATGGCGATCCCGGCAGAAGGACCGTCTTTAGGGATGGCGCCGGCAGGGACGTGAATGTGAATGTCATTATTGTCAAAGGCATCTTTGTCAATACCCAAAGCCTTTTGGTTGGCTTTGGTATAGGTCAATGCCGCCCGGGCAGACTCCTGCATCACATCACCGATCTGTCCGGTCACCAGCAACTCGCCCTTTCCCTGAAACAATGAAATTTCAATATACAGGTGCTCACCGCCCACCTCTGTCCAGGCCAACCCTGTGGCAAGGCCCACCTGGCTTTCTTCCTGATCCAGCTCGGATATATATTGGGGCGGTCCGAGATACCGATTCAGGTTCTGCTTGGTAATATTGAAACGCCCTTTTTTGCCTTCTGCAATCTGGCGGGCTATCTTGCGGCACACCTTATCCAGCTTGCGCTCCAGCCCTCTTAGGCCGGCCTCAAGGGTATATTCGGAAACGATACTCTCCATGGCCTTGGGGCTGATATGAATCGATCTGCGGATTAACCCGTTATCTTTCAGTTTCCTGGGCAGAAGGTGCTTTTCTGCAATCACCAGCTTTTCCTGCCGCGTGTACCCGGAGATATAAATCAACTCCATACGATCCAGCAATGCCGAAGGAATCGTGTCCGCAATGTTGGCTGTTAGAATAAACAACACGTTGGACAAATCAAAAGGCATATTCAGATAATGATCAGAGAACTCAGAGTTCTGCTCCGGATCCAACGCCTCCAGGAGGGCGGATGAAGGATCTCCCCTGAAATCACTGCCAAGCTTATCAATCTCGTCCAGCATGAATACCGGATTGTTCGTGTTGCACTGACGAAGCCCCTGAAGAATTCTGCCGGGCATGGCACCGATGTAGGTTCGCCGATGCCCGCGGATCTCGGCCTCATCACGAATGCCACCCAACGACACCCGGTGAAACTTACGCCGCATGGACTTTGCAATGGCCTGGCCCAGAGACGTTTTCCCAACACCCGGAGGTCCTACAAAGCAAATAATCTGACCTTTTTTACCGGGATTCAGCTTCCTTACGCTGAGGTATTCAAGAATCCTCTCTTTGGCCTTATTAAGCCCGTAGTGATTCTGATCAAGTATATCTTTGGCTTTCTTGATATCCAGAAAATCTTTTGTGGACCGGCTCCAGGGCAGTTCGACAATACAGTCCAGATATGTCCTGACCACCGATGCCTCGGAAGAATCAAAGTGCATCTGCTCAAGGCGTTTCACCTGTTTGAATGCCTCTTTTTCGCATTCTTCTGGCAGTTTGCATTTTTTTATCTTGACTTTAAACTCTGCGATTTCAGCAAGTTTATCGTCGCTTTCCCCAAGTTCCCGGTGAATGGCCTTCACCTGTTCGCGAAGATAATAATCCCGCTGATTTTTAGATATTTCATCCTTAACATGGGTCTGGATCTTGGCCTGCACCGTTGACAGATCCAACTCCCTGGCCAACAGGTCATTCACCCGTTTTAACCGTTCGACCGTATCTGTTATCTCCAGAAGAGATTGGGCATCTTCGACTTTCAGATTCAGGTTGGATGCTACAAGATCGGCCAGTTTCCCCGGCGACTCAATATGAGACAACAGATCCCCTACGTCACCTGAAAATTCTCCCTTCAATGCCAAAAGCTTTTCACTGTTCTCCTTCACGTTTCGCATCAGGGCCTCAATTTCGATATCGAGTTCATCAGGTTCGATATCGGTGAGGACTTCAACCGCTACTTTGAAAAAAGAACGTTTCTGCACGTACTTGACAATTTGGGCTTTGGCAATCCCCTGGACAAGCGCCTTGATCCTGCCGTCGGGCATTTTAATCATTTTCTGGACCCGGCCGATAGTTCCCACTTCATAGACATCATCGGTGCCGGGTTTTTCAATCTCTGAATTTTTCTGGGCGCACAGAAATACATACCGGTCATACTCCACACACTCTTCTATCGCCTTGATAGACTTTTCCCTGCCCACAAACAGGGGAAGCAGCATATCCGTGAATACAACCACATCCCGCACCGGCATCATGGGAAGGGTTTTGGGTATCTCTTCTATATTGCCTTCTTTTTCTATGATCTCTATCAGATCATCAATATCTGCTTCAGCCATCTACTCTCCTTATAAATCAAACAAGACCAACACAGGGCAATGCATGACTACCTACCGTCCTGGCTGGCCTCCCCGTCCCGGGGGCACGTATTGGTATTTAGATTGGTATTAGAATAAAACACTTTTCTTTTTTTACAATATGCTTGAAAAAATAATTTTAAACCCGGATAAACTTAGGGTGATATGTGACGGCCTGCACCCGGCACCTTGGGTTCCAGCAGCGCAAACTAAAAACCAAACAGCACATTTAACAAAGGCAATTACCATGGCATTGCACCTGCTGCCCCCCCAAATTCTGATCTTTTCCTTTTTCTTTGGCATCTGCGTGGGCAGCTTTCTGAATGTGGTCATTGCCCGGGTTCCCGAGGGGAAATCAATTGTACACCCCGGAAGCCACTGCCCGGCATGCAAAGCCAACATCCCTTTTTATCTGAACATACCGATTTTAAGCTACATCATTTTGAAGGGCAAATGCAGCAGCTGCCGCAAGACGATTGCCATCCGCTATCCGCTGGTTGAATTTATCACAGGGATACTGGCAGCAGGTGCCTGTCTCAAATACGGCCCCGGGCTGCCCGGGTTATTCATCTTTGCCTTCGGGGCAACCCTTATTGCCATATCCTTTATCGATATCGATCACCAAATCATTCCGGATGTGATCAGCTTGCCAGGTATCCTCGTCTTTTTGAGCGCACCATTCTTTTTACCGGAGATGACACTTATCCGAAGTATATCAGGAGTCCTCATTGGCGGCGGCATTCTATACAGTGTGGCCCTGGTGTACTACCTGCTCAAAGGACAACACGGGATGGGCGGGGGTGATATAAAGCTTCTGGCAATGATCGGTGCGGCAATCGGTCCGAAAGGCGTTTTATTTACACTTTTTGCAGGATCAGTTCTGGGTACCCTGATCGGCGGTGCGGTTATCTTGAACAAAAAATCGCCGGAAGGATCACCCAAGCGCCAGATTAAACTACCGTTCGGCCCGTTTCTGTCCATGGGAGCCATAGTCTACATTTTCTGGGGAGAACAATTGATGCAGTGGTATGCCAGAATCCTGAACGGTGGTCTGTGATTTACCAATTCAACACTCAATCGGCATAGCAGACTTCGATAATCACACGTCCTTTGGTTGTCCTGAACGGAATACTGACCACATGACTGCCGGCATCCAGGTGGGAAATACTTTCATCTCGTCCGATAACTACCTTTGTGAACTTTACTTTTATTTTTTTATCCAGCTCGGCGATCTTGGTGGTGACATGCCCGGCAATCATGTTGCTGATTTCCCCTACGGCATCGGTGATTTCGTCGTTAATCTCTGTCATTTCCTCCCCAAACATGGCAGAAACAATACCTAGTATACTTTTTTCTGAGAAGGAAATTGCAGCGCTTCCTTCAAGATCACCGGAAATCTCCAATAGCCCTGATATATCGCCTTGTGAAAACTCATTGGTCTTCAAATAGGCGGGCTCTGGTTTTACTTTCACAAAAGCCGTGGTGTCGAGAATGTGCAAAGCGCCCTCTATAAAAGGGTTCACAAGTGATACGTCCATATTTTTCTCCTATTTTGACCAATTCTATGTTGTTTGAAAAAATCTGGCAACGAAATTTTCAAAAAATGTGAATAAATACTTGACACGCACTTCTCAACGACGTAACGTACGCAAAAAGCTGATTTAAATTTATTTAACTTTTAGGAAGATATTTATCATAAAAAATAGACGAATTCCTAAAAACCAAAAAAAGGAGTGATCAAGATGAACAAAGGCGATTTAATCAACAAGGTTTCAGAAGT
>MDTD01098404.1_pt1 | contig 16070 bp, 14 predicted proteins | sample 811221 | NCBI WGS metagenome assembly MDTD01 (sample SAMN05326646, study PRJNA326480) | marine metagenome | isolation source: seawater | place: Pacific Ocean: South West | collected 2011 | reverse complement strand
GGCGGACGTGCTGGAGAACGTATCGCTCGCCGTCGAGCCCGGCCGGATCACCTGCCTGCTCGGCGCCAACGGCTCGGGCAAAACGACACTGATCCGCTCGATCCTCGGCCTGACGCCCCCCAGGGCGGGCAACATCCGCTTCGACGACACGGACATCACCAGGCTTCCCACCCACCGCATCATAGGACGCGGCATCGCCTGCATTCCCGAAGGGCGCAAGCTGTTCCCCAAGCTGACGGTGGAAGAGAACCTCCGCCTCGGCGCCTATCAGGAGAGCGACGCAGCCGTGGTCCGGCGGCGCCTGGACGAGGTCTACGAGATATTCCCCGTCCTCGCCCAGAGGAACACCCAACTTTCCGGGACGATGTCGGGCGGCGAGCAGGCGATGGTCTCGATCGGCCGCGGCATGATGGGTGCGCCCAAACTGCTGCTGATCGACGAGCCGTCGCTCGGTCTGTCACCGCTGTTCGTGAAGGAGAACTTCCGGATCATTCAGCGCATCGCCGAACGGGGCGTAACCGTGTTCCTGGTGGAGCAGAACGTCCATCAGACACTCGCCATCGCGCATGCCGGCTACGTTCTGGCGCAGGGCCGGGTGGTGGCTTCCGGTACCGCCGAAGCACTCCGCGACGATCCGGACGTCCAGGCCGCCTATTTCGGGTAGATCAGCCCGTCATTGCGAGCGACCGAAGGGCGCGCCGCAATCCACAACGGCTGAGACGGTCTGGATTGCTTCGCCTCTGGCTCGCAATGGCAAAAGGGGCGCAGAAGAGCGCCCCTTCATCCCCTACCAGAAACGGACGCGGCCGGTGTCGACGTGCACGAAATCCGACTTCGGGTAATAACCGACGCCGCCGCCCTTGAGCGACAGGGCCGCTGAGCGAAGATCCTTCAGCCGTTTGCCCGGCAGGCGGATGTCGATCGCCATGCCCTGCATGTGAAGACTCTTCTTGGCGACGCCGTTGCTGTTCGCGGCCAGCATCGCGTTGGTCTTGGGCGACCGGTAGCCTGAGATCACCTCGAAAGCCTGACCGCTGTCCATCGACTGCCGCAAATGCGCCAGCAGGTCGAGCAGCTTCGGGTCCATGGAATGGACGTCGCCCGTGCGGTGGTCGCGGAGAACGAGATTGATCTCGTCCAGGGCTTCGGGGATGTAGACCCCCTTCTCCCAATAGACCGTCTTGAGATTTTCACCGGTGTGGGTGTTGTGGAAGCCGAGAACCCGGGCGGGCTGCTTGGCGAAGGCGGCCCAGGCAGGGCCGGTGGTGAGAGTGACGGCGGCGGCGAGGCCGCAGCCGAGAAAGGCACGGCGGGAAACATCGGTGCGCTGCATTACTCCCCCGGTTTGCAGTTGGCCGGCAAACCGAGGATGCCACTCCCCCATGGGGGGAACAACCTGCTTTTAGCTTTTTACGACTTCTTACATAGTCCGCGTAGTGCCTTACCCTGGTTGCCTTTTTTCGTCGGTGAGCCGATCGGCCAAACCCAGAAGGTCGGCCGATGGTTCGTCGAGTAGCCGCTGTTCGTAGAGCGCGTCACGGCCATAGACATCGGCGCGGAAATTCGGCTTCCCGTTCGCGACGAAAACCGTCTGATATTTCAAATAGATCGGTACGGGCTGAGCAAGCGGCAGCCACTTTTTTTCACCGCTGGCGAGCGCTGCCTCGAACGCCGCTCCGGCATCACCGCTGCCGAACACGGCCCGGGCGAGCGCGTTCACCTCCTTAACCCGAACGCAGCCATGGCTCAGCGCCCGATCGGTCCGCGCGAACAGGGACCGGTTCGGCGTGTCGTGCAGAAAGATGCTGAAGCGGTTCGCGCCGGCGAACTTCACGGAGCCGAGCGCGTTCACCTCGCCCGAGCCCTGCTGTAGCGTGAAGGGGAAAGTACGGGACGAAATCCCCGTCCAGTCGACACCGAAACCGAAAGGATCATCCTGGCGGCCGACGATGCGCATGTCGCGGTCCATCAGATATGACGGATCGCGGCGGACTTTCGGAAGGATCTCCTTGCTGGCGATCGAATAGGGCACGGTCCAGGTCGGATTGGCGACGACAGCCGTCATGCGCGTCGCCAGGACCGGCGTCTGGTGGTGCGGCGCGCCGACAATAACCGCGGAGCGCAAGGCCGGCTGGTCGTCCTCGAAAAAGGTGAGCGTCGCATCGGCGATATTGACTTCGATCCGCCGCGCTTCCCACTGCCGCGGCAAATGGCGCATCCGATCGAGATTGACGACGATCTGGTCGATGCGCTGCTGCACCGTACGGTCGAGCGCGGCCAGCGTCTTCCGCCCCACCAGACCATCCGCCGCCAGACCGTGGCGGGCCTGGAACGCGGATACGGCAGCCGACAGCACATCGTCGTAAAGCGGATCGGCGACCGGCGCCACAGGCGGCAGGTCACCGACCATCATCAGCCGCTCGCGCAGGGCGGGCACGCGCGGGTCAGCATCACCGACATGGAGCGTGGGCCCCTCACCAACCTTTGGCCAGCCGCCCCTTTCAGCGAATGCACGGTAGCGGGCCAGCAACCCGACCAGGTCGTGATAGGCGGCGTCGGCCGGAGGCAATGCATCCAGAAGCGCGTTCAGCTTACCTTCGGTCAGAGCGTCAGCGAGCGGACCGACAAGTGCACCATGATCATGCGGGATCGCCCAGATCTCAGGCAGCTGATCGTCAGGCAGCCGCCCGTCGCGAACATCGCGCGCATAGCGAAAGAACGCCTGGGTGAAAAGCAGGTCGCGCGTTTCCGGCGCGATATCCGTTGCCTCGAGGGCCGCCCGGAGCATCGGCACGCCGTAGGCCGCCGTCGGCAACCCCTGCTCGCTCGACCGCTCCAGCGTGCGGATCAACGAGGCTGCGGCGGCATCGCGGGCCGGCGATCCCTGCCAAGCGAAACGATAGCCGGTCTCCGCATAGAAGCCGCGCACGGCTTGGGCAATGCGCGGATCGGCGGCTTCTTCGCCGCTCCAGGGCATATCCTGGGACAGACTCCGCCGCATCGCAGCTTCTTGCTGCATGGCGGCGCCGATCCCGGCAAAGCTGGTCGCCATCGTCGATTCGGCTGCGCGGGAAACGCCGGCATCCGACACCGCAGCAAGGGCTATGGCCGCACAGGCCGTCAAGGCCCTGACGGCATTCTTGCTGATCGAAACCATTCTAACCTCCACGCCCTAAAACCCCTGGAGCGGAGGAATGGTTCTCAAATCCCTGTTAAATCGAGCTTAATGCGACGCGGAAAAATGAGGCGTCAGGGCGGTTCGGCTATCAGATGGCTTTTCGGAGCCGTCCGCCCGCATCCACGGTGACGATCTCGACCTCCGGCAGCGCCGCGAGCATGGCCCGGCTGGTCTCCGGAGACGCGACATAGACCGCCGTCGACAGGGCATCCGCCAGGGTTGCCGTGGGCGCCGTCACCGTCACCGAACGGAAGGTGCTAGGGCTTTCGCCGCCCAGGGGGCTCAACAGGTGATTGAAGCGCCCATCCCGGCTGAAACGGGTGCCATAGCCGCCCGACGTCGCCGCGGCCCGATCCTTCAGATCGATCGTATCGATCAGCCGCTCACCGTCCTTGGGGTCGCGGATGCCGATACGCCACGGCCGGCTTTCGGGATGCTCGCCAAGCGCCCGGTGCTCGCCGAGATCGATCAGCACGTTCTCGATCCCTTCCGATCGCATCAGGTCGGCGACCTTGTCGGTGATGTAGCCCTGGGCGATCCCGTTGGCGGTGATCGCCATTCCCGGACGATCGAAACGGACCGCATCAGGGGTAAAGGCGATACCGCGATAATCGACCAGTGCCCGAGCTGCCGCCATCGTGGCCGCGTCCGGTCGGTCGGTCGCGTCGGGATGAGCGAGGAAATGGTCGGCATAGGCGCGCCACAGCGGCTGGATGCTGATGTCGAACGCGCCTTTGCTAAGCGCGGCGATCCGATGGGCGACGCCGAGCAGTGTCAGCATGTCGTGGCTCGGAACCGGCAGGATGCCGTCGGCGTTCAGGCGAACGATCTCGCTGTCGTCGCGATGCAGGCTGAACACCTTCTCCAGCCGCTCGATCTCCGCCTCGCAGCGGGCGAAGATACGCATGGCTGCGTCGCGGTCGGGATGAACCAGCGTGATGCTCGCCACCGCCCCGAGTGCGGTCCCGGTCCATTCGTGAAGCGACGGCGAGGCCTTCGCCTCGAAGACCGCGGGAACCACGGCGACGCCGGCAGCGACACCGAACAGGCTCAAGGCACGGCGACGGGTGATCCCGCCTTTTCGTTCTCCTGCGACCATCACGTCCTTCCGCCTTTCTCCCAGATACCGGGCTTACGGTCCGGCGACCTCGTGGATCAGCGTGCCGCCGTGGCGCGCGAGGATGGCGCGCGCCTTTTCCGCCTGAGCGTCATCCGTCACCCGGACCCAGCACAGTAAACCGCCATCCTTGAGGGTCTCCTCGAACTGGCGCGTGTACTGGTCGCCGACATAGTCGGAAAGGACACGTTCGACCGAGCTCTCGACGGCAGCGCCGGTCGCCGTCGCCACCCCCACCGGGCCACCGACCGCATAGGCCGCCCCCTGCGCAAAGGCGGCGCTGACGACAGAGGCGCCTTCGGCGATCCATCGGATGATCGAGTCGAGGCTTCCCTCGGTCTCCAGATCCTCGCGCGGCGTGTCCGGCCTGTCGGCCAGCTCCCTCACGTCCGGAATCTTCCGGTCGAAATGGTCCTCGACGTCGGCATGCGGTGCCAGAATGCTGACGTCACCATGGTGAAAACCGTTGTCGAGCAGTTCCTGGAGCACGGTCATGAAGGGGTCGACGGCCGTGAACAGGCCGATGACGTGGCGTTCGTTGTTCGCTGCCTCCGCCGGCATGATCCCTCGTGCGTTGTCGGCTGACGGGTGATTCCCTCGCACCGCGCGGTAAAGCGCGGGCTGGCCTTTCGGCTGTGTGCCTGTATCTTAGCGCGCCGCGCGGAGCAAGAGAAAGCCGGCTCGCAATCGGCCGGCATGCTCGCCATGTATGGGCCGCTCCCTCTGTACACGGATTGACATGAACCTCGACGATTTCATCGCGCATCGGCGCACCTTCGCGATCATCTCGCACCCGGACGCGGGCAAGACCACGCTGACCGAGAAGCTGCTGCTGTTCGGCGGCGCGATCCAGATGGCCGGCGCCGTCAAGGCGCGGGGCGAGCAGCGGCGCGCGCATTCGGACTGGATGAAGGTCGAGCGTGAGCGTGGAATCTCGGTCGCGTCCTCGGTGATGACCTTCGACTACGGGGGGGAGGTCTTCAACCTGCTCGACACGCCGGGCCATGAGGACTTCAGCGAGGACACCTACCGGACCCTCACCGCCGTCGACTCGGCGGTAATGGTCATCGACGCCGCCAAGGGCATCGAGGAGCAGACCCGCAAGCTGTTCGAGGTCTGCCGCCTGCGCGACGTCCCGATCATCACCTTTATCAACAAGCTCGACCGCGAGGGGCGTGATCCGTTCGAGCTTCTGGACGAGATCGAGCAGAGCCTCGCTCTGGACGTCACCCCGGCGAGCTGGCCGATCGGCATGGGCCGGAACTTCCTCGGCTGCTACGACCTGATGCGCGACCGGCTGGTTCTGATGGGCCGCAACAACGCCAACGGCGACGATGCCGTGCGCTGCGAAGGGCTCGACGACCCCAAGCTCGACGAGCGGCTGCCCGGCCATGCCGTCGCCCAGCTTCGGGAAGAGGTCGAGATGGCGCGCGGGCTGTGCCCGGCCTTCGACCTCGAAGCGTATCGCCAGGGTCACATGACCCCGGTCTATTTCGGCAGCGCCATCAACACCTTCGGAGTGCGGGAGCTTCTGGACGGGCTGGCCGAGCTGGCGCCGCCGCCTCGGAACCAGCCCACCGCGACGCGGAGCGTCTCGCCGACCGAGAACAAGGTCTCCGGCTTCGTCTTCAAGATCCAGGCGAACATGGACCCCAAGCACCGCGACCGCATCGCCTTCGTGCGGCTGTGCTCCGGCCATTTCAAGCGCGGCATGAAGCTGCAGCACGTCCGCACTGGCAAGGCGGTGAACGTGAGCAATCCCCTCCTCTTCTTGGCGCAGGAGAGGGAGCGCGCCGAGGAAGCCTTCGGGGGCGACATCATCGGGATCCCGAACCACGGCCAGCTCCGCATCGGCGACACCATCACCGAAGGCGAGCCGCTCAAGTTCACCGGCATCCCCGACTTCGCGCCCGAGCTTCTGCAACGGGTGCGGCCGGACGACCCCATGCGCGCCAAGCATCTCGGCCGCGCCCTCCAGCAGATCGCCGAGGAAGGTGCCGCCCGGGTGCTGAAGCCGAGGCTCGAATCGAACTGGATCGTCGGCGTCGTCGGCGCGCTGCAGTTCGAGGTGCTCGCCGACCGCATCCGCACCGAATACGACATCCCGGTCCACTTCGAGCCGGCGGCGCTGCACACCGCCCGCTGGGTCGAGGCCGACGATCCGCGCGAGCTCAAGCGATTCACCGACAAGAACCAGATCAACATCGCCGACGACCATGACGGGGCACCGGTTTTCCTGGCCCGCAATCCCTGGCATCTCGACCGGATGAGCGAGGACTGGCCGGCGATCCGCTTCCTCAGCACCAAGGAGCAGTTGCACTAGAGGACGCTCAAACGGTTGAGGAATATGCAATTCCTCCCGGAAATATTGATCTTAGGTCGGCACGCGCTACCATTCAGCATAGTCGCCGTAATGGCGTAGCGATGGACGGACGGTACGGGTGGACAAGGAGGCCGTCGTCACACCAGATGTCTCTTCTGGCCAGGCAGCGGAACACGACCGCCGAGGGAGTACGCGTGCGTCCATCCGGCTCCGGGGGGCAAACGGGATGGGCTCTGAACGGCAGGATCGCCGGAACCACGAACTTCGCCGGATAGATGCGGCGCTCGTTCGTCTCGCAAAAGGTGATTACGGTTACTGCGCGCGGTGCGGCGCACCGATAAAGGTAGAGCGACTCGATGCCGATCCGGCCGTGAACTTCTGCAGCGATTGCGAAGCACTGTCGGACGACCGGTTTTGAAGGACCGGCCGGCGAAGCCGGCCATGAGGCGAATCAGGGGAACGACCGATGGCCGATCCGATTTCGACCGCCCTTTCCGGCTTGAACGCGAGCGTCGCGCGCGTCGCGCAGGCTGCGGACAATATCGCCAATGCCGGCAGTCGCGCGCCACGCCCCGGCGCCGACCCCAAGCCGGGTGAGTTCACACCGCGAGACGTTCGCCAGAGCTCTACTCCCGGTGGGGGTGTGTCAACGACGTCCGTGGTCCGGTCGCCGGCATCGTTGCTGGCATTTTCCCCAGGCGCCCCTGGCGCGGCGGAGGATGGAACCGTCGCGATTCCGAACGTCGATTTCGCTGCGGAGATCGTCGATACGATCACCGCGAGGGCGAGCTATCGGGCCGCGGCCGAGGTCATCAAGACCGCCGACGAGCTGGAAAAGGAAGCGCTCGATATCACCACCTGATCTCCAGGTGGTCGGGGCCGGAAGCGACCCCTCTTTACCTAGCGATAGAAAATGTGGCGGCCGATCTGCACCGTACGGGTGCGCTTCGCCACCCACGGCGTCGGAATGAACTTCGCGTGGAAGAACAAGGCGCCGCCTGTCGGATCGGCGATCGACGCCGACAGAATCTCCCGCGCCAGAGCCTTCGCCTCCGTCCACACCTTGGCGTTTTTCGGAATGTCGCTCTTGCCGTCGCACCAATAGGAGAACTGGCATCCGGCCTGCTCACCGCCCTGATGGACGACACCGCAAATCGTCTGCGGGAAAGCCGGATGACGAACCCGGTTCAGGACCACCGCGGCAACCGCGCGCATCCCCTCCGTCCCCTCGGCCCGCGCCTCGAAATACATCGTCGCCGCGAGGCACTGCAGGTCGTCATCGGTATAGTGCTTCTGTACCGGTTCTGCCCGAACGGACTGCGCCCAGGCCGCAATCATCACAAACAGACAAAAGCCAATCGCTGCCGTCACCCTCGGCATGACCGCTCCTTTCCAGGCTCCTCCGCGGTGGCATCATACGAATTTCGGAGGCGGCGTCTTCCGAAATTCTCTTCGACGCCGCACTCTTCCGCTAAACGTCTGAAAGCCTGAGACAGTCCACTCAGCACCGGGCGACGAGTCCTCCGTCGACGATGATTTCAGTCGCGGTAACGTAGCGCGACTCGTCCGATGCCAGGAAAAGCGAGGCGTAAGCGACGTCCCAGGCGTCACCCATCTTCCCCGTCGGGCACATGGCGTCACGCTTGGCAATCGTAGCGGCGATATCGCCCCCGCCATACTGGTCGGCGATGCGCTGCGAGACCAGCGGCGTATGCATGAGGCCCGGCACCACCGTATTTGCCCGGATGCCCTTAGCCGCATACTGCATCGCCACCGATCGGGTGAACTGAATCAGGCCGGCCTTCGCGGTCTGGTAGGCGACCATCGGTCGGTTGAGATATCGGAGGCCCGCGACCGAAGAGACATTGACGATCGCACCGGACGCCTGTTCCTCCATCACCGGCAGCACGCATTTGCAGGCCAGGAACGCCGCGTCGAGATTGAAGCGAAGCTGGGCGTGCCAATCGTCCTCATGCATCTCCACCGGTCCGCCGGGGAACGATCCGCCGACGTTGTTCTGCAGGATGTCGATGCGCCCGAAGGCGCCGAGGCAAGCTTCGACCACCCCTTCGATCTCCGGCAGGCTGGTCGCGTCCGCGGCGTGGGTGACGGCGGTTCCGCCCTCCCCTTCGATCAGGGCGACGGTCGTCTCGGCGGCCTTCAGGTCGATGTCGACCGCAAAGATCTTGGCACCTTCGCGGGCGAACAGGACGGAGGTGGCCTTGCCGTTCCCCCACCCCTCACCGACCGAGCCGGCTCCCACCACCAGGGCGACCTTGCCTGCCAGACGTTCCGCCATGCTTTCCTCCCGTTTTTCAAAGCGCGTGACGCGATATCTGCGGGTCTTGTAGGCTCTGCGCCGAAATCGGGCAATCGGGAGGAAACGAATGAGCCGGATCGCGGAACTCAAGCGCGAGGATATGACCGACGCGCAGAAGAAGGTCGCAGAAGCCATCACCGCCGGGCCGCGCGGCGCCATCGTCGGTCCGTTCAACGCCCTGCTGCGGAGCCCGGAGCTTGCCGATCGCGCGCAGAAGCTGGGCGAGTTCCTGCGCTACAACACGTCGTTCCCGCCCCGCCTTTCGGAGCTCGCCATCCTGGTCACGGCCCGTTACTGGACCGCTCAGTACGAATGGTGGGCCCATTCGCGGATGGCGAAGGAAGGCGGCCTCGCCCCTGACATCATCGAGGCGATCAAGAACCGCCGCCGGCCCGACTTCGCGAATAGCGATGAAGAAGCGGTCTACGACTTCGCGAGCGAGATCTATCAGACCCATGGCGTCTCGGACGCCGCCTACGGACGGGTCGTGGAACTTTTCGGCGAGACGGGCGCTGCCGAGATCGTCGGTCTGTGCGGCTACTACGCCCTGGTGTCGATGACCCTCAACGTCTTCCAGGTCCCGGTTCCGCCTGGCGAAGCTCTGCCGCTCGACGACTGAGGCCGCGCCGACGCGTAGCCGGCCTCTATTTCCAGCAGCCGATCCGCGCGATGAAGGGACGCGCGGCATCGAATACGTTCTCTCGGGGTATCGCGTTGCCGGCATCGCTTTTCGCGACGGCAACTCCGTTCCGGGCGAGGAAATCGAAAACGATGTCGTTCCGGACGGCGATCCCGACATTGCGGACAAGCTGCCCGGTCTTTTCGTAGATCTTGGGCGTGTCGGCCTTGGCGAAGATGACCCCGACCACCATGCCAGCGTCGTCCAGGACGGGGCCACCGCTGTTGCCGTGCCGAACGTCGCCGTTGATCAGGAAATGGCTGGGCGGCACCGACACATCGCCTTCGCCCTCCATGATCACCGCGTCGGTGAAGAACGGCTTGATCGGCGCGATACCCTGTGTCGGGTAGCCGACGAGATCGGCACGCGCGCCTTGCGCCAAAGTCGGACGGCTTCGGAAAACCACCGTCGCTGGGGGAGCGGCCTCGGAGGTGACGAGAGCCAGATCATAGCGCTCGTCGACATCCTTGACCTTACCCGGCACCTTAGTGCCGGTCGTCAGCTCGACCGTGAGGTCGTTGCAGCCATGGACCACATGCTCGTTGGTCATGAGGGTGCCGTCTTCCGACACGAAGAAGCCGGTACCGATGCTCTTCAGCTTGCGCCCAGTCGGAACGGGGGGGCGTTCCGGCGCCATCGCCTGCATGATCCGAAGGCGGCGATTTTCCTTGATTTCTGCGGCTTCCTCGGCCGAGACGATCTCGCCCTTACAGTCGCCGATCATGGTGGTCGTGACGAGGTTCCGTTCGGGATCGTGACAGAATACGACCGGGCTGTCGGATGCGGCATGGGCCTGTCCCGCCAGCCATAGTCCCGCCACTCCGCATATCGCGGCTGCAATCGATCGCTGCACGTCCTTTCCCCTCCTTCGAGATCCGTTCGCCCCGCCGACACGTAATTAGACTGCCGATACCGTAAAATCTTCGTGTATTCGGCGGTAGATCGGCATCCCATATTATAAATATTGCAACTCTTAGGCTTTTGACGGCGTTTGATGGCGGTCAGGATCCCGAAATTCAGGGGAGGATGGGTCCGTATGTCGTCGATGGAGGGTAAAGACGCCATGGATCAAGCGACGCAGGTGGACGGGGGTATGCCGCTTTCGAGAGACGACGTGCGTATCGCCATACGCAAGACAGCGACGCGTATCGTGCTGAACCGGGGGCGCCTGACACAGGCGACCCTGCCGGAAGAAACCGAGAAGACTCTGTTGTCCGAAACGCGCGGGGCGCTCGCCGGCGACGAAATTCATAGGATCGTCGCCCTGACGATCGAAGACATGATTCAGAAGGGCGAGATCGAAACCGGCGGACCGGACGAGGAATGGGTGATGAACGCGCCGCGATAAACCGCGAAAGACAGGGCGCGGACGCCGGCGGCCGCGGCCGCTTCGGTCAAGCCGCGCCCGTCGCCGGTGGCGGCAGGCTGACGCCGGCTTGCTCGCACGTATTGGCGACGTCGGACACCGTCGCGCGCTGAAAATCGCGTCGCCATCTCAGATCGTCGTAGTCCGTGCCGCGATGCATGGTACAGCGATCGTCCCACATGACCAGATCGCCGACCCGCCAGCGATGGGTATAGATGAACTGGCGCCGGGTGGCGTGGGCGATCAGTTCGTCGATCAGCGCCCTGCCCTCCGCGTCGGGCATGCCGAATATCCGCCCGGCATGGCTCGCGACATAGAGCGAGCGCCGGCCGCTGTCCGGCAACATCCGCACCAGCATTTGCGGCACCGGCGGCATCTTGGCGCGCTCCTCCTCCGAGAAATCGGTGAAGCCGATCCGTGCCCGTGAATGAAAGATCGAATGCTCGGCGATCAGGCCGTCGAGCCGCGCCTTCATGTCCTCCGGCAGGGCATCGTAGGCGGCCCGCATGTCTGCGTACTGGGTGTGCCCGCCGATCGGCGCCACCGAGCGGGCGTAGAGGATCGAAGCATAGGCCGGCAGATATTTGAACGAGCTGTCGGTGTGCCAGATGCGGTTACCGAGCGAGAACATCCGGTTCCGACTCTTCTTCTCCCATAGATCGTCGCTCGCCTGGATGTTGGAAACGTCGGCGATCTCCGGCCGCAGGCGAAGCCGCATGTCCTTCCGGTAGACCGCGATCGAAGTCTCCAGCGGCCCGAGCTGGCGGGCGAAGGCGACATGCTGGTCCTCGGTCAGGGTCTGCTGCGTGAAGACCAGCACCCCGTAAGTGGCGAAGGTCTCCTTGACGGCCTGGAGGTCTTCCGGGCTCAGCGGCTGCGACAGATCGAGATCCCCGATCTCGGCGGCGAAATCGGAGAAGACCGGACAGACGGTGAAGGGCATCGGCTGCTTATTCCCTGGGCATTTCCTCTGACTCCAAGGGTCGCCGATTCGCCGACGGCGTCAATGGGCTTCGTGGCAAAGCCCCCTTACGTCGTTCCCGCGAAGCCTGCGCCCGCGAAGGCGGGAGGTGAGAACCCAGACCCGAGGCGAGGACCGCCGCCGCCTTTGCGTGGCCTCTGGATGCCCGCCTGCGCGGGCATGACGGATAGGAGAAGTGACGCGGGAGACGATCCGCTCGCTTTCACCCTTCTTCGTCGTTCCCGCGCAGGCGGGAACCCAGACACGAAGGCGAAGACCCCGCCGTTTGTCGCGCTGCGTCTGGATGCCCGCCACCCGCCTTCGCGGGCGCAGGCTTCGCGGGCATGACGGATTGGGTGGGGGCTCAGCCTTCGTTCGGCGCCCACCGCTTCACTTCCTCATCCAGAGGCGTGCCGGCGAGGGAGTTCGTGTAGTTGCTCATCACCTTGACGGCGATGCCGAGGACGACTTCGAGGGCGTGGGTGCGGGTGAAGCCCGCCTCCAGGAAGGTGGCGACTTCCGCCTCGGGCACACGGCCGCGGGTTTCGAGTACGCGGACCGTGAACTGCCGGAGCGCTTCGAGCCGCGGGTCGGCGAGCGCGCCGCCGTCGCGGAGCACCAGCGCTTCGCCGCGCGGCAGGCCCGCCGCCACCGACAGCTTGGCATGCCACGGGCGGCAATAGTTGCACCCGTTGAAGACGTTGGCGGCCTGATAGACCACCTGCCGCTCGACTTCCGAAAGGGTCGTGCGGTCGAACAGGTCCCAGAGGCGAACATAGCCTTCGAGCAGCGCCGGCGCCTCCGACATCACCCGTTCGAGGTTCGGCACCTTGCCGAGATTGGCCGCCGCCTCGTCGAGCAGAGGCCGCGCCTCGGCGGGCGCCGTCTCCGGATCGTGAACCTGGAAACCCGCCCGCATGCGTCCCTCCCTTTTCTCGCTATCCGGCGGCGACGGCCGCGCGATAGGTCCGCCAGCCGCCGAACTCGGTGATTTCCCGTGCACCGTCGAGCGCCCGAGGCTCGCAGACGAAGCCCTTGACCGTCCGTCCGTCGACCAGCGTAACCGTTCCGATCGCGAGCGGCGGCGGCACCAGGGCGACGAAGGTACCGAAAGCGGACGGCGAAAGCGCCCAGACTTCGACTTCGAGCCCCAAACCGGCGAAGCCCGGCTGATCGACGAGCCCCGGCTTGGGCGGCTCGCTCCCGGCCAGGGCATAGAGGCGGTAGTGCCCGGCCGTCCGTGTTGTCTCGACGAGGCGCCCGCCACGCTCGGTGAGCTGGCCGTTGAGCGGCTGGCCTGAGAGATGGGCTCCGACCACCGCGACCTCGATCCAGCCCTCGGGCGACCGCGGTGCCATGGCCTCGCCTGACTCGACCGGGCGCTTGGCCGCGCCGGCCGAGGGACTGACCGCTCTGTGCAGGCGATCGGCGAGCACCGCGAGGTCGTCGTCGGCGAAGGCCGGCGCAACCAGCGTCGCCCCGAAAGGCAGGCCTGAGTCCTCGCGGAAGCCGGCCGGCACCGCGACGGCGCAAAGGTCGAGCAGGTTCACGAAATTGGTGTAGGTACCGAGATTGGCGTTGAGCGTGATCGGGTCGGCTTCGAGCGCCGCCACGGTGTAGATCGACGGCGTGGTCGGCAGCAGCATCGCGTCGAACTGGTCCCAGACGAAGGCGAGCTCGCGCTTCCGCCGCTCCACCGCCTCGATCGCGGTGAAGGCGGAAGCGGCGTCGAAGGACTCGGCCCCGGCGATGATGTCGCGGGTGACCGGGAACAGCAGGCCGAGATTGCCATCGACTGCCGGGCGGATCGCCGCCAGCCGCTCGGCCACCCAGGGGCCGCCATAGAGCATCTTCGCCACCGCCGCGAAGGGCTGATAGTCAAAGGGAACGATCTCCCAGCCGAGCTTCTCGGCCACCGCGATCGTCGCCTCGTAGAGCGCCTCGGCCCCCTTGTCGCCGAAGAAGACGCGGCTTCCCGCGTCGGGCACGCCGATCCGCGGCCGATCGAGCGGCAGGCCGCGCGCCGCCATCTCCCGCGCGAACGGGTCCCCCTGGTCGAAGCCCTGGGCGACGCGCCGGACCTTGTCGGCATCGGCGGTGGTCAGGCCGAACACGCTGACGCAGTCGAGCGAGTGACAGGCGGGAAAGGCGCCGCGGGTCGAGATCAGGCCGCGGGTCGGCTTCACGCCCACGATGTTGTTGAAGGCGGCCGGCACGCGCCCCGACCCGGCCGTGTCGGTACCGAGCGCGAAGCTCACCAGCCCCGCCGCCACGGCGACGCCCGAGCCGGAGCTCGACCCGCCGGAGATATAGGCGTCGTCGAACACGCAGCGCGGCGCCCCATAGGGCGAGCGAACACCCACCAGCCCGGTTGCGAACTGGTCGAGATTGGTCTTGCCGATCAGGATCGCGCCCGCCGCCAGCAGACGCTCGACCACGGCCGCCGTCTCCGCCGGCCGGTAGGCGGCGCCCGGACAGGCAACGGTGGTCTCCATACCGGCCACGTCGATGTTGTCCTTGACCGCGAAGGGCACACCATAGAGGGGCCCGCGCTCATCCTCCGGCAGGGCGGCGAGCGCTTCGGCCCGCGCGAGAACCGCCTCCTCCGGCACCTTGGCGATCCACACCGCCGGGTCGGGATAGGCATCGACGCGGCGCAGAACCTCGGTAACGACGGTGCGAGGATCGAGGTCGCCCGCGCCGTAGGCCGCCGTCAGCGCGGCGATGGAAAGGTCGATCGTCTCAACCGTCATGACCGGTCTTCACCCTCCTCCCTGGATCACGCAGAGCGGCTGGCCGGCATCGACCTGCCGGCCCGGCGCGCAGAGAACATCGACGACGCGCCCGCCGCACGGCGCCTCGACGGCGATCTCCATCTTCATCGATTCGAGGATCACCAGCGGTTGGCCGGCGCGCACAGCGTCGCCGACCGCCGCCTCTACCTTCCAGACATTGCCCGGAACCGGTGACTCGACCGCCGTCGCGCCGGGTGCGAGCTCCAGCGCCACGCCCTCGGCTTCGACGACATCGGCCTCGTCGACCGTGGCGGCGATCCCCTGCTCCGCCCAGCGCTGGCGTTCCTCGGCGAAGGCGGCATCGCGTGCCGCGGTGAAGGCCGCGATCGAGTCCGCGTTCTCCTGCCGGAAGCGGCGGTCGGCGGCCAAGTCGAAGACGTCGTCCTCGATATCGAGGGTGAAGGCGCCGTAGGGGAACGCCTCCCGCATCTCCATCAACTCGTCATGGGAGACGGGATAGAAGCGGATGCGGTCGAAGAAGCGCAGCAGCCACGGCTTCTCCGCTTCGAAGCTGCCGACCTGACGCCAGGTGTTCCACACCTGCACCGTCCGCCCGACGAACTGATAACCGCCCGGCCCCTCCATCCCGTAGACGCAGAGATAGGCGCCGCCGATGCCGACCGCGTTCTCCGGCGTCCAGGTTCGGGCGGGGTTGTACTTGGTGGTGACGAGCCTGTGGCGCGGATCGACAGGCGTTGCCACCGGCGCGCCGAGATAGACGTCGCCCAGGCCCAGCACCATGTAGTCGGCCTCGAACACGATCCGCTTCACGTCCTCGACCGAATCGAGGCCGTTCACCCGGCGGATGAATTCGATGTTCCACGGGCACCAGGGCGCGTCGGGCCTTACCAGCTCCTGATATTTGCGGGTGGCGAGGCGGGTGCTTTCGTCGTCCCAGGAGAGCGGCATATGGACGATCCGGCTCGGCACCCGGACGGCGTCGAACGGCGGCAGCTCGTCCTCGAGCCCCTTCAGGATGTCGAGCAATTGGCCGCTCGACAGTTGCCGGTTGTCGAAATGCACCTGGAGCGAGCGGATGCCGGGCGTCAAGTCGATGATTGCCCCGATCTTCTCCTCCTCCAGCCGCGTCATCAGGCTGTGGGCCTGGAAGCGGAGGTCGAGGTCGAGCGCCTGCGGACCGTATTCGACCAGCAGGAAGTCCTCGCCGGTCTGCCGATAGCAGACCGGAATCGGCCGGTCGTCGAGACGGGCGACGACGGCGTCCTCCTCGGGGGTGGAGCGGGATGGATGGGCTGTCGCGTTCCCCACCTCACCCCGGCCCTCTCCCCCCCGATGGGGCGGAGAGGGAGCAGCAGCGGCACCGTCGTCGG
>MDTD01083094.1_pt1 | contig 16070 bp, 11 predicted proteins | sample 811221 | NCBI WGS metagenome assembly MDTD01 (sample SAMN05326646, study PRJNA326480) | marine metagenome | isolation source: seawater | place: Pacific Ocean: South West | collected 2011 | reverse complement strand
CGCAGCATCTCGTTCGGATCGCTGATATCGGTCGACGACGGCCATCCACGATTGTTTTTATTGGGGTCATACATGCACCGCCTCTGGTCAGACACGCTGCAGCGTCTTTCGCCATACACACCGGGTGAGCAGGCGCAGAACAGCGACGTTATCAAGCTAAATACCAATGAGCATGCGCTCGCTCCTTCTCCAGAGGCAGTGGCGGCTGGCCGGCAATTAGATGTCGAGCGTTTGCGACGTTACCCAGACCCAACCTCACGGCTTCTAACCGAGGCAATTGCCAAAGCGAATAACGTTTCGTCTGATCAGGTACTGGTGACAAATGGCTCGGATGAAGTGTTGGCGTTTGCATGGACAGCCTTCCTGTCCGATACCGATAAGGTGCCTGCTGCGCCTGCTATGACGTATACCTTCTATCCGGTATGGGCCAAGTTGCTAGGGCAGGGATTACATCAGGTGCCCATGAACTCTGATCTTTCGATTGATGTTGAAGCTCTCAAGGCCTGGGATGGTCCTGTGGTGTTCCCCAACCCCAATGCGCCAACGGGTTTGAGCTTGCCCCTGGAAACAATCGAGGAGTTGGTGGCACATAGTTCCAACCGTCTCGTGCTGATCGATGAGGCCTATTTTGGCTTTGGTGCAGCGTCGGCGGTCTCTCTCGTCAACCAATACGATAATTTGCTGATCACCCGGAGCTTCTCCAAAAGTCATGCGCTTGCGGGCTTGCGTGTTGGTTATGCGCTTGCACACGCCAACCTTGTGGAAGGACTCCGCCGAGTAAAGGACTCGTTTAATTCGTATCCTGTTGACGCTCATGCGCAATGCGTCGCCACCGCCGCGGTTTCAGACTCTGCCTGGTTTACCGAGGCGTCAGCGGCTGTGAAAGAAAATAGGGCCGAGCTGGCAGCAGGGCTCACGCAGTTGGGTTTCTCCGTGTTGCCGTCCGAGGCCAATTTTGTCCTCGCGTCACACCCTGCACATTCGGGTGTAGCGCTTACCGAGTATTTGAAGAGCCAAAATATTCTGGTTCGTAGCTGGTCTAGCGACGATCTGCTGCCTTGGGTCCGTATTACGGTGGGTACAAAGGAGCAACAGGCGCGTTTATTGAGCGCTCTGGCTGAGCATCTGAACGCCTAGATACGCTTCAGGACAATAGAGCCAATACTGTAGCCAGCGCCAAACGAGGAGAGCACGCCTAGGTCGCCGGGTTCGAAATCTTCGTTGTACTTCTTGAAGGCGATGACAGATCCCGCGGACGACGTGTTGGCATATTCGTCTAGGATCGTCGGTGACTCCTCATCACTGGGCTCACGCCCCAGGACCTTCTTCGCTATCAACTCATTCATATTCTTATTGGCCTGGTGCAGCCATATACGCTTTAGCGAGTCGGGCTCGATGTCCATTTTGGCAAGCTGCTGTGTGATCTGCTCAGCAACAGCAGGACACACCTCGCGGAAGACTTTGCGGCCTTCCTGCACGAACAGCTTATCTACCTGACCCACACCTTCTTCAGTTGCGCGGTTCAAGAATCCAAAGTTATTGCGAATGTTATTTGAGTAAATGGTTTGCAGCTTGGTGTCCAAAATCTCAAACGCGTGGTCTGATCGGCAATGCTCGGCAGACTCAATCACGACCGCAGTTGCGACGTCACCAAAGATAAAGTGTGAGTCACGATCGCGGAAATTGAGGTGTCCGGTGCATATTTCCGGGTTGACCATCAGGACGCGGCGGGCATTACCTGACACGACCATGTCGTAGGCCTGCTGAATGCCAAAGGTGGCCGATGAGCAGGCGACATTCATGTCGAAAGCAAAACCCTTAATGCCCAACTCCGCTTGTACCTCAATGGCCATCGCCGGGTAGGCGCGCTCCATATTTGATGCGGCGACGAGTACAGCGTCAATATCATCGGCAGTGACATTGGCCTGTTCCATGGCTTGTTTCGCTGCAGCGACACCAATTTCACACATAACCGAGGGCTCTTCGTTAGAGCGAGGCTCCAGCCGCGGCATCATGCGCATGGGATCGACGATCCCTGCTTTATTCATAACGAAGCGCGATTTAATACCCGAGGCTTTTTCTATGAACTCGACGTTCGAGTGACCTTTAGGCTCCATCTCGCCCGCCGCGATCGCGTCGGCATGCTCCGCATTGTAGTGATCAACCCAAGCGTTAAATGACTCCACCAGTTCGTGGTTGCTCACGCTCTCAGCAGGGGTAAACAGACCCGCCCCTGAAATGACTACTCGGGTATTACCAGTTTGCATCATCGATTCTCAACAGGCACGAAATCGCGAGCTTCATAACCGGTATAGAGCTGCCGTGGACGACCGATACGGTAGCTGCCGCCAATCATCTCGTTCCAGTGCGCGACCCAGCCCACGGTTCGACCGACGGCAAAGATCACAGTGAACATAGACGTTGGAATTCCCAGGGCTTTGAGGATGATACCCGAGTAGAAATCGACGTTAGGGTAGAGCTTCTTCTCGATGAAGTAGGGGTCGCTTAGTGCAATTTCTTCCAGTCGTTTAGCGATTTCAAGGTTCTCATCCTGAATGCCCAGCTCAGCCAACACTTCGTCGGCAGCCTGCTTCATGACCTTCGCCCGCGGGTCGAAGTTCTTATACACGCGGTGGCCAAAGCCCATTAAACGGAAGGGATCATTCTTGTCTTTAGCGCGGGCAACAAATTCATCAATTCTGGATACATCACCGATTTCGTCGAGCATCTTCACAACCGCCTCATTGGCGCCGCCGTGTGATGGCCCCCAGAGCGCTGCAATGCCAGCGGCAATACAAGCGAAAGGGTTTGCCTGCGATGAGCTTGCCAGTCGAACCGTTGAGGTAGATGCATTCTGCTCGTGGTCCGCATGCAACAGGAAGATGCGGTCCATGGCACGTGCGAGGGTGGGCGAAATTACGCTGGGCTCGCAGGGATTACCAAACATCATGTGCAGGAAGTTGGCTGAGTAATCAAGGTCATTGCGCGGATACATGAAGGGCTGACCAATTGAGAACTTGTAACTCATCGCGGCAATGGTCGGCATTTTCGCAATCAGTCTGAATGCAGCAACCTCACGATGGTAAGGGTCCGAGATGTCAGTCGAGTCGTGGTAGAACGCCGACAGCGCGCCTACGACGCCACACATGATTGCCATTGGGTGAGCGTCACGACGGAAGCCATTGAAGAACGTTCGAATTTGCTCATGCACCATGGTGTGGTTTGTCACCATGTCCACGAAGGCTTTTTTCTCCTCAGCGTTCGGCAATTCGCCGTTTAGAAGTAGGTAGCAAGTTTCGAGGTAGTCGGATTGCTCTGCGAGCTGCTCGATAGGATAGCCCCGGTGCAGAAGGACGCCTTTCTCGCCATCAATAAATGTAATTTTAGATTCGCATGAGGCGGTTGATGTAAAGCCAGGGTCAAAGGTGAAGTGGCCCTGAGACGTCAGCTTTGCCACATCGATAACGTCGGGCCCCAGTGAGCCTTCGTAGACAGGTAAGTCGATGTCTAGCGTGCTGTTATCGCTTTGCGGAATGGAAAGCTTTGCTGTCTTGCCTGTCATTACGTGTCCCCCGACCTCGTTTTTTGTGGCGCTACTTTAACGGCGCCTTTTGAATCTAGCAATTTTACAACATTGCGGAGATAAAACACGACAGATGGTCATAGTTTGCGAGATGAATTTGTCAGTAGCGGAGTGACTACATATACTCACGCCTCGAATTCAGACCACTCGATTGCTCTGGGGGCTATTAAGTGAAACCACGCGGCAGCAAGGACAACCGTCCTGTCAATCTCGATATCAGTACCATCAAACTTCCGGTAACAGCGTATGCCTCTATTTCGCATCGTGTCACGGGAGTTCTGTTGTTTGTGTCCAGCGTTTTACTCGTCTGGGCGCTAGATGCCAGTCTCGCCTCGGAAGAGAGCTTCAATCAGTTGGGCACGCTACTCTCGAGCACGGGCGCTAAGGCCGCGTTGTGGGCGTTTCTCGTGATCTTCAGTTATCACGCGCTTGCCGGTATTCGTCATCTCATTATGGACATGGGCATCGGTGAAGATTTCAAAGGCGGTGCCTTGGGCGCGCGCATCTTATTTGTTGCATCCGCTTTGGCTGCAGTCGCATGGGGGGTTGTCTTGTGGTAACTCAGGTCACTAGCTTTAGTCGCAATGGTTTATCTGACTGGCTGATACAGCGCGTTAGTTCGCTCATCCTGCTCGCATATTTTTTGTTTATTGGTGTCCAGATAGCCACTGGGATTGACTACACTTCGTGGCGCGCGCTTCACGACACGACGGCAATGAAGGTGTTTACCTTGCTCGCGATCGGGGCATACGTGTCGCACGCATGGATCGGTTTGTGGACTGTATTCACTGACTACCTGACCGAGTACATGCTCGGGTCCATCGGTAACGTCGTGCGTCCCGTGTTGCAAATCGTTGTCGTGCTGGCCCTTGTGGTCTATGCGATCTGGGTAATACAGGTAATTTGGGGTTAAGCCTCGCGACAGCGAGGTATGCTTGGGAGAAGCAAAGAGATGCGAACGATCTCGTTTGATGGAGTCATCGTTGGTGGTGGTGGTGCTGGCATGCGTGCAGCACTCCAGTTGGCTCAGTCTGGCTACAAAACAGCCGTCATTTCAAAGGTATTTCCGACGCGCTCACACACGGTGAGTGCTCAAGGTGGTATTACATGCGCTATTGCGAGTGCTGATCCACAGGACGATTGGCGCTGGCACATGTACGACACCGTAAAAGGCAGTGACTACATTGGTGATCAGGATGCCATCGAGTACATGTGCTCGGTTGGCCCCGAGGCGATCTTTGAGCTTGAGCACATGGGGTTGCCGTTCTCGCGAACAGAAGAAGGTCGTATCTATCAGCGACCCTTTGGTGGACAGTCAAAGAATTTCGGTGAGGGCGGCCAAGCAGCGCGAACCTGTGCGGCGGCTGACCGTACCGGTCATGCGTTGCTGCACACGCTTTATCAGAACAACGTCAAGAACGAGACCGTATTCTTCAATGAATGGTTCGCGACTGATCTTGTCAAGAATCAGGATGGTGCCGTTGTCGGTGTTATCGCGATTTGCATTGAGACCGGCGAGACCGTCTATGTGAAATCCAAAGCAACCGTTTTCGCAACGGGTGGTGCGGGCCGTATCTACGCCTCTACGACGAATGCACACATCAACACGGGTGACGGTGTGGGCATGGCTCTGAGAGCAGGTGTGCCGGTCCAGGACATGGAAATGTGGCAGTTCCACCCAACCGGTATCTATGGTGCAGGCACGCTGGTTACCGAGGGTTGTCGTGGTGAGGGCGGTTACCTGATTAATGCTGACGGCGAGCGCTTTATGGAGCGTTATGCGCCAAATGCTAAAGATTTGGCTGGCCGTGATGTGGTCGCGCGCTCGATGATTCTTGAGATACTGGAAGGTCGCGGTTGCGGTCCTGACGGTGACCACGTGAAGTTGAAGCTTGATCACCTCGGAGAAGAGGTGCTTGAGTCTCGCTTGCCGGGTATCTGTGAGTTGTCGCGCACGTTTGCTCATGTTGATCCGGTCAAAGAGCCTATTCCGGTAGTCCCTACCTGCCATTACATGATGGGTGGTATTCCCACGAATATTCATGGGCAGGCGCTGACCGTCGATGCCGCGGGTAATGACCAGGTAATTCCTGGCCTGTACGCCTGTGGTGAGGTGGCTTGTGTATCCGTTCACGGTGCAAACCGACTGGGCGGTAACTCGTTGCTGGATCTGGTGGTATTTGGTCGCGCCTCTGGCTTGTTTATCGAGGACGCCTTGCGACAAGGTATTGAAATGCGTGATGCCTCAGTAACAGACATCGAGTCGGCGAATGAGCGACTTGTTGCGCTGAACGAGCGCAACGATGGTGAGAACGTCTCAGCGCTGCGTAAAGAGCTTCAAGGCGTCATGCAGAACTACTTTGGTGTATTCCGAAAGGGTGAGTTCATGCAAGAAGGCATCAAGAAACTCGATGATCTCAAAGAGCGTATTGATAACGTGAAGCTGGAAGACAAGAGTAATGCGTTCAACACGGCGCGTGTCGAGTGTCTCGAACTGCAGAATCTGTTTGAAACAGCTGAGGCGACCGCTATTGTTGCGGAAGCGCGTAAAGAGAGTCGTGGTGCGCATGCGAGAGAGGACTTCACTGAACGGAATGATGACGAGTGGCTGTGTCACTCGATTTACCACCGTGAGGGTCGTGCAGTCAGCAAGCGTTCGGTCAACTTTACCCCTAAAACTGTCGATACTTTCCAGCCGAAAGTTCGCACCTACTAATCTGCGAGGAGATACGTAATGTTGCAGGTCAGTGTTTACCGTTTTAACCCAGAAACTGATGCGGCTCCGCAGATGCAGGATTACCAGGTTGAAACGGGCGGCAAGGATTTAATGGTTCTGGACGTGCTCGAGATGATCAAAGCCGAGCATGATGCGAGCGTTACCTATCGGCGCAGTTGCCGAGAAGGCGTCTGTGGTTCGGATGGCTTGAATATCAACGGAAAAAATGGTCTTGCGTGTATTACGCCACTATCTGACGCCGTGAAGAACAACAAACTTGTGATTCGCCCGCTACCTGGCTTGCCGGTTGTGCGAGATCTCGTGGTCGATATGAGCCTCTTCTACGCGCAATACGAGAAGATCGAGCCGTATCTGCAGAACAACTCGCCAGCGCCAGCAATCGAGCGATTACAGACACCCGAAGATAGAGCCAAGCTTGATGGTCTTTACGAGTGCATACTTTGCGCTTGTTGCTCTACAAGTTGCCCGTCTTTCTGGTGGAACCCGGATCGGTTTGTGGGTCCTGCCGGCTTACTACAGGCCTATCGGTTCTTGGCGGATAGTCGCGACCAGGCTACGGACGAGCGTCTGGCCAAGCTAGATGATCCCTTCAGCGTTTTTCGATGCCACGGCATTCAAAACTGTGTGAATGTCTGTCCAAAGGGCCTCAATCCCACGCGTGCCATCGGTCACATTCGTACGATGCTTTTGAATAGAGCTGCTTAATTTAAGTTAAGTTATATATCCCATAACCTAAATTCATATTAGGTAAAATTAACGCCGCTTTTGCGGCGTTTTTTGTATCTAAAAGCCCTCAAAACGTGGGAAAAACACTGCGTTGGGAGTAAGATATTCCTCCAGATGCAGTGACACATATCAAACAATAAGTCGCTGCAGATGACTTCGGGGGAAGTGTGCATGGCAAAGTCGATAGACCTACCCAGCATGGAGCAGCAGCGAAGTACGTCTCACCTCTCAGGTGGAAACGCCGCCTACGTAGAGGACCTGTACGAGGCGTACTTAAAGGATCCAAATGAAGTGCCGCCGGAGTGGCGCGATTACTTCGATCGTTTACCACGCGTTGAGACGAGTACGGCGAGTCTGAGAGATTTGCCGCACTCCGTATTGCGTGCTCAGTTTGCGCGCATCAGCAAAATGCGGGTGCGGACTGAGGCTACTCGTAGCCAGGACTCTCAAGCGACAGAATATGAGCGTAAGCAGGTTCGTGTTGTTCAAATGATCTCTGCTTACCGCCAGCGCGGACACCAGAAGGCAACACTAGACCCTCTGTCCCTTCATCCGCGTTCGCCCGTGCCCGACTTAGAGCTTGAATTTCATGAATTGTCAGAAGCGGACCTAGATACAGTATTTCAGGTCGGCAGCCTCTACATTGGTAAAGCCGATGCCTCGCTGGCTGAAATCCGAGCTGCTTTGGAAAAGACTTACTGCAATACCATTGGTGCTGAGTTCATGCATATCGTGAACACCGATGAGCGCCATTGGATCATGAGTCGCATGGAGTCGGTGCGCGGAGCGCCCGCCCTCGACAGAGAAGGGCGAATCTCAATTTTGCGGCGTCTTATTAAGGCCGAAGGACTGGAGAAGTCCCTCGCTTCAAAATACCCAGGCACAAAGCGCTTTGGTTTGGAGGGCGGCGAAAGCCTTATTCCAATGATGTCCGAGGCGATACAGCGCATTGGTGGCTATGGCGCCAAAGAAGTGGTTATCGGGATGGCGCACCGAGGGCGCCTCAACGTTTTGGTCAATATCTTGGGTAAAAACCCGGGCGAATTGTTCGACGAATTCGAAGGTCGCGCGTCCTACTTTGGCTCTGGCGATGTGAAATACCATCAAGGGTTCTCATCCAACATTATGACGCCAGGCGGTGAGGTACACCTCGCGCTGGCCTTTAACCCATCACACCTGGAAATCGTTTCACCCGTGGTGGAGGGCTCCGTGCGAGCGCGGCAGGACCGTCGAGAGGACCCTCATGGCGATACCGTCGTGCCGATTGTGATCCATGGCGATGCGGCATTTGCAGGGCAAGGTGTTGTCATGGAGACCTTCCAGATGTCTCAGACCCGCGGGTATAAGACCGGGGGCACCTTGCACATTGTGATTAATAACCAGGTTGGTTTTACCACTAGCCGGCAGGAAGATGCGCGCTCAACCGAGTACTGCACCGACATCGCGAAGATGGTTCAGGCGCCGATATTCCACGTTAATGGTGATGACCCTGAAGCGGTCGTTTTTGTTACGCAGTTAGCTGTCGACTACCGCAATCAGTTCAAGAAAGACGTCGTCATCGACCTCGTCTGTTACCGACGGCGCGGGCACAACGAAGCTGACGAGCCATCCGTAACACAGCCGATGATGTATGCGACCATCAAGCAGCATGCCTCAACCCGCGATTTATACGCGCAGCGCTTGATTAGCGAGGATGTTCTGACGGCTGAAGAAGACGCAGCGTTGATGGAGCGTTACCGCGAGTCGCTCGATCGTGGAGAGCCTCTGGTAACACAGCTCGTGATGGAGCCCAATACGAATTTGTTCGTCGACTGGAAGCCTTATTTGGGCCACAGCTGGGATATGGCCTGTGATACATCGATCGCAACATCGCGTCTGCGCGAGCTGGCCGAAGTCATGGGCACGATACCGGATGGATTTGCGCTCCAGCGCCAGGTGAAAAAGTTGCTCGAGGATCGCGGGAAAATGGCGGCGGGCGCGCTCGAAATTAACTGGGGCTTTGCTGAGAACATGGCCTACGCCACACTGCTGGCTGACGGGTACCCTGTCAGAATGACTGGGCAGGATGTCGGACGAGGCACTTTCTCCCACAGACACGCGGTCTTACACGCTCAGAACAAACATGAGGCGTACGTTCCGCTGCAGCATCTCTCTGAGCAGCAAGCTGAGTTCAATATCTACGATTCGCTTCTGTCGGAAGAGGCGGTTTTGGCTTTTGAGTACGGATACGCCACGACATCGCCCACGGGCTTGGTCATTTGGGAGGCTCAGTTTGGTGACTTTGCCAACGGTGCCCAGGTGGTTATCGATCAGTTCATCACCAGCGGTGAATACAAGTGGGCTCGTTTGTGTGGATTGACGATGTTGTTGCCTCACGGTTACGAGGGGCAGGGCCCGGAACACTCATCGGCACGTCTCGAGCGCTACCTCCAGTTGTCAGCTCAAGAAAACATACAGGTCTGTGTCCCAAGCACGCCGGCACAGGTGTTCCATATGTTGCGTCGTCAAGCTGTAAGACCGTTGCGCAAGCCACTGATCGTTATGTCACCGAAGAGCTTGTTGCGACACAAAAGCGCCGTATCCACCTTGGATGAGCTTGCTAATGGTCAATTCCAGCCTGTGATTGATGACCCCCATGTCACCGACAAGACAGCGGTAACGCGGGTTGTCTTGTGCTCAGGCAAGGTCTACTACGACCTTGACGCAGCTCGAGATGATCGTGGTGCAGATCATGTTGCCCTTATTCGGATTGAGCAGCTATATCCGTTGCCCGATGCGCAATTGAAGGAAATTCTGGGCGCCTATCCACGCGAGGCGAGCGTCGTGTGGTGTCAGGAAGAACCTATGAATCAGGGTGCGTGGTACTCGATTCAGGATGCCATGCGACGGCTGGTCTCACTGGCGATGTTTGGTGCGGAGCTCCGCTATGTCGGACGCACTCCGTCGGCATCTGTTTCCGCAGGCTACACCGCGTTGCACGTGCAAGAGCAAGAAACATTCATTTCAGCGGCTCTGGGGTGAAGAGCTGAATAAGACGCAGTAAAACGGACGATTATCATGAAAATAGAAATCAAAGCGCCGGCATTTCCTGAATCAGTAGCTGACGGAGAGGTATCTCTCTGGCACAAGCAGGAAGGCGATTTTGTTCAGCGAGATGAGCTGTTGGTTGAAATCGAGACCGACAAAGTTGTAATGGAAGTTGTTGCCCCCGAGGCAGGTCGGCTGGATCGAATCTTAGTGGGTGTTGGAAACACCATTGAAAGCGAGGCACTCCTCGCCGAGTTAACGCCTGGCGAGGCAACAGAACCGGCCGAGGCGTCTCCCGCATCCGCGACGGTGGAAAAAGCCGACGTGGCTGTACCCATGGGTCCAGCGGCACGTCAGCTGGTTGAAGAGCATGGGCTGGATGCCAGCGCCATCAAAGGAACGGGAAAAGACGGACGAATCAACAAGGAAGACGTGTTGGCGCATATGGCTGAGCAAGCCCCCGCGCCCGCACCAGCGCCCCAGTCTGCACCGCAACCCGCGGCGACTGCAGCGCCTGCGGCCAGTACCGATTTACAAGGGCCCACGAGTGAGCGTATTGAGCGGCGTGTTCCAATGACACGAATGCGGGCACGCATTGCTGAGCGTCTGCTGTCCGCAACGCAGCAAACCGCCATGCTGACCACCTTTAATGAAGTGGATATGGCGCCCCTGATGCGATTGCGGTCGCAATACAAAGATCAGTTTGAAAAAACCCATAACGGGACTCGTCTTGGCTTCATGGGCTTCTTCGTCAGAGCGTGTTGTGAGGCCTTGAAGCGTTTCCCCGAGGTCAATGCGTCAATAGACGGTAATGATGTGGTCTATCACGGGTATCAAGACATCGGTGTTGCCGTTTCAACGGAGGACGGTCTTGTAGTACCCGTCCTGCGGGATGCTGACTTTATGAGCATTGCCGATGTCGAAGCTGCGATTCGAGATTTGGGCCTGAAGGCGCGCGATAAGAAGCTCACCATCGATGAAATGACGGGTGGCACCTTTACCGTATCGAATGGCGGTGTCTTTGGCTCTCTGCTGTCCACGCCAATTCTTAATCCGCCTCAAACAGCGATTCTTGGGATGCACACGATTAAAGATCGTCCCGTTGCAGTCGATGGAGAGGTTGTCATTCGTCCAATGATGTATCTCGCTCTCTCCTACGATCATCGTCTGATCGACGGTAAAACAGCCGTTCAGTTTTTGGTGACGGTGAAGGAGTTAATCGAGGATCCATCACGCATCTTGCTCCAGTTGTAAGGAGGATTATCAAATATGAGCGATTCATACGATGTAGTAGTTATCGGTTCGGGACCTGCCGGCTATGTCTGTGCCATCAAGTGTGCACAGCTGGGTTTGAACACGGCGGTCGTCGAATCATGGAGCGATCCAAAGGGGAAGCCAATCTTTGGCGGTACCTGTCTCAATGTTGGTTGCATACCATCAAAGGCGCTGCTCGATAGCTCGCACAAATTTACTGAAGCCCGCGATCACTTCTCGATGCACGGAATCGATGTGGGTGCGCCTGCCATTGATGTTGCGGGAATGATGAAGCGAAAAGACAAAATTGTGACTCAGCTAACGGGTGGTGTTTCTTCACTGCTCCAGCATAACGGGGTCACTGTCGTGCAGGGAAAGGGCAAGCTACTCTCTGGGCGCAACGTTGAGGTCACTGCAGCAGATGGCGAGAAAACAACGCTTTCCGCCGCCAACGTTGTCCTCGCCTCCGGTTCAGAGCCGGTGACCATTCCGCCGGCACCGACCGATGATGCGGTTATCGTCGACAGCACGGGCGCATTAACCTTTGATGAGGTCCCCAAGCGACTCGGTGTTATCGGCGCTGGTGTTATTGGACTCGAGTTGGGCAGTGTCTGGGGCCGATTAGGCTCAGAGGTCGTGTTGTTTGAGGCGCTCGACACTTTCCTGCCAATGATGGATGCCCAAGTTAGCAAGGAAGCCGCTAAGGTCTTCAAAAAGCAAGGCCTCGATATTCGATTGAATGCGCTTGTCACCGGCACAAGCGTTAAGAAAGGCACGGTTACCGTGACTTACACCGAAAAGGGCGAGGAAAAATCGGCCGAATTCGATCGCCTTATTGTTGCAGTAGGTCGTCGCCCACGTACCAAAGACCTTTTCTCGACCGACTCCGGCGTCACTATGGATGAACGAGGTTTTGTTTTCGTGAATGACTACTGCGCGACCGAAGCGCCGGGCGTATGGGCCATTGGCGATATCGTTCGCGGGCCTATGCTAGCGCACAAGGGGTCAGAAGAGGGCGTCATGGTTGCGGAGCGTATCCATGGCAAGCCTGTTCAGCTCAATTATGAGTGCGTCCCGTCGATTATTTACACGCATCCTGAGATTGCGGCGGTGGGCAAGACCGAGCAAGAGCTCAAAGCTGAAGGTGTTGATTATAAAGCAGGCTCATTTCCATTCGCGGCCATTGGTCGAGCCTTAGCGAGTGGTGAGACTGACGGATTTGTAAAGATCATTGCGGACGCAAAAACCGACAGAATTCTGGGGGCACATGCGATTGGGCCGTCTGCAGCCGACCTGGTGCAGCAAATGGTGATCACCATGGAATTCGGTGGCAGCGCTGAGGATGTTCAGCTGATGGTCTTTGGTCATCCAACCATGTCTGAAGCGGTTCATGAAGCGGCGCTAGCCGTGGATGGCATGGCGATCCACATGCCGAACCGAAAGCGACGATAACGAAACTCAAATCCCCGATTTGCGAGGATCGGGGTCGAGGCTGTGCTGAGCGCTGTCCTCGTAAACTCACAAAGGGGGATGTATGAACTTGCACGAATATCAGGGCAAGGCGCTGTTCGCAGAATATGGTTTGCCCGTATCTGTTGGTCAGGCTGTCGATACGCCTGACGCTGCTGAAGCGGCTGCGACGGCAATTGGGGGCGACAAATGGGTTGTAAAGGCTCAGGTTCACGCCGGTGGACGTGGAAAAGCGGGTGGCGTCAAACTTGTCGACTCACCGGCTGAGGCGCGCGCTTTTGCTGAGAGTTGGCTGGGTAAAAATTTGGTCACCTACCAAACTGATGCCAACGGTCAGCCAGTTTCTAAGATTCTGGTAGAGACCTGCACTGATATCGCTGATGAGCTTTACCTGGGTGCGGTTGTTGATCGCTCCACACGTCGTATTGTCTTCATGGCGTCCACTGAAGGTGGCGTTGAAATCGAGAAAGTGGCTGAAGAAACGCCTGAAAAGATCCTTAAAGCTACTATCGATCCGCTCGTAGGACCTCAGCCATACCAAGGTAGAGAGCTGGCGTTCAAGCTGGGTTTGAAGGGCCAGCAAATTAAGCAGTTTGTGCAGATTTTCAATGGCTTAGCCACCTTGTTTAAAGAGAAGGATCTCGCGTTGATCGAGGTAAACCCTCTGGTAATTACCGATGAGGGCAACCTTCACTGTCTCGACGCCAAGGTAGTGGTCGACTCCAATGCCATGTATCGGCATAAAGACCTTCAGGCGATGCATGATCCGTCTCAGGAAGATGAGCGTGAAGCTGCGGCTGCCGCTTGGGAGCTTAACTACGTGGCGCTCGAGGGCAATATTGGCTGTATGGTCAATGGTGCAGGCCTGGCCATGGGCACGATGGATATTGTGAAGTTGCACGGTGGTCAGCCTGCAAACTTCCTTGACGTGGGTGGCGGTGCAACCAAAGAACGCGTTACTGAGGCATTCAAGATCATTTTGAGTGACGAAAACGTTCAAGCGGTGCTCATCAACATCTTTGGCGGCATCGTTCGCTGTGATCTCATTGCCGAGGGTGTTATCGGCGCGGTCAACGAGGTCGGTGTTGAAGTCCCCGTCGTTGTGCGACTGGAGGGCAATAACGCTGAACTTGGAAGAGAGGTGCTCGCCGAGAGCGGTTTAAACATTATTGCAGCTACGAGCCTCACCGATGCGGCTCAGCAGGTGGTTGCTGCTGCTGGAGGTGCTGCATGAGCATTTTGATTAATAAAGATACCCGCGTTATTTGTCAGGGTTTCACGGGCTCACAGGGTACATTCCACTCAGAGCAGGCAATTGCTTATGGCACCCAAATGGTGGGCGGTGTAACGCCCGGAAAAGGCGGACAAGAGCATCTTGGACTTCCTGTTTTCGACACCGTGAGTGATGCGGTATCACAGACAGGTGCCAATGCTTCCGTGATCTACGTACCGGCACCGTTCTGCAAAGACTCAATTCTTGAGGCCGCTAATGCGGGCGTCGAATTGATTGTCTGCATTACGGAAGGTATTCCTACACTGGATATGTTGGATGCAAAGGTGCGTTGTGACGAGCTGGGGGTTCGGTTGATTGGACCCAACTGTCCCGGTGTCATCACGCCAGGGGAGTGCAAGATAGGCATTATGCCGGGTCATATTCATCTCCCAGGCCGAGTCGGCATCGTGTCTCGATCGGGTACATTGACTTACGAGGCAGTGAAGCAAACCACCGATGCTGGCTTCGGGCAGTCAACGTGTGTTGGTATTGGCGGCGATCCGATTCCTGGCTCTAACTTCATCGATATCTTGGCCCTGTTCCAGGAAGATGATGCGACCGAATCGATTGTCATGATTGGCGAGATAGGTGGTTCTGCCGAGGAAGAAGCTGCGGCATTTATCAAAGAGAACGTGACCAAGCCCGTTGTGTCGTATATCGCAGGTGTTACTGCACCAAAAGGGAAGCGCATGGGACACGCGGGTGCGATTATCTCGGGTGGTAAGGGCACTGCGGATGAAAAGTTTGCAGCGCTCGAGGATGCTGGCGTGCGGACTGTGCGCTCGCTCGCTGATATCGGTACTGCTATGGCTGAGATCACCGGTTGGTAAGGTTTATTACCTGCTGTTCTGAAAGCCCGCTATTGCGGGCTTTTTTGTGCCCTTGAGTGGGATTTTTTTAGCTCCCGCGCTTGAAATCGAGTGGCTTTCACCCCATGTGGTGATCATGAAGAAACAACAGGAGCCAATAATGTCTTCCAAGCAAACCATGGGATTTCAGACCGAAGCAAAGCGATTGCTTCAGTTAATGATTCACTCGCTTTATTCCAACCGCGAAATTTTCCTTCGAGAACTTATTTCGAACGCGTCGGATGCCATTGATAAGAGACGGTTTGCAGCTATCGAAGACAGTGCTCTTGATGTTGGCGGCGAGGGCTATGAAATTCGCGTCGATGTTGATGAAACAGCCAAGACCCTCTCTATTAGCGACAACGGCATTGGCATGTCGCGCGGCGATATTATCGATAACCTCGGCACGATCGCGAAGTCGGGGACCGCTGCGTTCATGGAGCAGCTAAGTGGTGATCAGCAGAAAGACAGCCAACTGATCGGTCAGTTTGGTGTTGGTTTTTATTCCTCCTTTATTGTTGCCGACCGTGTTGAGGTTATTTCCCGAAAAGCGGGAGAGCCCTCGGCCACGCGCTGGGAGTCCACGGGTGAGGATGAATTCGATATTGACGAGGCGGAGCGAGACGCTCCGGGTACCACAGTTGTGCTCCATCTTGGCAGTGAATCACATGAGTTTGCCTCGCCCTGGCGAGTCAGAAGCGTCATTAAAAAATACTCCGACCACATCTCAGTGCCGGTCTTGATGCTCGAGCAAGCCATGCCCAAGGGTGAGGACGATGAGACAGAATCCGAGACCCCCGACCCTCAGTGGGAGCGCATTAACGAAGCCAAGGCGCTGTGGACGCGCAGCCGCTCCGATGTGAGTGACGATGAATACAAGGAGTTCTACCGTCACGTTTCCAGCGACTACCAGGATCCACTGAGTTGGAGCCATAACCGGGTTGAAGGAAAGCTTGATTACACCTCGCTGTTGTATATCCCGAGTCAGGCGCCGTTCGATCTGTGGAACCGGGAAGGTGCGCGTGGTCTTAAGCTTTACATTCAGCGAACCTTTATCATGGACGATGCAGAGCAGTTTTTACCGCTCTATTTACGTTTTGTGAAGGGTGTTCTGGATTCACAGGACTTGCCACTCAATATTTCGCGGGAAAT
>MDTD01193559.1_pt1 | contig 16072 bp, 15 predicted proteins | sample 811221 | NCBI WGS metagenome assembly MDTD01 (sample SAMN05326646, study PRJNA326480) | marine metagenome | isolation source: seawater | place: Pacific Ocean: South West | collected 2011 | reverse complement strand
GCCTTCGATCTCGCTGACGATGACGCGCTCTTCACCGGCAAAGGCGTTGACGAGTGTACTCTTGCCTGCGTTACGCTTACCGACGATGGCAATCTGGATCCCCGGATCAAGGCTGCGGTCGGACTTACCTTGCGCTGCCATGGCTTCAAAGTCGATTGCATCACGGATGGCATCAAGGAAGCTGGTCTTCAGATGCTTGGTTTCAGCGGAGATCATCACCGGTTCACCAAAGCCAAGCCGCATGAAGTCAGCAGCTTCCATCTCCAGTTTCGGGCCGTCCACCTTGTTGCAGACGAGCATGACTTTGCTCAGGTCCGCCCCACCGGTTCGCAGGAGTTTGGCGACCTGTTCATCCAATGGGAGAATGCCCGTCTGAGCATCGACGATGAACATGATCAAATCCGCATCCCCGATGGCGTTGGCAATCTGGCGTTCGACGGACGTGGTGAGATTCTGGGAGTCTTCAATGCCGTAACCACCCGTGTCGTACACTTCGACCACGGGAGACTCACCGCCCCTGGTTGCAGGGGGCAATTCGATGATGGCGTTGACACGGTCTCGCGTCACACCGGCGGTGGGGTCGACGATACTGATCCGACGACCGGCCATGAGATTGAATAATGAACTTTTCCCCACGTTGGGGCGTCCGACGATAACGACTTTGGGCATCATGAGCGGGTTACTCGCTTGTGCTTGTTTTGCTCCCAGAGCTTGACCGCCTCTGGTTCACGGGCATACAGCGGCACCAATGCGTAAGCATCAATGTACTGCTGGTCACTTGCCAGTTGTTGACCGATTTGCCAGACGTGCTTCACTTGTGGTTTGGCAAGTAAAACGTCGAGCACCACCAGGCCTTCACGCGAGGGAACCGGCGGTAATTTTTCACCAAGCAACTGTACCTGTCCGGTTGCGCCGGATAGCAATTGCTCGAGGGTTTGCACATCAGCATCGCAGGTCGCTTGCCAGCGATCACCGTTGTGCTTGTACAGGCAACCGAAAACGGTGCCATGCTTTTCGTTGATTGCGACTGCCAGGGTCGCATCGGATTTTTCGACATTCCGGGCCACCACGTCAATCGTGGGGACCGCGACGATTTTCGCGCCGGTGATCATGGCAATGACCTTGGCGGTGGTGACCGCGATACGCAGCCCCGTGAACGAGCCCGGACCGATGGAGACGTAAATTTCCGCAATGTCCGCAGGCTTGATCCCGTTGTCTTCGCAGACTTTGGCAACCGAAGGCATCAGGTCCACCCGATGTCGCCGCGGCGTGGGAAGCTCGATCGCGCAAAGCAACTGATCGCCTTTACCCAGGGCAATGGCGCCTTGTCGGCTGGAGGTCTCAATCGCCAGGTTATACGTCGCGTTGGCCATAGCCCAGCCATTCTACCCGAAAACATGTCAAACGTGAACTTTTTTTGTTGAGGTCGGTTTGGGGGGATTGGGGCAGTGTTGGCTAGGTGGGGCGTCTGGTTAAGAAAGAATGTTTCGACTGCACGAGCATCTGCATGATTCACCGGTAACACACGACTCGCACGTCTCCGTCGAAGTGTAGTTTGCCCAGTTCGTCCTGCATGATCGCCAGGACTTGTTGTTGCTTGCTGCCACCTGTTCCTGCACCGATCAGGGGCAGGGCGATGGATTGGAAGTGATGCTCGGTTGCCAGGGCCAAGGCATGTCGGACACTGTCGCGGATGGCGCGTTCGCTGGAGCGCCAGAGCAGGTTGATACCCGCGACGTGGATGATGGCTTTGTGAGGTAACTTGCCAGCAGAGGTAATGACCGCGTGTCCCAACGGGATCGGCCCAAGTTTGGCGAGTTCGCGAAAAGGGGCATAGCCGCCGCGTTTCTTGATCGCGCCACTGACACCTTGTGGCAATAGTAACCACCACGGGATGATGTTCCGGTTCCAGGCGTTGACGATCACATCAACATCCTGATCCAGCAGATCACCATGGACGATGCTCAGGTTCATCGGTTCACAAAGAGATTGCGTTCGATCTGTTGGTAAATGAGGTTGGCCTGCTCCTTGTCGACGGAGTCTTTGAGACCGAGGATTTCGATGCGGGTGTGGTTGAGTCCCGTGCCGGTGACGATCAGGCGGTACTGACGCCCACGTGCGCTGGAGAACTCGAACACAGCATCCACTGCGGTGATGTTGGGCTTGATATTTTGCAGTCGCAATTGGGCAAGCGTGTTCTGCGTCTCAGCGACCACACGCTGCGGTTCGACCTTGACGGACTGGCGGACAAGGGTGACTTCGGTGCCCTTTTTGGCCAGGACATTACTCACCGGCGAACCGCTGGAACAACCCGGCAGCAGCATCAGGGACAGACAACCGAGCATGAGGATGGCAATTAACGTGGTTGATTTCATAAGTACAACTTCGGCTTATGAGCGTCTTTAACTTGAAACACGCGCTTAACGTACCAATCAGAATCGTGTTCAGAAAGGACACCGCGGTTTGCTGATCGGCCTGCGTTGTTTTAGCATTCTCTATTGGACGATCAATATTGTTTCCCGAGAACCATTCATGCAAAGTGCCCTTAAGCAACGACTCGATCAAACCAACCCTGTCTGGATGAGCTTCGGCCCTGAAGAGGGTGCGGTTGAGGTGGTGGAAAGCTTTGGGCATTACGAAGCGGAGTATGCAGCGATTCGCAAAGGCGTTGGAATTTTGCATATGCCCTGGCTTGGCCTGGTGAATGTGGGTGGCACGGATCGCCTTGCCTTTCTCAACAACATGGTCTCACATGACACGGTTTCACTGTCCGTCGGCCAGACGCGCCGGTGTTTTCTGCTCAGCAAGCAGGGGCGCATTGATGCGGACATGGTGATTTGTCAGCAGGAAGGCAACTGCCTGATGCTCATGGATCGTTATGCCACCGGCTACGTTGCCAGCGAGTTGGAAAAATATGTGTTCACCGAAGATGTGGACTTAACCGACATCACTGAGCAATGGGAAATCGTCGGACTTTTCGGTCCCATGGCGCTGCGTGCGCTTGAGTCTGCCTGTGGCTGTAAAGAGATCATCGATCTTGACCCCCAAGCCTTTACCCAGATCACTTTGGCAGACAAGCCATGTCTTGTGATCCGTGAAGACCTGGGTAATACCTTGGGTTTGACCGTGCTGATTAAAGCTGAGGACATGGATGCGATTTATGCCTTACTCACCGAGCAGGTGGGCGGGATCGTGCCTGATATTGATCAATCCGAAGGTGAGAATCCGACTTCGCCCAAGCGTGCTCTGGTCGGCCGGTCGATTGGTTGGTCAGCATTTAACACTGCCCGAATTGAGTCCGGCGTGCCGATGTTCCGCGTGGACTACGGGCCGGACTGTTTGCCGCATGAAACGAGTCTGCTTGAGCAGACGGTGAGTTTCACCAAGGGCTGTTATCTTGGGCAGGAAGTCGTTGCTCGCATGGAATCACGGGGTCATCCCAAGCGTAAACTCGTGGGTGTGAAGTTCGACAGCACGGACCTGCCGATCGCCGGGACGCAGTTGCAGGATGAAGCCGGTGATGTGGTGGGTGCATTGACATCATCGACCTGTGCACCGCTTGCCGGTCAGAATGCCGTGGGTTTTGCGATGGTCAAATGGGGCAAACATCGCAAGGGCACCAAAGTCAAAGTCGGTGCTGACGGTAAGTTGATTGATGGGACGGTCTGCGCTTTGCAGGTGGTGTGATCTAAGACATCAACGTCATTTCTTTGAATGCAGGCGAGCTGCGTTGTGTCAACACGGATTTGACCAAAGGTCAAAATGAGACAATGAGATATCAAAACCGTTGACAATCACACAGTTGAGCTTCGCTCAATCTCGCGTTGACACAACGCGGCTCACCTGAAATGCAACAGATATTTACAGGTGAAAAATTTCGTCTATTTCGAAGCATTACGTTATGATGTCTGACTGACAGGGGTATCTGTCTTTGATTGTCGTGGTGGCCATGCTGAATGACTCTGAACAATTCGACCGTGCAAAGAGCATGCTGCGCGTGCTGGAAGTTGCCCGTCGGTTGGCTGCGCCTTGTCCGTTGTGCGAACTGCTTGATGCGGTGATCGAGGCGGGGCGTGATGTGCTTCAGGCGGATCGCGGGTCGGTGTTTTTGTATGACCAGCAACCCCATGAGCTTTACATGATCACCGGGACGGGTTTGGAGGCGTTGCGGTTTTGTGCGGATCAGGGGCTTGCCGGTGAGTGTGCCAGCAAGCGTGATGTACTCAACATTCCCGACTGTTATGCGGATGGCCGCTTCAATCAGGAGATTGACCGCAAGACGGGGTATCGCACGAATAGCATGATCACCGTGCCGCTGGTCGGACTTGAGGACAAGCTCGTCGGAGTGATGCAGATGCTCAACGCCCAGCGGGGTCACTTTGATGACGAAGACGAGCAGATCGCGTTGGCTTTGGCGGGGCAGGCAGCCGTCGCCATCCAGCGCGCCCAACTCCTCGCAGAGCAGCAGGTCAAAATCCGCATGGAACAGGATCTGAATCTGGCCCGTGATATCCAGATGGGGGTTCTGCCTTCGGCGTTGCCTGTGGTGACGGGGTATGACATTGCCACATTCAGCCAACCTGCGGATCAGACGGGGGGCGATATTTTTGATGTCGTCCGCCTGTCGCGCGATGATGCCCAAGAGGACGATCCCAACTCGCCGGTGCTATTGATGCTTGCCGATGCAACAGGGCATGGCATTGGCCCCGCGTTGTCGGTCACGCAGATGCGCGCCATGTTCCGCATGGGACTTCGCCTGGGCACCGATCTGCATACCCTGCGACAGCACATCGACAGCCAACTCGAAGAAGACCTCGGCGGCAGTCGTTTCATCACCGCCTTCTTTGGCATCCTCGATCCGCAGAAGCATGAAATCGATTATGAAGCACCTGGGCAGGCACCGCTAATGTGTTACCACGCTGCTGAGGACAGCTTTGAGACGCGCGACGCCTCAGGCATGCCCATGGGCATCATGGCATCGATCCCGCATGACGTGGTTGAACCCTTTGCCATGGGAGAGGGGGACATTTTCATCCTGCTCACCGACGGTTTTTTCGAATGCCAGAAGCCCGGCAGCACCAAGGACATGTTCGGAGAATCAGGTGTTCAGGAAGTCGTACGCAAGCACTGTAACGACTCAGCCGACACCATCATCAAGGCCCTCGTCCAGGCGCTACTGGACTACGCCCCAACCCAACCCCAGGCTGACGACTGGACCGCAATTGTTGTCAAACGCGTCTAACCGCTTGCGGTTTAGCGCTCCCCGCCAATCACTAAACACCCATGTACTTGATGTCTCTGAGTTGACGCGCTAAACCGCAAGCGGTTTAAGATATTGACGAAATCCGAAAATCCAATGTCCGACACTTACCCTCATCCCGCCGCCATGAACCCTGATCAGCTTTATGAGCAGTGTTCACTCAAACAAACGCGTGGCACCGGTCCCGGGGGGCAGCATCGCAATAAGGTTGCCACCGCTGTCATTCTCACCCATGAACCCACCGGCATCACCGGCCAGGCATCCGAGCGACGCGAGCAGATTGCCAACCGCAAAGTGGCGCTCTTTCGCCTGCGGGTGAATCTGGCGTTACAAGTCCGCTGTGATCCCATTTACCCGCCCAGTGATCTCGTCCAATCCCGGTTTATCCAGGGCAGCATCAAAGTGAACCCTGCTCACACGGACTTCCCCGCAGTGTTGGCAGAAGTACTCGACAACCTCTATTTCACCAAGCTCGATCCCCGCAAGACCGGCTCACGTCTCGGCTGTAGCACATCTCAGTTGGTCAAGTTCCTTAAAAATGAACCGAGATCACTGGAAATGGTGAACCGTGATCGCAAAGCCAAAAACATGCATCCGTTGCGCTGAGTTACGTTTTTCGTTACAAGGCAATTTTGCCACAGATGAATACAGATTCAGAGCAAAGTCAGGAGATATTCAGGCAAGTTGCATCGTGTCTACGCGGGATTGAGTGAAGCTCAAGTTGCCTTTGATTTTGCTATTTTGTGAGTTGATGTTCGACTTCGTCGAATCCCGCGTTGACACACCGCGACTCGCCTGAGCATCATCAAGTCTTAACCCTGCGTCCTCAGCGTCTGGGCGGTTCACGTTTACGATTGCTTTGTGCTAAGATGCCCGTCTATACCAATCGCCACTGAACATCCGGTTGCTTGTGTACGCGGGTGCTAAGTTGAAAGATTCAAAAGCATTGGCGACGCGGTCAATAGCATACCGATTGGGTATGTCCGAATTTGCAAAGGTGACAGCTATGGCTACCAAATGGTCCAACACACTCATCCCCACCGCCCGTCAAGCTCCGGCAGATGCGGTGGTTCCGTCGCATCAACTGATGATCCGGGCTGGCTTGATTCACAAGCTCGGTTCGGGGGTGTACACCTATTTGCCGCTGGGTCTGCGTGCGTTGCAAAAGGCGATGCAGATCGTCCGTGAAGAAATGGATAAAGCTGGCGGCGTGGAAGTGCTCATGCCCACCTTGCAGCCCATCGAACTCTGGGAACAGACTCAACGTCGCGAAGCCTATGGCGATAACCTCTTCGTCGTCAAAGACCGTCACGGGCGTCAGCAGGCACTGGGTCCGACCCACGAGGAAATCATCACCGATCTTTGTGGTGCGTTCATTGAGTCCTACCGTGATCTGCCCAAGACGCTGTACCAAATACAGACCAAGTTTCGCGATGAGTTCCGCCCGCGCTTTGGCGTGCTGCGTTCGCGTGAGTTTCAGATGAAGGATGCGTATTCCTTCCACCTGAACCTCGAAGGCCAAGGCTCTCTCTCGGAGACCTACGACAAGCAGTACGCTGCCTACTGTCGGATCTTCGAACGCTGTGGCGTGCCTTACGAAGTAGTCGAAGCTGAAGCGGGTCCCATCGGTGGCAACGCTTCACATGAATTCATGGTGCCCTCACCCACCGGTGAAGACTTCATTCTCAAGAGTGACAAAGGCAACTATGCTGCCAACGTCGAAAAATGCGAAATCGGCGAACGTGCCAGCGAATTGGCTGGTGACCCCACCGGTGATCTGGAAGCGATCAACACGCCCGATTGCCCGGGCATTGAAGACGTCTGCACGTTTTTCAAGAAGCAGCTTAAGACCAAGCTCAAAACACAGAACATGCTCAAGACCCTCGTCTGCAAGTCCGGCGACACATGGATCATCGGCGTGATCCGTGGCGATCATGAACTCAACGAAGCCAAACTCCGCAAGGCAGCGGGCGTCAGTGATCTGGAAATGGCGGACGAAAAGGAAGCCCGCAATGCAGGCTTTGCGATTGGTTTCGTCGGCCCGCAGGTGGCTGTTGGTCGTAACGATGTCAAACTCTTTGTTGATCCCGATGCAGCCCAAGGTGGTTTCTGGGTGACCGGTGCCAACGAAGTGGATCACCACGTCAAGCATTTTAACTGGAAGCGTGATGTGACCGACGCGGGCGCGGATGTGAGCGTTGCGGATATCCGTAACGCAGTCGACGGTGACCCATCACCCAAGAACGACGGTGGTGTGTTGCAGATGACCAAGGGCATCGAGATCGGCCACGTCTTCAAACTCGGTGACAAGTACACCAAGGCTTTGAAAATCGAAGTGGTCAACGAAGCCAACGAACGTGTGAATCCCATCATGGGCTGTTATGGCATTGGTGTGAACCGCATCCTTGCTTCAGCGATCGAACGTGAGGGTGGTAATGACGAGAACGGCATTATCTGGCCCGCCAGCATCGCGCCGTATCAAGTCCTCATCACCCCGATCAAGTATGCTGGTCAGGCAGCGGAAGTTGCAGACAAGCTTGCCGTCGAACTCGAAGCCAAGGGCATTGATGTGCTCATTGATGACCGCGACGAACGCCCTGGTGTGAAGTTCAAAGATGCTGACCTCATCGGCATTCCCTATCGCATCACACTCGGTGACAAAGCCCTGGCTGAAGCATCCGTCGAACTCAAAGCACGCGACGGTTCCAATGGCCCCAAGGGTGAACTGGTCAAGATGGATGCAGTAGTTGATCAGTTGGTGGCTGCACTAAAGTCCTGATCATTCCAAGCCAACTCTGTTATAGAATGCACCCATGCTTGATAAACATGGGACGCGCGTTTGTATGGACTACGGCATTCTGCTATTGGCAGGAGCGCTCTATGCCATCGCATTGAAATATTTCGTCTTGCCCACCAAAGTGGTTCTCACAGGTACCGAAGGCATCTCTGCAGCACTGAGTTATTACGTTGAAAGTGATCTGCTCTTTATCGTGTTGTACATGGGCTTTCAGGTTCTGCTTTTGAGTTTTGCGTTTGTGAAAGTCAGCAAGATTTTTGCAATGCGGTCACTGATTGTGGTCATGATGGTGACGTTGATGCTCACGGTGTTACCGCCCCTGGAGTTTGCCAGCCCCGAACCTCAGAACGAACGCATGATCCTGGTGATCTTCGGCGGACTCCTCGCCGGTTGGGCCAAGGCGATGGCATTTCGTTATCGCGGTTCGACAGGTGATGAAGACGTACTGGGTGCCTATTTTGCAGTGAAATATCTCAAACCGGTGGGCTCGATTGCGATCATCGCTGCGATTGTCTCAACGGGGTTCGGTTTGATGATGGACCTGATCAAGAACGGCTCGTTTGAGTCGGTCATCAACACGCTGATGTACACCTGCATTTATATTTTCATCAGTGCTGAGACGCTCAACAACTTCTACCGTAAATTCAAACTCTGCATTGTCACCGTCATCACACGCAACGCGGAAGTGGTCGGTAAAGCCATAAAAGCTTCCTCCGAACACCGGACATATAACGTGCAGCAGGGGGTCGGCGGACATACTGGTGATTCATTTAACATGGTGCGCACCATCATCACACATGAAGAACTGCCTGCCATGCTCGAAGCGATTGAGGCTGCAGACAAAGGCTGTTTCTACTATCACTATGACATTGAAGGCATTTCGCGAAGCTACTACATCCCACCCATCAAGTAATTGAAATGACCATGATGCATGTCGTTTTGGTGATGTGATCATCAGTATGCTTGCTCCGAATATTTTGCTCGCTGATAATTTCAACGCACATTGCAGGGGTAATGTGCGTTGGTCCATCATTCACATTTTTACCGTGATAGAAAACGAGAACCTTATGAAACATGTCCGCCTTTTGAGCCTGTTTGTTGTCCTTTTGCTGAGCAATCTTGCTTTGGCTGGGAACTATATCCTCGTCATCGATGGCAAGGAATACGAAGTCGATCTGGACGAAAAAGCCAGCATCCAATTGCCCGATGGCAAAGCCTTGAACGTCACGCTCAAGAAGAAAGCGGTCGTTACCTACAAGACTGATATGTACTCGTTTGATCATCCCAACGAAGTCACCCCTTCCCGTCAGCGTCTTGGCCAGGGGGTTCACCAGATGTTGGTGTCCACTGCGCATGGCACAGCCATCATCGTTCAGGACTACACCGTGATGGATCCTGCTTCGCTGATTAATATGATGCTCAAGGAATTGTCCAAGGAACAAAAACAGTTAGGCTATAAGTTCGATGACACCGACTACAGCAACAAGCTTTCTGACGGCACTGAAGTCTCTGGTAAGCAGTCCATTGCCAGCTTTGAAAATGAGCAGATGACCCGTCACGTTGTGACCGCTTCGGGCGAAGGCAAAGGCATTCTGGTCATTGTCCAGATCGACAAGACCGCACCTGAGGCAGATCGCAAGATGGTCCAGACCTTCTGGGACAGTTTAAAAACCAACCTCAAGAAAACGGATGATTGATCCATGAATCACGCTTAAAACTCACTACAATGTGCTGCGACATGTTCTGATGAATGTGTCGCAGTTTTTTTTGCCCAATGAAAGTGACGTCGATTCATCATGCTCCACGTGGTTCTCTATCAACCGTTGATCCCGCCGAACACTGGCAACATCGGCCGACTGTGTGTCGGGCTCGATGCACATCTGCATTTGATCAAACCACTGGGCTTTGAACTCACCGAGCAGGCTTTCCGCCGCGCCGGTCTGGACTATTGGCCGAACCTCACACACACCATCCATGAATCCGAAACGGACTTTTTTGAATGGTTAGGAGACCGCCAACCCTGGTTGGTATCCAAGTTCGGCAGGGCGCGATACTTTGAACAGACCTACGCCGACGAAGATATTTTCGTCTTCGGGCGCGAGACGACTGGCCTGCCGGAGCATTGGCATCAGCGATTCCCCGACCGACTCATCAGCATCCCCATCCTCGGGCCGATTCGCAGTTTTAACTTGGCGAACACCGTCGCCATGGTGCTTGTCGATGCAACCAAACAGATCGGCAAGTTTGATTGATCGCCGATTTACTGGCTCTGTTCATTCGCTTTGTATGCTTCGATTCGACAAGACAATTTCTCAATTGGGGCAGTTAATCTTCATATGCGATGTTCCTGTCATTCCCGCGCAGGCGGGAATCCAGTGGCATTCTGTGAGCACTTGCAAGTTCCACTGGACTCCCGCCTGCGCGGGAGTGACGGAAGATGGAGATTCATTCTTTGAACTGCTTTGGCGGCTCTGCGCCTTGAGCGAAGCGGGCGTGAGGCTTTAACCATGGCTTTCAACGCAAGCTTGCGTAACTATCAACGTTCCTGATAGCAGTGACTTATTTTGCGATTTTCTTGAGTGTTTATTGTCCTGAAAGTCGAACGCTCATCTATACTCATATCTCGTCGATATTCGGCAGGCATGCAAGGTGTCTGTGACATGTTTTGCCGGGTGCGCTTTTAATTGACTGATTCGCCATTTTTGATTCCACAGGAGACATGTCCCATGCCCCGATTTGATTTGATTCTCAAAAAGCCAAGCCTGTTGATGCTTGCATTGATTCTGTTTTGTATGACGGTGTTGCCCAACCTTGCCCATGCACAGACGCCGCTTAAAGACGGTGATCGTGTGGTGATCTACGGGGACAGCATCACGCAGCAGCGTCTGTATTCGCGGTACCTGCAGCAGTATGTCAACTGTCGCTACCCGGATAAGAAAATCGTCTTCATCAATGCCGGCTGGAGTGGCGATCGTGCACCCGGTGGTTTGAGTCGTCTGAAGCGCGACGTGTTGATTCACAAGCCCACCGTGGTGACGCTATTCTTCGGCATGAATGATGGTGGTTACCGCGAAGTCAACGACGGTATTGTCGCAACCTACCGTAAAGGGATGGAAGGCATCATCAAAGCGCTGCAGGCAGAGAATGTCCGCGTCGTGGTGTACACGCCGGGGTGTGTGGACTACGACCGCCGCGCCAATCTCAAGGCTGCTGACTACAACAAGAACCTTGAAGCGTTGGGCAATGCGTGCAAAGAACTGGCGACCCAGTACAACTGTGACTTCGTGGATGTGTTTCATCCGATGCTCGAATTTATGACCAAGCAGAAAGAGCAGAATCCCAAGTTCACGATGATCCCTGACTCAGTGCACCCGAGTGCTGAAGGTCACATGGTCATGGCTCGTCACATGCTCACTGCCTTTGCCGAGCCGATGCCCCCGATGGGTGTGGTCGATTTGAAGTCGGGTTCGGCTGAAGGTCTGAGCATTGCCAGCAACAACGGCGCCCAGGTGGATCTCAAAGGCACGCCCGAGCAGTTCCCGTTCTGGATTCAGGAATCGGTTCTGCCGATCGCCCAGGCCTGTGGCATGGTGGATTTTGCGACCCCTAAACTCACCGTCAAAGGTCTCGAAGAAGGTGTTTACGATGTAATGGTTGCTGGCAATGTCATCATCGGTGGCACCAATGCCAAGGCTTTAGCAGAAGGCGTGAGTGTCGCCCTGCCCACCGAGACCGGGCAGATTCTCCATGACCTCATTGCCAACAAGGAAAACAGCTACTACAACACCTGGCGTAATGTCCGTTTGAAAATTGACGATGCCGACTATCGCGAACAAATCGTCAAGCCTTTGATGGATGTCGATGAAGCTTACCACAACGCCATCTGGGCGCTGATCAGCAAGTCCCCCGAAGTGACCATCTCCATCGTCTCTAAACCTGAAGGTTCGAACCTGGCATTGAACTGCAAGTACGAAAGCTCCGATGCCAACAAGTACAACTGGGGTACCGGTGGCCTCACCGATGGCTCATGGGCTGCAAACTCCAAGACCTGTTTTGCAACCGGTGATGCTCCCAAGTTCCCCAAGCATGTCACCATCGATCTGAGCAAGATGGCCATCATCAACTCCGTGAAAATCGGCGTGCCCCCGTTCGGCTCAACCAAGACCGTCGTGATCTCCGTCAGCCAGGATAACGCCGAATTCACCGACGTTGCCAAGACTGAGTTTGAACAGAAAAACGAAATGCAAAAGACCCTTGCCTTCGAGCCCGTCAAAGCCCAGTATGTTCGTCTGACCTATGTCGACAAGCATGAAGACAAGGTCGGCTATCCCCAGAACTTTGCCTTCACCACCGAATGCGAAGTCTTTGGCAAGGCTGCCGACTAAACACATTTGATCCCCCAAACACCAATCAACGCCGTGTCGCTCAATCCAACGCGACACGGCGTTTTTCATGCGCGAATTACAACCATCCCATGTTCGAATGCACATTAAAGCCCTCGGACTTCAGTCCCACAGACAGGGGGGATACACACCTGTCAAAAAATCTCAATCAACTGTAAAATCAACATTTACACACCACCACAAACCATGCATCATTCACAAACCCCGCAAACATCACCCTACAGATAGAACGACTCACCTTTTCTCGGGAGGCCCCATGCACGCTCCATCACTTCACCGTTACGCACCAATCACCCTTTGTCTTCTCACGGCCCTCCTCATCACCGGTTGCGCCAGTACCGAGCAGATGCAACAGGTCGAACACCGCGTGGACAATCAAAGCTATACCCTCAACCAGGTCCGTGACCGCATGGATGAGTTGGCATCGCTCATGGATTCGCTGACCTCCAAACAAACCAATTTCCAAAGCCAGCAACAGGCGTCCTTCGACCATTTCACCAATGCCTATTCACCGAAGGTGCGTGCTGAACTCGATGCCAATCTCGCGCAGTCTCAGGCGCATCGTGACAAAGTGTTGGAACTCAAAAACGCATCACAAGGTGACCGGCTGGTGATCAGTTCACTCCTGCAGACCAGCCGCGAACAGTTAGCCATCATCAAGCAGAACCGCAAGGAGTCGGACGTGGTGAACGTCGTCAATCAGTTTGAAAAAATGATCGCTGAGTTCAACAAGCTCAATCGTCATTGGGATCAAACCGTCACCGATTTTAAAACCGAGTCCGCCAAACACAGCGCAGCCGTGACCAGTAGCACACAAGCTGTCAATGTCGCCTTGGCAGAAGCGACCAACGCGCGGTCCGCTGCTGAGAAAGCAGAGGTCTACGCCCAGCGTGTTCACAGCTATGACCTGCAGATCATCGAGATGCAACGCAATCTTCAACGCGCTCAACGTGAAGTCGATCGCCTTGAACGTGAGCTTGATAACGAGAAGCGAAACAATCACCGTCTTGCAAACGACATCCGCCAACTCGAACACCGGATCAATTCGCATAGCCATTAATGCAACCTGACAAGGTAAGAGGGGGTCAGGTTGTATTGAACCGGGTCAACACGTTTGGCCCGGTTTTTTGCATGGCGTTGATGTCTCACGCAATCCAGCCAAGATGGTCACCCCACATAGCCGAGTCATCTTGACTCGGTCTCTTTTGTAGGCACGAGAACCCTCGTAATGTAGAATGAACACAACGAATCCATTGCATTCTCCGGAGGAAACCCAATGCAACTTGATGATCCCACCGTGATCTACACCGGCCAAAGTAACAGCGAAGCCTGGGCAGCCATGCAACATCTCGATGCCAACGGCATTGATGCCTACGTCGTGGAGAACAATGCGGCGACCGGTTTCTACTTTTTCGGCGGCTTGGCAGGCATCCATCAACCCCAGGTCTACGTCAGCAAAAAAGACGCCGAGCAAGCCAACGCATTGCTTAAAGCGTTTGTTGATTTAATGATTCACCGTCAGCAAGACCTGCCCACCCAACTTGAGGCGGTCTGCGAAAAGTGTGGAAAAACTACCTTGTTTTCAAGCTCCCTCGATGGCACCGTCCAGGATTGCTCCCACTGCGGCGCGTATGTTGAAGTCGGTGAGTTTGAGGATTTTGAAGCGATGGATTTTGAGGGTGAATGAATCAATCTTTGAAAAATATGTATGCTCCAAACAATGAAAAATGAAACATACATGGTGAATGGCATCGAAAAAGAAATCTTGCCCAATTATGCACACTTGCAGAAGTGGAACACAATGGGGTTTGTAGCGATGTTTTCTCTGTTGATCGTGTTTGGAGCAGTTGTTATATGCTATCACTCACAGGCGATCGATTTGCTTTGGTGGATACTTCCAATCCCTATTGCACTGATGTGTTTGAGCTTTTTATGGATGACCCGATTGTTGTATCACGTCAAATGTGTCAACTGTGGGAGGGTGACGGAAAATGTCGTGAGAAATAAACGAAATCAAACGCTGTTGTTTTATTGTAAAAATTGCGACACGTTAAATGATGCTTTGATATCGAGAAAAGCTGATGATTGAAATCGGCTTATTAGGTTATAGCATTACCGCATTGCCATGGTATACACAATCCAGCAATGAGTAATATGGTTTCTGGAATCTTTTTGGTTCTAATCCAGATCAATGCTGTCGTCATCAATCTCTTTGATAAAGGCAGGGTTATTTTTGATCTTGTTGAGTAATAATAACCACAAGATAGCAAAGCCTGTCGCGACGATCAGAACAATGGTATGTGACACAGGATTCGTCATCATATCCAGCGTTGCCTGATGAACAGACAAGCCTCGTGCTTCACGGCTTGCGGTGTATGCATTTTGAGCCTGCTCTGGGAAGCGCATTGCCAGAATGGATGACATGGCTGTAAACAATAAATTCAACACCACAGCAATCTGGCTTGTTACATAGAAAATCCGGATTTTAGGAGTGATCAGGAAGGTGAAGCCGCCCAGCAGTGCGATGAGTAATGCAATCGCCAAGACATAAAAGAGCCATGTATAGCCAACATTCTCGAATAATAGATAGTCCATCGATGATGTACGGAGTAACACATCAATGGTTTTCCATATCGACCAGAGAAAAAGGCATAGCATGAATATCCGGATATATTTCATAGTTGTTTAGCTTTTGTTTTGATAGCCAAGTAGGGTGGGTAGAGCAAAGCGAAACCCACCGTCTTTGGGCGTATGGTTGGTGTTGTATTGGTGGGTTTCGGCTTTGCCTCTACCCACCCTACGGTTGAGATTATTGTCAATCACCGCGTCGCCACGATATATGCGATCCAGCACGGGTCGGGGGATGCGTGGTCTTGGGCGGTGTAGATGCCATTGCCTTCGCCGTCTTCATCGACGCCTTCCCAGTAGACGTCCACTTCACTGAAGCCGGCTTCCTTGCATAGCTCCACGACTTCGGGGATGGACCAGAAACGCCATTCGTAGGTGAAAGCTTTGTCCAGGCGGCTGCCATCTTTGAATTGGAAGTGGATGTGGAAAGTCGCATCGTGGGTGATGGGGCAGAGCTTGTGTTGCTCCCATTCATACTTGAAGTCTTTGAACTTGCGGACGTCGGTATGGTCTTCGACCCAGCAGTCGCCGCCACCCATCATGTCCATGACCATCATGCCTTCGTCGTTGAGATTTTTGTAGGCATGCTTGAGATACTTGAGTAATTCGGGACGAGTCTTGAAAATCCAGAAGCTGAAGTTCTGGGCGCTGAGGATGTCGAACTTCTGACCGCCGGAGGTGCGCACATCTTGTTGCAGGAGGGTGACGCGGTCCTGTTGTTTGGGCTTGAGGGGTGCGAGGTTATTTTCGCGGCCCCAGGCTAAGGGTTCGGGATCGAGGTCCACGCCGACGGCGACGCGGTCTTTGTGTGATTTGACCCATTCACAGCAGATGGCAAACGTGCCACAGAAATCTTCGCGGAGGGAGACGGGTTTTCTGCCGAAGGCGGTTTTAAAGACTTTGTTGAAGAACTTGACTTCGGATTCGGGTTCCTGAACGGAGCGTTGGTAGAGAACATATTTATCTGCCTTGGCAGCCATGCAG
>MDTD01112850.1_pt1 | contig 16072 bp, 15 predicted proteins | sample 811221 | NCBI WGS metagenome assembly MDTD01 (sample SAMN05326646, study PRJNA326480) | marine metagenome | isolation source: seawater | place: Pacific Ocean: South West | collected 2011 | reverse complement strand
TGAATTTTACAAGGGTTGGATAGAAAAAGCTGTTTTGGGATTATTTGACGATGAATGTATTTGTATATTTGATAAAAAATCACCTATTGGATTTTGTACAATTAAATACCTTTCTTCTAATAGTGCAACAATAGGTTTATTTGGAATTTCAAAGAAATATCAAAAGATGGGCCTTTCTAACTACCTTTTAAAAAATGTTAACAATATTCTTTTTGAGAAAGGTATTAAGTCATTATCTGTCGTTACTCAAGGAAGGAATATTGCAGCTCTTAAGAGTTATCAAAGAGCAGGATTTATTACTGAATTAACTCAGCTGTGGTATCATAAATGGATTAATTAATTAAAAACATTCAATGAATACTGGACAAAAACTATATAAAAAAGCTAAAAAAATTATTCCGGGTGGAACTATGTTGTTATCCAAAAGACCTGAAATGTTTTTACCTGATAATTGGCCTTCTTATTTTTCCAAAGCAAAAGGTTGTTATGTCTGGGACCTTGATGGGAATAAATATATAGATATGTCAATAATGGGGATTGGAACAAATACTCTTGGATATGGGCATGAAGAGGTAGATTCTGCTGTTAATAACACAATTCAGAAAGGTAATATGAGCACTTTAAGTTGTCCTGAAGAAGTATATTTAGCTGAAAAATTACTAGAAATTAACAATTGGGCTGATTCAGTAAGGTTTTGTAGAGCTGGAGGGGAAGCAAATGCATTAGCTATTAGAATAGCTAGAGCCTCATCTGGTAAAGATAAAATAGCTATCTGCGGATATCATGGCTGGCATGATTGGTATTTATCTGTAAACCATAATTCATTAAATGGATTAGATGATCATTTATTACCTGGGCTAAAACCAAAAGGTGTTCCAAAAAATTTAAAAAATACAGTATATCCATTTAATTATAATGATTATGAACAATTATTGAGCATTTGTGATAAAAATGATATTGGAGTAATAAAAATGGAAGTTATTAGAAATCAGGGACCAGAAAATAATTTTCTCCAAAAAGTGCGTGATCTAGCAACCCAAAGAGGAATTGTATTAGTTTTTGATGAATGTACATCAGGTTTTAGAGAAACTTTTGGGGGTATTCATAAAAAATACTCAGTCAATCCTGATTTAGCAATGTTTGGAAAGACTCTTGGAAATGGATATGCTATTACTGCAGTTGTAGGTGTAGAAGAAGTTATGAGGTCTGCGGAAGACACCTTTGTGAGCAGTACTTTTTGGACCGAAAGAATAGGGCCGACTGCAGCATTAAAAACACTTGAGGTTATGGAAAAAATTGAATCCTGGAACATAATTACTAATATTGGTCTAAAGGTAAAGACCAACTGGTCAGATTTATTTAAAAAATATAATATTGAATCTAAAATTAGTGGGATTCCATCTTTGAGTGCATACTCTTTTAAGGAAAACGATTTAGAGATTCAAACTTTAATTACTCAGGAGATGCTCAAAAAGGGGTTTCTTGCGAGTAATAGATTTTATGCATGCATCTCTCATGATAGTCAAGTACTTGATTCTTATTTTAATGCATTTGATGAAACTTTAAATTCAATTAGTAAAATAAATGATAATAAAAATGAACTTATCAACAGATTAGATGGCCCTGTAAGACATTCAGGGTTTAAAAGACTAAATTAAAAATGGTAATTGCAATTATACAAGCACGTATGGGGTCATCAAGACTTCCAAAAAAAGTTTTAATAGATATTGAAGGAACTCCTTCTCTAAAATTTATGATAGATAGAGTTAAAAAATCTCAACTTATTGATAAAATTGTTGTGGCTACTACTATTAACAAGGATGATGATGAAATTGTTGAATTTTGCATTAAGAATAATATCTTTTATCATCGTGGTTCTGAAAATGATGTTCTAGATAGATATTATCAATCCGCAAAAAAATATCAAGCCAATACTATTGTTAGACTTACCTCTGACTGCCCCTTAATAGATCCTAAACTAATTGATCAGACTATTAATCTTTTCAAACAAAAAAAAGTTGATTATGCGTCTAATAGTGTTCCCCCAGATGAAAAAAAATATCCTGACGGCAGCGATGTTGAAGTATTTAGTTTTGAAGCATTAAAAAAGTCCTGGAACGAAGCCGTAGATTTAAAAGATAGAGAACACGTGACGTTTTATTTATGGAAAAGAGGCCAAAACTTTAAGACAATTATGCTTGATAATAAATATGATTGGGGAAAATATAGAATTACAATTGATTATAAAGAAGATGTTGATCTAGTTAGAGAGATTGTGATAAGATTAAAGAACAAAAATCTTTTTGGTTCTACAAAAGAAATTATTAAAATTATTGAAGATGACGAAGAATTATTTAAGATTAATTCTATGCATACATGGGGAGCTAACTGGTAATAAAAGAAAACAAAAATTCTCATTTAAGTTCTAAAAAAAGAAAAGGAATTATTAAAAATAAATTAACAACTATCAACAACATATAAAGAAATAATATAGGAATCACTAAATTGAAATAATAGACCTCATTGATTTATCATTAATTCAGTTTATAAATAGGATTCAAATTGATAGTTAAAAATTAAAAAAAATGAAACAATGTACAAGTTGTGTCCTTCCTGAAACACATGAAACTATAGCATTTGATAATAAAGGTGTATGTAACATTTGTACTCAAGTTAGTGTACAAAAAGAAAATGTTGACTGGGTCCAAAAAAGAAAGGATTTAGATGTCTTAATAAAGCAATATAAAGGTAAACATGATTATGATTGTATAATACCATATAGTGGAGGAAAAGATAGTACTTGGAACGTGTATTATTTGGTTAAAGTTTTGAAATTAAAAGCTTTGGTTGTTAGGTTTAATCATGGGTTCATGAGACCAAATTTAAATAATAACACGACAAGAGTTTTTAGAGAATTAGGAGCTGATTTTCATGATTTCACACCCAATTGGAAAATTACTCAAAAATTAATGTTGCAATCATTTCTAGACAAGGGTGATTTTTGTTGGCATTGTCATTCAGGAATTTTTTCATATCCAATGCAAGTTGCTGTGAAGTTTAATATACCATTAATTTTTTGGGGAGAACCATCTGCTGAGTACACTGCATACTATTCATATGATCAACCCGAAGAAGTAGATGAAAAAAGATTTAATCGATTTATAAATTTAGGTATTTCAGCTGATGACATGTATGTTCGTCTCGGAGGGAAAGTTGATAAAAGAGACTTATCACCTTACCAGTATCCTAAATTAAAAGATCTAAGAAAAATTAATTATAGATCGGTTTGTTTAGGTTCTTATATTCCATGGGATGTAAAAAAACAATCAAAAATTATTGCAAAAGAATTAGGCTGGAAGGGTGATAGAGTTGAAAACGTTCCTGAGGAATACTCTTATGAAAAGATAGAATGTTATATGCAAGGAGTAAGAGATTGGATTAAATATATAAAAAGAGGCTATGCTAGGCCATCTCATTTAACTTCAATAGATATAAGGAATAATAGATTATCCAGAAAAGAAGCTATTAGTATTGTAAAAAAATATGAGGGTAAAGAACCCCCTAGTCTAGAGATATTTCTAGAATTAGTTGGTATTAATAAAGAAGAGTTTTATCAAATTTCATTAAGTCATACTGTTTCACCTTGGAAGTTTAATATGAATAGCATTGAAAAAGGTGAAAAACTAAAAGATTTTGATAAATGGTCAAGGGATGGTAAAATGGATAGAAAAGATGCAGAAGAACAAATTAAAACCTGGTCATTAAGAAATAAAAGTTAAATTGAATACTGCGATTATAGATTATGGAATGGGAAATTTAACTTCTGTTAATAATGCTATTGAGTATTTAGGGTTTGATTGTGAAATAATTGATAATCCAGATCTTATATCAAAATTTGATAAATTAATTTTACCAGGTGTTGGCGCATTTGAGGCATGTATAAATAATTTAAAAACTAAAAATTTTGTCAAAACTTTAAATGAAGAAGTATTGACTAAAAAGAAGCCAATTTTAGGCATTTGTTTAGGAATGCAGGTAATGGCTAAAAAAGGATTTGAGGGAGGTGAATTTGATGGGCTTGGATGGTTCAATGCTGCAGTAGTTAAAATTAGACCTCAAGCTGATACTGTAAAGGTTCCAAATATTGGATGGAATAAAATAGACTACAATAAAGAAAATATTTTATTTCAGAATCTACAAGATCCTGTTGAGGTATATTTTGTTCATTCATACCATATGGATTGTTTCGATAAAAAAAATATTATTGCAACCTCAATTCATGGTCATAAAATAACTGTTGCAGTTAACAAAGAGAATATTTACGGAACTCAATTTCATCCTGAAAAAAGCCAAGATTTAGGATTACAAATTTTAGAGAATTTTTTAAATATTTAAATTGAAAAGAATTATTCCAAAATTACTTTTAAAAAACTCTTCGTTTGATCCACATCAAATGGTCTTAGTGAACACGAATAAATTTGATAATGTAAAAGAAATTGGAGAACCAGTTTCGCAAGCTAAAATTTATCAATCACAAGTTGTCGATGAATTAATATTTTTAGATCTAGATGCTCGAAGTTTTTCTCGACCTCCAAATTTTAAAATCATAAGAAATGCATCAGAAGAAATTTTTATGCCATTTTGCGTAGGAGGAGGTGTTAATAGTATTGATGATTTTAGTCTTTTATTGAATAATGGTGCAGATAAAGTAAGTATAAATACAGCTGCTTTTTTAAACCCAAAATTAATAACTGACTCTGCTGATGTCTATGGTTCACAATGTGTTGTTGTAAGTATAGATTATTCTTCAGATTTAAATGGAAACTATTTTGTTTACATAGAAGGAGGAAAAACTAAAACCTCAAAGAGTCCATTGGATTGGGCACTTGAAGTTGAAGAAAAAGGTGCAGGAGAGATACTTTTGACTTCAATTGATAGGGATGGTACTGGGAATGGAATTGATATTGAGTTGACTAAAAAGATTGTAGATAGTGTTAGCATACCAGTAATTACGAGTGGTGGTTGTGGCCTCTCATCTCATTTTTCTGATGCTTTTTTAGAATGTAATGTTAGCGGTGTTTCAGCTGGAACTTTTTTTTCTATGAGAGATCAAAATCCAATACAGACGAGAAGTCATATTAAAAATGCTGGTATTAAAATAAGAACAAAGACTTAAAATTAATTTTTATGAAAAATATAGTAATCCTTGGGCATGGTGTTGGTGTAAAGTTTGTTATAGAATCTTTGATTAAATCTAATAGTGATTACAGGGTGGTTGCGTTAGTTACTCATCCAAAAAAAGAACATGAGCATGATCTAAATTTAATGAATAGAAGAAAAAAATATTTTGGAGATTACGCATATAATGTTTTTAATCTAGAATCTGATCATAAAATAAAAATTTTAGAGTCTAAAAATGTCAATGATATAGAAACCATTAATTGGATAAAAACATTTTCACCAACGTATTTAGTTAGCATTAGTTGCAGGGATATATTAAAATCAAGATTTCTTAATGAATTTAAAAACATGGTCTTAAACATTCATAATACTCCTTTGCCCGAATATAGAGGTGCTGCAAATGATTCATGGATGATTTTAAACAATGAGTTAGGTAAAAAAATATATGGCTGTCTTCACTTTATTGATGAAGGAATTGATACAGGCCCAATAATTCATAAATCATTTTACAATCTTCCTAATATTGCATATCCAATAGATATTTTCAAGTTGAGAACAAATATTTATCATGAAATATTGGTTGAAGGTTTAAATAAGTTAGATAAAAAGAATTTTAAACCTGAGATTCAAGATAGTTCTAAATCAACTACTTTTCCAAGGCTTTTTACCCCTGTTGATGGTAAAATCAAATTTGATGTATTTAGCGGAAAGGAAATTGAACTTTTTATTTATGCATTTAGTTATCCATATGATGGAGCTCATGTTTTTTTTGAAGATATAAGAGTAAATATATTAAAAGGTAATTTTTTTACAGACTTAAAATTTCATTCTTTTGCTAATGGTTTAATTTTTGGTAAAAACGATGAAGGAGAGTATAAAGTTTGTGTCTCTGGTGGGTATTTATTAATTAAAGAAATTGAAATTGATGGTAAAATATGTCAACAAAGCAAAATTTTTAAATTAGGAAAATATTTAAAATGACATGAAAGTCAGTATAGCAAAAAGATATCTTGTAACAACTGCACTTGAATCTACTTATCCAGAAGAAAATGAAAAAATTCTTTTTCTAGGTGAATGGTGTAAACCCTATTCTAAAAAAAACTTATGGGAAAATCTAGACTCTGAAGTTTTAGACTATCATTGGGATAATAGGAATAAGTTTGAGAAAGATTACCATTATTTAAATACTTTCTACGAAAAAATTCTAAAAAATATTTCCATCAAGATGAATAGTCTACATCAAGTTAATCTTAGCAACAGATATTGGAGAATTCTTCTTGGACCATGGCTAGCTTTATTTATTCAGTCAGTTTTTGACAGGTGGGAGATGATTCGACTTGCAATAAATTCAAATGAAAAACTTCAATCAAATATAATATCTGAGTCTGAGTTGCTATGGACTTCATATGATTATTCTGATTTCAAAAAACTTGCTATGGAAAGTGATGGATGGAATAATTTTATTTACAGTAAAATTATTGAGTTGCACCATGAAAAAATATATATAAATAAAATAGACTCAAATAATTTATCTAGTCGAATTATAAATTCAAATAATAAAAGTTTAAAAATCTTTTTTTTTAAGTTATATCAATCAATTGTTAATCTCATTAATTCTAACAAATCTTCATTGATTATTTCTTCCTATTTGAATTTGATTGATGATATTTCTCTCTCATTTCGACTTTTTCAATTACCATTATTTATAAATGTTCAAACAACCAAACAACATTCTCCAAATAGAGATCAAAGAGGATGGGAACTTGATTTAGAAACAAGTTCCAGTTTTGAAAAATTTATAATAAAGTTAATTCCTAATCAAATCCCATCAATTTATTTAGAAGGTTATAATTATCTTAACAAAAAAGTAAAAAAATTAAATTGGCCTAAATCACCTAGATCTATTTTTACAAGTAACTCGATACATGAGGATGATATGTTTAAACATTATGCTGGTATAAATGATAATGTACCACTAGTTATAGGTCAGCATGGTGGGAACTATGGTATCTCAAAGCTGGTACATCGAGAAGATCACGAACTATCAATTTGTGATAAATATATTTCTTGGGGATGGACTGATTCATCTTTCAAATCAAAAATATATCCTTTAGGACAACTTAATTCTAGGTCTATTAAAAAGTCTAATTCTAAAAAAACAAAATTGCTTATAGTTACATGCGTAGTTCCAAGGTATAGTTATTTGATGAATAGTATTTCAATATCATCTCAATGGTTATCGTATTTTAAAAATCAGATTGAGTTTGTTAAAAAATTAGATGAGTCCATTTCTAATAAAACTACTGTTAGATTATATAGACAAGACTATGGATGGGGGCAAGAAGCAATGTGGAGGGAAGAGCTACCTACCTTAAATTATGATAGAGGTTTTTCAAATATAGAAACACTTCATAATGAAACAAAACTTTATGTAGCCACATATAATTCTACAACCTACCTAGAAACTTTTAGACTTAATATACCTACGGTTATGTTTTGGGATACAAATCATTGGGAAAATAGAGATACTGTAAAGCCACTCTTTGAAGAACTAAAAAGAGTGAAAATTTTTCATGATTCACCAGAATCTGCTTCTAAACATATAAATGAAATTTGGGACGATGTAGAGGGGTGGTGGGCATCATCAGAAGTAACTGAGGTTATTAATAAATTTAATAAATCTGTTAATAGAAATAACAAAAATATTAGTTCAGATTTAAGTAAAATTTTAAAATAAATATTAGTTCTTTTGCTGTAAAAAATAATTTTAAAAACTTTTATTACTTTAAATTAATTATGGATCTATATACTTTTCTCAACAAATTTCAACTCACAAATGATAATATTTATTTTGATAAAACTAGTCAAGCAGGATACTGGTCTAATCTTTCAAAGAAAGAAAATTCACAAATACTAGACCTTCTAAAATCATTATCTCCTGAGGAAGTCACTTTAAAAGAAATGCCTCAACATTATGAAGTTATCTTCTCATCTCAAAGAGCCGCAGCAGCTGAATTATTAGATTTAAAGGGTCATGAGGTTGTAGTTGATTTAGGATGTATGTGGGGTGCTTTAACAATACCTTTAGCAAAACAATGTAAACATGTTTTGGGGATTGATCAAACAAAAGAATCTCTTATTTTTTCTTCAAAAAGAGCTGAAAAAGAAAATCTTAAAAACGTATCATTTCTAAATGCAAACTTAAGAGATGTTAAATTACCCCAACTATTTGATGCAGCAATTATAAATGGTGTTCTAGAATGGGTTCCCGAAACATCTGAGGTTGATCTTAATCAGTTTTTTACAGCAAAGTCTATAAAAACAAACACAAAAGATAATCCTAAGGTAATACAAAAAAGTTTTCTTAAAAAAGTATATAACACTCTTAACACTGATGGTAAGCTTTTACTTGCAATTGAGAATAGGTATGATTATAAATATTTTTTAGGTTTCAAAGATCCACATGCTCAAACATTATTTACAACAATACTTCCAAAAAAGTTAGTTTCAATATTGTTTAAAATTTTCAAAAAGAAGGATTATAATACTTGGATTTATTCATTTAATGAGACAAAAAAATTAGTTAAAGAAGCTGGTTTTAAAAATGTTGAAGTTTACTCAGTATGGCCTCACTACCATTTTCCAGAACAAATATTTAAATATGGATGTGTAGACAAAACATTTGTTTTACCATCAATTAGAAGAAATGGTAAGATTAAATTTAAATTATTAGTTAAAAGATTTTTTGAAACAATACTCTTTAAAATACTTAAGTTAGACTTTTTTGCACCTGCTATGATTATTATTGGAAAAAAATGAGCAGACTAAGGTATTATAACATAAATAAGACAATTATATACTATAACAGTGATAAAGAAATGTATATTAAATCATCTTATGATAAGAATCCTATTATATCATTAAGTAATGAGTACGAAGGTTTTAAGTGGTATTTTTCAAAAAAGCCGTCATTAGATAAATCACTTGTTAGCAAATTAAAAAAAAGGATTGATAACAATTTTGCTAAAATTGAGATACCTTCATTACCAGGAAATTCGGTTAATGCCTATAATCCAATTTTTGTTAATGAAAAATATGTGATGTTAGCAATTAATGAGTATTTAAATGTCTCTGAGAAAAATGATTTTAGATTTCATGGAGATTTTTCAGTTGGTAACGTTATTTACAACAAAAAAGAATGTTATATAATTGATTGGGAAAATAGTGTAATTGATCAGCAATTTTGGGGTGTTGATATCCTCAACATTTTTTTTGAGAGTATTTTCTTTTCTTTTGATAAAGACATCTTATCAAAAAGAAATATTCAATCAGCAACAAATATTTATAAAAGAATTATAAAAATTTTTAAAGAAAAAGAAGCTAAGTTATTGACAATCTATGAATTGATTGAATTATATAATTCAAATAGCTTGATATGGGGAGATACTTTTAGTAAATTACCTGTGTTAAAGTTTAATAAAGAGCAGCTAGAAATTATAGACTCTTTTCAAAAAAATAATTGATATGGAAGAAGTAATAATATTATGTGGCGGAAAAGGTACCCGCTTAAGTGAGGAAACAAAACTAAGACCAAAACCCATGGTTGAAATTGGAGGCAGACCAATCTTATGGCACATTATGAAGTCTTTCAGTAATTATGGTTATAAGAAATTCATATTAGCATTAGGCTATAAGGGATATGCAATTAAATCCTATTTTTATAATGCCAGAATTAATCAAAGTGACTTTACAATTAAAATGGATCCATTAGAAAAACCAAATTTTCATAATACTTTGATTGATAGTGACTGGGAAATCTCTCTTATAGATACAGGAGAAGAAACACTTAAAGGAGGTAGAATAAAAAAATTAGAGAAGTATATAAAAAGTGAAAATTTCTTTGTAACATATGGGGATGGAGTTGCTGATATTAATATTAAAGATCTACTTAAATTTCATAAATCTCATAAAAGAATCGCAACAGTTTCTGCTGTTAGACCACCTTCTAGATTTGGAGAAATACTAATAGAAAATGATAATGTTTTATCTTTTGAAGAAAAGCCTCAAATGAAAGAAGGTTTTATAAATGGTGGTTTTTTTGTATTTAATCGAAAAATATTTAATTATTTAAATGATAAAGTAGACTGTGATTTAGAATTTGGAGCATTACAAAAAATAGCGGAGAATAAACAAATGAATGCTTTTAAACATTATGGTTTTTGGCAATGTATGGATAATATTAGAGAGAAAAATTATCTCAATGAATTATCAGAAAAAGGAAAAGAAGTATGGCTCAAAACAAAAAAATGAAAGATTATCATCAGCACGTATATGAATATGTTAGAAATGATTTTTTGAATCCTAAAATCAGTTCGATTAAATTCTCAGAATTCATAAAAAAAAACAATTTATTAGAGACTAATAAAGGTATTTGCATTGATTTAGGTTCAGGCCCTGGAAGTGGCACTTATTATTTGGCAAAACAATTTCCAGATATTGAATTTTTGGGCATTGATTATAATAAAAAATTGATTGCTTGGTTAAAAAATTTTTTAAAACAAAATGATGGAAAGAAATTTAATTTAAAAAATTTAAGAATTGAATTTGGAGATTGGAATCAGCCTAAAGAAATTATAAAAAAATTTAAAAACAAAAATTTACAAACTGTAATCTCAGTTCATTCTCTTTGTACTCAGAAAAATTTTGAGGAGGCTGCTAGTAAAATAATTAAATTAAATCCTAATAAAATTGTATTTAATTCTCTTTTTTATGAAGGCCCTTTGGATGTTAGAATCCATATTAATGATAGGAATTCGAATTTAGAAGATGATAATCCTGACGCTGATTTTAACATCCACTCTTTGAATGCTGCTCGAGCATATCTAAAATCAAAGGGTTATACTAAAATAATTTTTGAGAAATTTGACATTGGAACTAATTTACCTAAACCTATAAATGGTGAAAGAGGAACTTATACGATAAATTCAGATTTTGGAAAATACACTCAATTTAGCGGACCAGTTCATTTGCCATGGTATTTTGTTGCAGCAATTAAAAATTAAATAAGGGAAAAAGTATGGCTCAAAACAAAAAAATGAATGTATATATAAGTTTAATGGCAGATATATTTCATGCTGGTCATGCAAGATTAATATCTGAAGGCGCTAAATTAGGGAAGGTTACTGTAGGCTTATTGTCCGATAATGCTTGCTCAGAATTAGGAGAAACACCACTTCTTGATTTTGAAAAAAGAAAGGAAGTCTTGTCCTCAGTTAAGGGGATAGAAAAAATTATAAAACAAGATAGTGCAAGTTACCTATCTGTTCTCCCAAAAGTTAAGCCAGATTTTGTTGTACACGGAGATGATTGGAAAAACAATCATCAAAAGGTATACCGATCTGAGGTTATTGCCTATTTAAAAGATAATGGTGGTAAACTAATTGAAACACCATATTCATATGATGTAAATGCAATTAAGTTAAAAGAGCAAGCTTTAAAAAATGATGTTAGTTCATTCTCAAGGAATCAACTTATTAAGTTTTTGATTCAAACAAAAAAAACAATTAGGTTGATTGAAGTACACAATCCTATTTCAGCATTAATTGCAGAGAATGCAAAAATTGAAGTTGACGGAATTGATACTGAGTATGATGGGTTTTGGTCGAGCTCCCTAACTGACTCTACATCTAAAGGTAAGCCTGACATTGAAGCAGTAGATATTTCTAGTAGGTTAAAGTCAATAGATGATATTTTTGATGTTACAAAAAAGCCTATGGTGTTTGATGGAGATACTGGAGGAAAGTCAGAACATTTAGAGTTTACTGTGAGAAGCCTTGAAAGGTTGGGTGTAAGTGCTATTGTGATAGAGGATAAAGTTGGGTTGAAGAAAAACTCTTTGTTTGGCAATGACGTTAAACAAGAACAAGATTCAATAAGTAATTTCTGTAAAAAAATTAGAGTGGCTAAAAAAGCTCAAAGAACTAACGATTTTTTAGTAATAGCTAGAATAGAAAGTTTGATTTTAGATAAAGGCATGGATGATGCTTTTGAAAGAGCAATGAATTATGTTTCTTCAGGTGCTGACGGAATAATGATTCATTCAAGAAATAAAGATGGAAAAGAAATTATTGAATTTATAAAGAAATTTAGGGAGTTGGATAAAACCTCAATTTTAGTTGTAGTTCCAACCTCCTACAACAAGATTAAATTTGAAGAATTTAGGAGTCTTGATGTAAATATTGTGATTTATGCAAACCACATGCTAAGGGCTGCCTATCCTAACATGAAAAAAGTAAGTCATGATATTTTGAAAAATGGGAGAACATATGAGTCAGAAAATGACTGTATGCCAATAAAAGATATTTTAAACTTAATCCCTGGAACAAGATAATGATTGAAACTAAAGTCTTTGGCGATAGCCTTAAAAAAAACGGATTTAATTTTTATGCAGGAGTCCCCTGTAGTTATCAGAAAGACCTTATAAATTATGCAATAAATTATTCCAGCTATATAATGAGTTCAAATGAAGGTGACGCTGTTGCTTCATGTTCAGGAGCTTATTATACTGGTAAAAAACCGGTTATTTTAATGCAAAACAGTGGTTTAGGAAACGCAGTTTCTCCATTAACTTCTCTAGCATACAATTATAAAATTCCAATGCTAGGTTTTATATCTCTTAGAGGTGAACCTGGTACTAAAGATGAACCTCAACACAAATTAATGGGAGAGATAACATGCGATTTATTAGACTTAATGAGAATTAAGTGGACTTTTTTAAAAACTAATACAGCCGAGGCAATAAATCAGATTAAGGATGCAAGCAAAATAATAGAACAAAAGGATTCTTTTTTCTTTGTAATTAGAAAGAACTCCTTTACAAAACTAGATTTAATTAAAGACTTAAAGGATAACAGCTCTATAATTAAGCGAGCTGAAGTGTTAAAACTAATTTCTTTTTCTAGAAAAAAGGATACAGTATTAATTGCAACTACAGGAAAAACAGGTAGAGAGTTGTTTGAATTAAATGATAGCCCAAAAAACTTTTATATGACTGGTAGTATGGGATGTTTAAGTTCTTTTTCTCTGGGAATATCCAAAAACTCATCAAAAAATGTAATTGCAATTGATGGTGATGGCTCTCTTTTAATGAGAATGGGAAATCTCTCTACGATTGGTTATTACAAGCCAAAAAACTTATTACATATACTATTAGATAACTTTAGTCATGATTCAACTGGAGGTCAGTTTACAACCAGTTTGAATACAGATTTTAAAAACATCGCTAAAAGCTGTGGCTACTCAATATGTTTAAATGTAGATTCAATTTCTGATCTAGAGTTAGCAATAAATAATTGGTATAAAGACCCTCAACTAACCTTTATTCATGTTAATATTTTATCAGGATCAATAAGTAATCTTGGTAGACCTAATATTTCACCATATCAAATGTCAGAGAGATTTAAACAAAACTTTGATTAATTTTTATGCAACATAAACTCGATGCAGTTATTCTTGCTGCCGGGATGGGATCAAGAATAAGTCAATTAACAAAAGAAATCCCAAAAGGTTTTATTCAAATTAATGAAGAAAAACTTATTGAGAGAAGTTTAAGATTGTTAATTAATAATAATATTAAAACTATTTATATTGTTACTGGATACAAAAAAGAGCATTATGAACAACTGGCAAAAAGATTTACAAATGTTATTACAATAAACAATTATAAGTATTCTGAAACTGGAAGTTTTGGATCATTTCTTAAAATAGCTAAGTATGTACATAATTCCTTTTTTCTTTTAGAATCAGACCTTCTGTATGAAGAAAATATTATTAAAGAGTTAATATCAGATAAGAGAAAAAATATAATTGCTACTAGTGATCACACAAATTCTGGAGATGAAATTTATGTTAATGATAATAATTCAATTTTGATAAATATGTCAAAAAATAAAAATTTTATTGGTAAAAATTCATCAGAGTTTATAGGAATTAGTAAGATTTCGTATAAATTACTTAAATATTTAGTCTCAAACTATTCAAATGAAGGGCTAAAGGAATATGAAGAATTGTTAGTTATGGCATCAAAAGAGAATGATATATATGTAAAAAAGTTAAAAGATATAGCTTGGTGTGAAATTGATACCTTAAATCATTTAAAAAGAGCAAAAGAAATAATTTATCCTCGACTAAATAAATGAAAATTAAAAGGAATATACTTCTAAATCCAGGACCAGCAACTACTACAAAAACAGTTAAGCTAGCGCAAATAGTTCCCGATATCTGTCCAAGAGAAGAAGAGTTTGGGTTAATTTTAAATGAAATTTCAGAGGACCTTACATCATTTGTAGCTGATAAAGCTAATTATTCAACAATTTTACTTGGCGGAAGTGGAACAGCTGCAGTTGAATCAATTTTATCATCTGTTTTACCAAAAAATAATCAAATAATTATTATCAATAACGGTTCTTATGGAGATAGAATGTGTAAGATTGCTAATAGATATAACTTAAATTATGTTGAATTTAAAAGCTCAAATATATCAGCATTAGATTTTTTAAAATTAGAAGAAACTATCAAGATTAACAAAGGCATAAGTCATATTGCTATTGTGCATAATGAAACATCAACTGGCTTACTTAATGATCTAAAAAAAATCAGCATACTTGCAAAGAAATATAAATTAGAGGTTATTGTAGATGCTATGAGTTCTTATGGTGCAATTCCTATTAATATGGAAGCTCTTAATATTAATTATTTAGCCGCTAGCAGTAATAAAAATCTTCAAGGACTCCCGGGAGTGAGCTTTGTTATAGCTCGGCTTGATAGCTTAATAAATTTAAAAGATGTAGAACAACTCTCATACTACTTAAGCTTAAAAGAACAATATGAGTACTTTAAAGCAAATAGACAGACGAGGTTTACACCTCCTGTTCAGACATTATATGCCTTAAAACAGGCCATAAAAGAAACAAAATTAGAGACAATTGAGAAAAGATATGCAAGATATAAGAAGTCATGGAGAACACTAGTTGATGGGATTTGCAAACTTGGTTTAAATTACATTGTTGATAAGGAGAATCATTCAAAAATTATAACAGCTATTAAGATGCCTGAGCATATAAATTTTCATGAATTACATGATTATTTATATTCAAAGGGGATTACAATTTATCCTGGAAAAATTGATGAACTTAACACTTTTAGGATTGCAAATATAGGGGATATCAACCACAAAGATATAAATGAGTTTTTGTCTTATTTAAAAATTTTTTTAATTTCAAAATCTAAGTGATGCTATTATATATTGACCCAGGCACATCTGGATTAATTATTAATTTCTTAATTGCCGTATTTTCTTCAGTTATTTATTTCTTTAGAAAATTGTTTTTTAGGAAACTTGTCAAAAAATCGTCTAATCAACATGATATTTCATTATTTTCTGAAGGCAATCAATATAAAAACACTTTTCTACCAATTATTAATCAGTTAATAAAGAACAAAATTTCTTTCAATTATTATACATTAGATTATAAAGATGACTTGCTTAACATTGATAGTGAATTTATTAATTCATCATTTTTGGGGATAGGAACTCTTGGTTATATGAAGTTTAATTCTTTATCTTCCAAAATTCTAATCTCTACGACACCCAACATAGGTAATAAAAACTCTCCATTAAAGAAACCAAAGAATGTGGATGAGCTTGCCCATGTTTGGCATTCAATTGATGATATTTCTTATTATAAAAAAGGCTCTTTAGATTTTTATGATACTATATTAACTGTTGGAAATTTTCAAAATGAATCAATAAGGAAAATTGAAAATTTAAGAAATTTAAATTCAAAAAAATTAGTTCCGGTTGGCCTCCCTTATTTTGACGTTTTTTTAAATA
>MDTD01197520.1_pt1 | contig 16073 bp, 11 predicted proteins | sample 811221 | NCBI WGS metagenome assembly MDTD01 (sample SAMN05326646, study PRJNA326480) | marine metagenome | isolation source: seawater | place: Pacific Ocean: South West | collected 2011 | reverse complement strand
TTCAAATGGGTCAGGGCACGGGCGGCAGGACCCCTCTGAGTGGTGACACGGGCTTGGGAGAAGGAGGAAACGCTGAGCAAGGAAGCATTGCAAACCTGGTCCCCAGCTTTGTGGAGCTCAAAGAGTGGACCGGTGCGCCCCAAAACGATTATTTACCAGAGGTGGAAACGGAAGATGCCACGCGTCTCAACACATGGCAGTTTCTGCATGCGCCTTTCTTCAACCGAATCGCCAATGGCGTCCGCAGAACGTGGAAACCGGGATTTGCCATTCGGCGACACGACCCCCAGTTTCAGGTGTACGGCTCACAAGCGCGCAATACCGTCTTGTCTGTGACCATCGATCGTGAAGGCAGCATCAGAGTGGTGGATGTTTTTTCGGCCAGCGGCGCTGAATTTTTAGATCATGAAGCGGTCCGTGCCTTCAAAACGGCGGCACCTTTCCCCAACCCACCCAAGGGTTTGTTCGGGAAAGAGGAAACCTTTACCTTCAATTTTGGGTTCAACGTGGACTACCAAAAGCCCTGGAAGTTGGACATGGACTGGCAGCCCTACAAATAGGGTCGTCTCGACGAAAAACGACCCATCATAAGGCCAACCTTTTGCGTTCAAAGGCACGATGTTCTAAATCTACAGCATGGGCGTCATTTCGCGAAAGCAGTGTCTGAGATGGGTGGGGCTGGTTGGCTTGGGTCTGTTGGTGTCGTGTGGCAGTTGTGAACCATCCTCAGATGAGAAAAACGACCCGTCGGACAACGAACCTCCTGACACCGCCATCATATGGAACTCTTTGCTGACCGTTCTGAAAGAGAACCGCATCGCTTTAGAGCTTGAGGCCTCTGAAGCGGATTGTACGTTTGAATGCCAATTAGACGAACAACCCTATGAACCTTGTTCTTCGCTTCATGTGATTGAAGATTTAAATGAGGGACCCCACGAGATGTACGCGAGAGCCACCGACCCGGCGGGCAACACTGACCCCACACCGGCTCGGTTTGGATGGACGGTGGACACGCAAGCGCCCATTGTGGTTATCACGCAAGCGCCCCCGGTGGTTGCTTATGATACCTCAGCAACATTCGCTTTCGAATCTCCGGAATCGGTTTCTTTTCAGTGTGCTTTAGACGAGGGCGCGAACACCATTTGTAGCTCGCCTGTGACTTATTCCGACGTGCCCCCCGGTTTACACACGTTTACCGTGGTCGCGGTAGATACCGCTGGTAACAGCAGTGATGAGGCCAAGCATTTATGGCGGGTGGGCTTGTTGTTTGGTGACAACCCCATCGTGGTCGATGATGACTCCGGTGGTGTGGTTAGATTGGATTCCGCGGATCTGGACAATGATGGTGATCGCGATGTGGTCTCCGTTGCCACTGAACGCGCAGCGGTGAAATGGCATGCCAATGATGGAAATGAAAATTTTGAAGACCACGTCATCAGTGAAGAGGACCTGGGGGTGGTCGATGTTGCCATCGCAGATGTAGATGGCGATGGTGATTCAGACGTGGTGACTGTGTCTACGCAACAGAAAAAAATCACGTGGTATCAAAACGATGGTCGTGAAAATTTTGAACCAGTGGTGTTGTCCGAAGATGAAACAGGTGTTTCGGTGTTGAAGGTTTATGATGTAGATGGTGATGGTGATGAAGACATCTTAGTGGGAGCAGCTGAGACTGATCAGTTAGTTCTTTATGAGCATGATGGGAATTACGTGCCGAAGTTCGAACGAACGGTGCTTTTTTCCGCCGCGGACGGTATTTCGGATATCGCGGTGGCCGATATAGATGCCGACGGTGATCAAGACGTGGTCATGGCGCTCGCTGAGGGGAACCGCGTGACCATCCTTTACAACCAGCACGAAGCTGGAGATGATTGGCACCCAGACAATTTAACGCCTCAAGAAGTGGCCAACAACATTCTGAATGTCCGAAGTGTGGTGGTCATAGACATCGATAATGATGGCGACACGGATTTGGTCTCGGCGGCTTCAGTGGCCGAAAACGTGTTGGTGCACGAAAATGATGGAGAGGGCGGCTTTACCCCACGAATCGTCGCTGAGGCACTGCCGGGCGTCAGTAAGGTGATCGCCGCTGATATGGATGATGATGGTGATGTCGATTTGATGGCTGGTACCGATGAAGATGCTACTTTTTATTGGTTTGACAATCTGGGTGATGACGCCATGAGCTTTAATTCTTATTCTTTTAACGCCGCAAGTCCGCTCACACTTGCGATTCATCTAGCGGATATCGATTTAGATGGTGATCAGGATTTGATTTCGGGCGCAGCCAACGATCATCGAATTTTTGTAGAGGTCAATCAACGTTATGACTGCCCAGCGGGCTTCACTGGCGATGATTGCCAGACTTGCACCCTGCCACAAGCGGCGGGCGCAGAATGTGGCGAATGTTTTGAGGGATGGACGGGGGCCAAATGTTCCATTCGTATAGAGGTGACCATCGAAGCCCAGCCCATCGTGGTCACCATCGCACAAACGGCCGAATTCGAATTTAGCAGCAATGATGATGTGACCTATGAGTGTACCATTGACGGTGCTGATTTTACGGCGTGCACATCGCCTGTAACCTATAATGTAGAATTTGGTGATCATGTCTTTCGGGTCAGGGGAATCACCGAAGGCGGTTATGTGACCGACATACAAACACGACAATGGTTTGTTTCTTCCTTCGGTGACGAACAAGTGGTCACAGAAGAAGGCCATCCCAATCAGGGAGTGGTGGCTGGAGATTTGGATGCCGATGGTGATCAAGACTTAGTGGTGGCCTCAGCCAACAACGACAATATCATTTGGTACGAGAATACCAATGGTGATGCATCAGCATTTGTTGCGCACGTAATTGAGAATGTCTTTGCGGACGGGGCCTACGATGTTCAGATTGCAGACATCAATGCTGATGGTGCTTTGGATGTGCTCGCTGTTTCGCAAAAAGACGATCGTGTGTCCTGGTATGAAAACGATGGTGCCGGTACCCCAAGTTTTATGCGTCGTCCAGTGAACACCGCAGATGAAGATGGTAATTCTGCGAATTCAACTAATGGTGATGCCGATGGCGCTCGGAGTGTTTTCCCCATTGACGTGAATGGTGATGGCAATATGGACCTTCTGGTGGCGTCTTTTAACGACGACAAAGTGACTTGGTACCGCCACAACGGCGGTGAGAGTCCATCATTTACGCCAGTGGTCATCAACAATGCAGATGTAGACGGTAACGCTGGAATCAATGGCAATGTGGATGGGGCTTCCCATGCGGTGGGTGCGGATATCGATGGTGATGGTGATATAGACATTGTTTCGGCCTCCAATAATGACGATCAGGTGGCTTGGTTCGAAAACGTCAACAACGAAGATTTTGAGTTTCATGTCATCACCCAAGGGGCCAGAGGGGCGCAGGCTTTGGCCGTGGCCGATTTGGATAAAGATGGTGATGTGGATATTTTGGTCGCCTCATACTATGATGACACCATTGTGTGGCTTGATAACGATGGAACCGGGCAGTTCACAGGCCGCGAAATCGACAATGAAGCGGATGGTGCCCAAGCGGTAATTATCGTGGATATCGATGGTGATACCGATTTAGATATCGTTGCTGCCTCAAGAGAAAACAATCAAATTAGGGTTTATTACAATGATGGAAACCTTAATTTTGCAACCAATGTTATCTCAACCCAAGTGGGGAGTGCGCGCGATGTCTTTGCGGTGGATATGGATGCAGATGGTGATGTAGATATTCTCACTGCTGGCGCAACCGGGAACCGGGTGGTTTGGTATCCCAATCAGATATACAATTGTGACTTTGGGTTTACAGGCGCCGGCTGTGACCAATGCACTTTTCCTCAAGCCAGCGGTGTCAGTTGTGATGTCTGCCAACCTAATTGGGGAGGCGTGCGTTGCAGCCAATGCTTGGTCTCAGGTGGGTGTTTTTAGGTTTCTTGAATGCGAATGGTCCACAAAACCCCGCCAAGAACGATCGCTGCGCCCATAAAAACAGAAGTGCTCGGCCACTCGTCCAAAAACAACCCAGCGAAAACGCCCGCACCTACAGGCTCTAACAAGATAAGGGTTGCCACAGAGGCCGGTTTCCACACACGCAGCAGGCCATTGATACTCGTATGCCCAAAAATTTGAGGGCCCAATGCCATTGCAGCCACGATGAGCAAGAGCACCGGAGACCACGTGGGCCAACTGCCGAACAAAGTGACACCCATGGCCAAAGCACTGCCAGCGGTGCCATAGGCGATGACACTGTACTGTAAGACGCTGAGGCCGCGTCGTTGGGCAGCTTGTCCCAATAAAAGATAACAAGACGCGCAGATGGCGCCCATGAGTGCGAGGAGAGGGCCGAGTAACTCAACCTCCGTATTTTCGAGGGCCTGAGCTTCTTGCAGACTCATCCAAAAAGAACCCACAATGGCGATAATGATACCTGGCCATGCCTTCGCTGGTGGAAACTCTTTGAGAAAAATTAAGGACAACAAAGCCACCCAAATGGGGTTGGTGGTCACTAAAGTGGTGCTAATCACCACCGACGTATAAGCCAGCGAAGAGAACCAAGTGCCAAAATGAACGGCTAAAATAAGGCCCGACAAAAGGGCGAACCGAATTGCAGGCAGGTCCGATGGCTTTATTTTTTTGAGAGCCGAAAAAGGCAGCAGCAAAAGGGTGGCCACCAAGATGCGCGCTGCTGCAATGGCCAAGGCGAAGAAAGGGTCGGCGCGCCCTGCTTCAGCAAATGCCAATCGAATCAAAATTGCAGAACTGGCGATGGCCAGAACCCCCGCAGTGGCTAAAAAGACCGGGCGTTTCATACCCACGGGGGCCACAGGCTACCTCTGTGCGTTTGCTTTCGCCCACGCTTTATATTCGTCACCGCCTTCGGGCATGCCTTCCATGAAACGCAAAATTGGACATCTTGCAGCGAACGCTTCGTCGAACCGCGCGTAAGCCGTGGCATGCGGGGCACTCTTGAGCAATTCAGGGTTTTCTTGGGCATCCTTCGCTATTTCGATGAGGGCATCGCACAGCTGGTCCACCGCTTCCTTCGGCTCCGTTTCTGTGGGCTCAATCATCAAGGCCCCGTGCACCACCAATGGAAAATAGACCGTGGGTGGGTGAAAACCGTAGTCGATCAAACGTTTGGCCATGTCCATGGTGCTCACACCATTTTCTTCTTGGATTTTATCGGTGAAGACCACCTCATGAAGTACGGCGGTTTTGAACGGCAAATGAAAATGGCCATCCAAGCGAGCTCGGGCGTAGTTGGCGTTGAGTACAGCCATTTCACTGAGCTTTTTGAGGCCTTCAGCACCCATCTCGCGGATGTAAGTCCAAGCGCGCAGATTCATTCCAAAGTTTCCGTAAAAGGAACGAATGCGACCCACGCTTTTTGGACGGTCATAGTCGAAATTATAAGAGCCATCGTCGTTCTTTTTCACCAAAGGGGTGGGCAAGAAGGGTTCTAAAGCGGCACTCACACCCACCGCACCACAACCTGGCCCACCGCCGCCATGGGGGGTGGTGAAGGTTTTGTGGAGGTTGTAGTGCATGACATCAATGCCCAAGTCGCCTGGGCGAGCGATGCCCAAAATGGCGTTCATGTTGGCACCGTCACCGTAGACATAGCCACCTCTTTCGTGGACCACATCGCAGATTTTTTTGATGTCGCGTTCGAACATGCCGAGGGTGTTCGGATTGGTGATCATGATGCCCGCGGTGTCTGAATCCATGAGCCGCTCGATTTCGGCCACGTCCAAACAACCGTCTTCGGCCGCATCGATGGATACCACTTCGAAACCATTAAATGCCGCCGTGGCGGGGTTGGTTCCATGGGCACTTTCGGGAACGAGAATCTTAGAACGTTTTTCACCACGATCTTCGAGGGCAGCACGCATGAGCATGACACCCAGCATTTCACCGTGGGCACCAGCGGCGGGTTGCATGGTGGTTTGAACGAAGCCACCCACTTCACTGAGCCAGTTTTGAAGGTCCCACATAATGGACAAGGCACCTTGAAGACGCTCTTCGGGCAGGTAGGGGTGAAGGGCGGAGAACCCTTCGAGCCGTGCGGCCCACTCGTTGATTTTTGGGTTGTACTTCATGGTACACGAGCCCAAAGGATAGGCCCCCAGATCGATGGCATGGTTCCATCGGCTCAAGCGCGTGTAATGGCGAGAGAGCTCTAACTCCGAGATTTCTGGAATGTTGAAGGCGTTTTCTTCGGTTCGAATGTCCTCACCAAAAAGCGCGCCCAGAGTACTTTCATCGAGCTGTTGCGCTTTGGGGTCGGTGGGGAAGCTGGAGCACACACGCCCAGGGCTGGTGCGTTCGAAAATAATACCTTCGGAATAGTCGAGTCCGGTGCGGCCGATTTGCTGCTGGCTCATGCTGCACCTCCTTTCAACAGGGAAACGAGGGTGTCGATATCCTCCTCGCTGTGTTGTTCGGTGGTACACACCAACAAGTGACGATCCATTTCTGGATAGAAACGCTGCAAGTCCACGCCAGGGAAAATGTCTTGGGCATGACAGCGTTCCATGGCAGCCAGTAATGTATCGCGGGAGTCAAAAGAGAGAACCGACTCATTAAATGCACGGTCACCCGTGGCAAGCTCTCCGCCTTGTGCGCGCCATTTTTGACGCAGGCTTTGACCACGAACAATGTTTTGCTTGGACAAACGTTGGAAACCGCCTTTGCCATAGCTCACGAGCGCCATGGAGTAGGCGAGTGCCATCAACCCGTGGTTGGAGCAAATATTAGAAGTGGCCTTCTCCCGACGAATGTGTTGTTCCCGAGTGGAAAGCGTTAATACAAATCCTCGTTTGCCGTTTGCGTCGACACTGACGCCGCACAATCGGCCCGGCATTTGTCGAACATATTTTTGTTTGGTGGCAAACAATCCCACACCCGGTGCCCCCAACGAGGTGTGACCACAAAATCCGATGCCTTCACCCACCACAATGTCAGCGCCTGCTTTGCCCGGGCTTTCCAAGACGCCCAAGGCTGCACTGTCGGTATTGACACCGATGACCATCAGGTCTTTGGCTTTGGCTTTGGCGATCAGGGTTTTTTGCTCTTCCACTTGACCTAAAAAGTTGGGGGTTTGGTACACCACCGCGAGGCCGTCTTCACCGTGCGATTCGATGAGGCTTTCCAGTGCGGCCGCAGAGGTTTGCCCTGTCTCTTCGAGGTCGACTTCGACCGCCTCGATGTCCATGGACACCAAATAGGTGTTGAGGACTTCGCGGTATTCGGGGTGAACCGCCTTGGAAATAAAAACTTTGGTGCCTTTGCGTTTGACTCTTTTTGCCATCAAAACTGCTTCGACCATGGCAGTGGCACCGTCGTACATGGACGCATTGGCAATTTCACAGCCGTATAAATCTGCGGCCAGCGTTTGGAATTCAAAGATGGCTTGTAAGGTGCCTTGCGCCATTTCAGGCTGGTAAGGGGTGTAAGCTGTATACCATTCGGAACGGAGCAAGAGCTGCCCAACGATCACCGGCACGAAGTGAGGCGTGCTTCCAGCGCCCAAAAAACTCAAGTGAGGGGCTTGGCCCGCTCTTTTTTTCAATTCACGTTGCAGTTCGGGCTCGGTCCAGCCTGCGCCGAAATTCAAGGGTCGTCCCAACTGTTGGTCTTTGGGAATCGATTTAAAAAGAGATGCCACATCTGGGGCACCAATTTCGCTGAGCATGGTTTCGATGTCTTGAGTGGTATGGGGCAAATAGCGCATAACAACCTCCACAAATGCATTTGCACCGAAGGCTTAACCATTCCAGACAAGGCTGCAAGCCCTTGGATTACACTAAATCAGCTTTCGCTGCACCGCGCCATGAATGTCACTTCCAGTTTGTTGTTTCTCAAGTTCTTGATGCGCCATTCCCAGCCGAGTAGGTCGTTGGCTGCCCATTGCCTTGCATCATCTAAAACCTTTAAATTTAATGGGTTTTTAAGCTTGAGGGTGACGATGAAGGCCCGGAGCGGGTTGTGTTGCACCTGTTCTTGGAGCCATCCGAGCACGCGGTCGGGCGCTTCGATGATATCGCAAATTAAGAAAGTGATTTTTTCGGGGCATGGGGTGGCAAAGGCATCTTTGCGCAAATGGGTGAGCAACGCATGGTTCAGTAGCGCTGGATCCATTTTGCCCCGGTCGATGGCGTATACTTTCGCCCCTTGTTTGAGGGCCACGTAGGACCAACCACCAGGGGCTGCACCAGCGTCCAAAACCACATCATTTTCAGTGAAATGCGCACCAAGCCATCCCATGGCTTCTTGAAGCTTTCGATAGGCGCTGCTGGGTGCATCCATTTCGAGATCATAGGGCGCGCGTCCCGCCAAAAAAGATGCAGGCCAAGCACAGAGGGGGGAGACGTTCTGTGGTTTTGGCGTGGTACTTTGGAGTGCCTTATGTGGACCCACCATCAATATTTGGGTGATGCCATCTTCGGGAACGATGCCCCCTTTTTTTTGCATTTTTTGGCTGCGCCCTTGGATTTTAAGCCGCAAACTGTCTCGGACCTCTTGAGCGATATCGTCGTAAAAATGCTTGCGAAAGATTTCAGACCCTTGTCGCTCAGCGTCGGGGGCGAAGACGTGTAGCTGATCAGACCAATCGATTTCAGCATCCCGATATGCTTGAGGGAGCTGGATGAAGATGTCTTGAAGCAAAGCTTCGCGATGCGGGGCCTCGACACTTTTACAGTTAGGAAGGCCTTGGCGGGCGAAGGCGGGGTCAACAAAAGGGCCACCTTTTTGGAGCACCACACCCGGTACCAAAACGGAAAAATGCGGCTTTCCCCCTTGGCGCTTTTGCGCGCACAGGTGCCGCATTTCTGTGATGAGTTCGTTTTCGAAGGCAGGGTGGCAGACGTAAGCGTGCGTCGCCATGTTTTATTTTGCCTCGTCTTCGACGTATTTGGCGTAATCGTCGGGGCTCATGAGACCTTCGACATCGCCGGCGTTACTGGGCTTCACTTTGATTAACCAGTTGGCATAAGCATCTTCATTGATGGCCTCGGGCGCATCCACCAGCGCATCGTTCACCGCGGTCACTTCGCCAGCCAATGGTGCGAACAGGTCGCTCACGGCTTTCACGCTTTCAACCACGCCAAAAGCTTGCTCCGCATCCAGTTGGGCGCCGACTTCGGGCAATTCCAAAAAAACAATATCGCCCAATTGGGATTGAGCGTGGTCGGTGATGCCAATGAGAAGCTCATCGCCATCGGTTTTGGCCCATTCGTGTTCTTTGGTGTAACGACAATCTTGGGGGATGTTAGACATGGTGCATCCTTTCTGGGAGAATTAGCGACCTGGTCGCTTGTAAAAAGGGAGTTTGACGATTTCAGCAGCCAATTGACGGCCACGAACTTCTACAAAAATTTCAGTTCCAAATTTGGCATGTTCAGCCGCCACATAACCCATGGCGATGGCTTTGCCCAAAAAGGGCGCCATGGTGCCCGAGGTGACTTCACCAATGTTGTTGCCATCGGCATCCACCAGAGGGTACCCGTGCCGGGCAATGCCCCGGTCTTTCAATACGATGCCACGCAGGCGCCGCGTCAGGCCCGATTCTTTTTGGGCGAGCAGGGCCCCTTTGCCATTGAAGTCTTCTTCTTTGTTCATTTTGACAATCCATGACAAAGAGGCCTCCAAAGGCGTAGTGGTTTCATCGATGTCATTGCCATACAGGCTCATGCCGGCTTCGAGTCGAAGGGTGTCACGGCATGCCAAACCGCAGGGTTGTACGCCCGCACCCACCACGCTTTGCCACACATCGGCCGCTCGGTCTGCCGGGACATAAAGTTCGAAGCCATCCTCACCGGTATAGCCAGTGCGAGCAATAATGCCGTCGGTGGCGCCATTTTCTACGTTCAAGGAGCCTTCTGCAAAATGATAGAAACCGATGTCTGACAACTGGGTGTCGGTGAAGCCTTGGAGAATGGATTCAGCGTTTCGACCCTGGACGGCCAGTTGGGCCCATTGGTCGCTCTCGTTGCGCGCTTGCGCTTGGTCTCCGAATTTGTCGCTCACTTGGCTGGTGATCCAGGCCACGTCTTTGTCGCGGTTGCCGGCATTGATCACCACCAAATATTTGTTCTCATTGTAGCGATAAGCCACCACATCGTCGACGAATGTTCCTTTTTCGTTGAGCATGCCTGCGTACATGGCTTGCCCATCAACGATGCTGCGCGCGTCGTTGGTTAGTAAGGTATTGATCGCCTGGGTGGCTTGCGGCCCTTCGATAAAGACTTCACCCATGTGACTGACATCGAACACGCCCACATTTTCTCGAACCACGGCATGTTCGGCTTTGTCACCAATGTAACGCACGGGCATTTCCCAGCCGCCAAAGTCCACCATTTGGGCGCCGGCTTTCACGTGTTCTTCAAAAAGGGGGGTTCTCTTAAGGCTCATGTGCAACTCCAATGGTTTAGGACTCGTCTTCTATCCCAAGCCGCCTTTGGTGCGCAAGACAGGTGTTGTACATCAGCATGGCGATGGTCATGGGTCCCACGCCGCCCGGAACCGGGGTGATGGCTTTGGCCACGGGTGAAACCTTCGCAAAGTCCACATCTCCCCGGAGTTTCCCATCTTCTCCGCGGTTGATGCCCACATCGATCACCACTGTGCCCTCTGAAATATGTTCATCGGTGAGCATCTCAGAACGCCCCACCGCGGCCACCACCACATCGGCTTTGCGGGTGTGACTGGCCAGATCTTGGGTTCGGGAATGGCAGATGGTCACCGTACAGTTGGCGCCCAGGAGCAGGTGGGCCATGGGTTTGCCCACAATGTGGGAGCGGCCCACCACCACCGCATTTTTGCCATTGAGGTCAATGCCCGCCTCATCGAGTAACACCATGCAGCCTTTGGGCGTGCAGGGCACAAAGTTCGGTTTCCCCTGATACAGCGCGGAGGTGCTTTGGGGGTGAAAGCCATCCACGTCTTTTTGGGGGTCGATGGCCATGATCACCGCATCTTCATCGAGATGTTTGGGCAAGGGCAGCTGACATAAAATACCATCCACAGCATCGTCATTATTGAGTTCGTCGATCACTTGCAGCAAGCCCTGTTGGGAAATGTCCGCTGGGAGTTCTTTATGGAAGTTAACAATGCCGGCTTTTTCGGCGGCCCGGTGTTTATTGCGCACGTAAACTTGTGAGGCCGGATCTTCGCCCACCAAGACGGTGGCCAGCCCCGGGGCGCGGTGTCCTTGCGCCACACGTTTTTCTACTTGTTGGCGCACTTGTTCCCTCACTTTAAGGGCGATGCCTTTACCATCTAGAAGGTTGGATTCAGTCATGTGAAACTCCGTGATCCCATTTGGATAAAACCCAAAATCCACCTGTTTATGTGACATTCAGCCCACAATTGAAATGATAGGTCCTTATTGTTGGCCAAACCGCTTGCCAGTCCCGAAATAACCGGTCACAAGGCCCTCATTGCGCTGCTGAAGGAGGCCCAAATGGCATCTGTACTCATCGTTGATTTCGGTTCCCAAACCACCCAGCTCATCGCCCGTCGGGTACGAGAAGCTGGCGTCTTCTGCGAAATGATCTCATGTGCGAAGGCGGAGAAGAAGCTACAAGACATGCGGCCCAATGCCATTATCCTGTCCGGGGGACCCGCTTCGTTAAGTGCCGAAGAATCACCCCGGCCAGCTGAGTCCATTTGGGAGCAAGGCGTGCCCGTACTCGGCATTTGCTACGGCATGCAGTCCATGGTGGAGAAATGTGGTGGGCGAGTATTGCCCCACGACAAAAGAGAGTTTGGGCACCGCGAGATCGATATTTCCAACGAAAACCCGCTTTTTAAAGGGATGAACGCGAAACAGAATGTATGGATGAGCCACGGCGACCAAGTTTCCGAGATTAGCGACCAATTCGAAGTATTGGCCCAGTCCGAAACCTGTCCCGTGGTGGCGGTGAAGCACCGTGAAAAGCCTTGGTATGGAGTCCAGTTCCACCCCGAAGTGGTTCACACCCAAGAGGGGAAGGCACTTTTGGCGAATTTCCTGTTTAATGTGGCCGATCTTCCTTCCGATTGGCGCATGGATTCCTTTTGTGATCAGCAGATCGCGGCCATTCGTGAGCAAGTGGGCAGTCAAAAGGTCCTGCTGGGCCTGTCCGGTGGGGTGGATTCTTCAGTGGCAGCTGCCCTGATTCACAAAGCCATTGGCGACCAACTGGTGTGCGTCTACGTGGACCATGGGCTCCAGCGCGCCGGCGAGACCGAAGGCGTGAAGAAGCTTTTCGGCGATGCTTTCAAAATGGATTTACGAGTGGTGCACGCCCAGGACCGATTTTTGGCGGCGCTCAGCGGGGTGACCGATCCCGAAAAGAAACGAAAGATCATCGGGCACACATTTATCGAGGTTTTTGATGAGGAGTCATTTAAGATCAGGGATGTAGACTTCTTAGCTCAAGGGACACTTTATCCAGATGTCATCGAGTCCGAATCCTTTTCAGGGGCCCCCACCGCAGTGATCAAAAGCCATCACAATGTGGGTGGACTCCCAGAAGAGATGAAGCTTAAATTAATCGAGCCCTTACGTGAATTGTTTAAAGATGAAGTTCGTGTTTTGGGCCGCGAACTGAACCTGCCCAGCAACGTGGTGGATCGGCAACCTTTCCCGGGGCCGGGTCTGGCAGTCCGCATTTTGGGTGAAATTACCCAAGAGCGTTTAGAAAAAGTGAGAGCTGCTGATGCCATCGTCCGTGAAGAAATCGATGCAGGGTTGAGCAGTGGGGCCATTGAAGACGAGCTTTGGCAATGGTTTGCGGCCTTATTGCCCGTGAAATCTGTGGGCGTGGTGGGGGATGCCCGCATTTACGCAGACACCATTGCGGTCCGGGCGGTCATGAGCACGGATGGCATGACCGCAGATTGGCCATGGTTGCCCAAAGAGGTTCTGGGCCGGATTTCCAACCGGATCATCAATGAGGTGAAAGGCGTGGCTCGAGTGGTCTACGACATTTCTTCCAAGCCTCCAGCCACCATTGAGTGGGAATAAAGCGGATCTCTACCCAAGAGAGAACAGCCAGACCAGAGCAGGGCCCTGAGATGCCCATGTTGGTACAAAAATAACGCTCATTTTTTCTGCGTCGCGGCACGGCGCCTGAACAGTAAAAAATCAATGTAAAACAATGGCTTAGGCTTTGAACGATGGGGGGTGACGGGCCAAGTCCCCGAAAAGTGATCTAAATCACAGATCTCATGAATAAAAAGTGAATAAAGCGGTCCCAATTCCGTCAAAAATGTGAGCAGATAAAGTGCCCGACATTGTTGAGCACTGAGCTGGCCTATAGTCCCGATTTCGGGGTATGCATTCCCCAGACATATGTCAGTTGTGAATGAGTGAATTTTTAACGATTTTTATTTGAGCAAGATTTATTGAACAGCGCCCGCGGGCGATCATGCTGGAGGCAAAACGATGTTAAACAAGTTGGTTCAATCCCTAACAAAAACCCAAAAGACGGCCCCTTGGGCATTGGCTTTGGGCGCTGGATTGGTTTTTTCAGTTCCAGCAGGCGCCGAAACAAAGACCGCCAAAGAGGCGAGCACAGCCGATGTGGTTCAAAACGTGGGGCACAACCAAGTGAATTGGACGTCCAAAGTCGTGGTGGCCACCGGGTCTGGTGCAGCCAACCTCAAAGATGGCAATGTGGCCGTGGCACGATTGGGCGCTGAGCGCGCAGCCAAAATGGACGCACTCCGCAACATCCTCGAAACGATCAAAGGCATCCAAATCGACGGCAAGCGCAACGCTGGTGATTTGATGTCCAATGGTACCATCCAGTCTAAAGTCACGGGCATCGCCCAGGGATTTCAGGTGGTGGACACCAAATATTATTCCGATGGTTCCGTAGACGTGAAAGTCAAAATGCCACTGGACGACAAGTTGGCCGGTGCCTTCATTCAGGTTCCAGATAAAAAGAAGAAAAAACTGCCCACCAAAGGGGCCAGTAACTTCACCGGCTTGGTGGTCAACGCGCAAAAGCTCGAAGTAACCCCATCCATGGCCCCCCGCATTGTTGATGAGAACGGCGCTGAAGTGTACGGCGTGACCTACGTGTCCGAGAAAGCCCTGCAACAGGGCGGTATCGTGACCTACGTGAAAGACTTGGGCTCAGCCAAAAAAGACACCCGCATTGGCAACAAGCCTTTGGTGGTGCGCGCGTTGTCCACCTCCAAAGGGGCCGCAACAGATTTGGTGATTGCAAACGCAGATGCCGATAAATTGAGAGATAAATCCCAAAACTTGTCCTTCTTGGTCGATGGAAAAGTGTTGGTGGTTCTGGACTAACCTTAAAAAGATTTTAGCGAAGTTAAGAATCGCGAAGGAGAATTAAAGTGGCAACAAATACTTTTCAAAAGACCAGCGCATCATGGGGATTGATTGGTGGTTTACTTTTACTGATGTCCCCAATGACGGCCAATGCCGACATCAAAACGGTGAGTGTTAAAGGCGAAGCAGCCATCATCAAAGGCGACAAAGACCAAGGTCTCAAAGACGCCAAGCGTGAAGCCAGACGCCGAGCCGTAGAAGAAGGGGCCGGTGTATTGGTGCAGTCCAACACAGTGGTTCGTAACTTTCAGTTGGTATCCGACGAAATCACCACCAGCGCCAAAGGCGTGATCGTGGAAGAGCAGTGGGGCAAGCCAGCCTACACCGACAATTCGGTTTCCGTGGAGTTGACGGCCAAGGTATCACCCGAAGCCATTCAGGACGCCATGTGTACCATCATCAAGGCAAACCACGACCCTAAGGTGGCACTGGTCTTCGCAGAGCGCGTGGGCAAGCACGGCATGCCTTACCAAAAGAAGATCTCGGAGCGTGGGCCCATGGAGACCTTGTTCACCCAGGCCTTGATGGATTCTTGTTTTACCATCGTGGAGCCAGGTGTGGCCATCACTGAGATTTCCAGCACCGGTGATATTCCAAAAGCGACCATCGATGAAATTGCGTCCAACGCAGATGCGCAATACATTTTAATTGGTAAAGCGGACACCCTTTATAAAGAGGCCAGCGGTTCCTTTTTCAAAGGCACCGGTATGAAGCCTTACACCGTGGCCAGCCACATCAAACTGTTCAGTGTGGAAACCTTGCGGGTTGAAGCCACTGCAACGGCCAACCACGTGATTCCTGGAACCAACTCTCTGGCCATCTTGAACGTCAAAGATGATGATGACAAAGGTCGCAAGAAGATTGAAACCAAAGTGGTGGCCCCCATCATGGACGAACTGTTCGGTCGTATTGCCAAGCGCTGGTCCAGCGATTTGGTCAATGCGGCGCAAGTACAGGTCATTGTAAAGGGCATCAAAAAGTATCGCGACGCCAAAAGCTTCGTGAAAGCGGTCAAAGGGGCCTTCAGTGGCGTCACCATCAATCAACGCGGTGTGAAAAACGGTCAAGGGACCTTCGATCTGGCCTTAGAGGGTGGATCTGACGCTTTTGCCGCCAAAATGGATGGTTCAAAAGCCGCTGGCCGCGAAATCGTGGTCTTGGAAGTGACTCGCGGTAAGATCGTCCTCGAACTCAAATAAAGGGGCATGCGCCATGAAAAGGACATTGTTGAAAACAAAAACATTGAGCTTGGCGCTGGTCGCAGGCGCCCTCATCTTCGCGGGCACCTACGCGGCTGACGGGGAAGCCAAGGCTGAAGGGCCAAAAGCATCCATAGTCAAAGGCCAAGTGGAAGTAGGCACCTCTAAAGACGGGCCCTGGAAGCGTTTGAAGCGAAATCGAAGGGTTCAGCCCGGTAATTTCGTCAAAACCGGCAGCGGTGCCAAAGCCGAGTTAAAATACGGTGACGGCTCCGTCATTCGTGTGGCCAGCAACTCCATTTTGCACCTTGAGCAAGCTGGGTTCGCCGCAAAGTCCTCCGAGGTTCAGGTGAAATCGAACCTGGTGGCCGGTAAAGCCTGGGCTAAGGTTTCCAAAATGGTAGGCAGCGAAGCACGTTTTGAGGTCAAAACAGAAAACGCAGTGGCAGGGGTGCGGGGCACAGTGTTCCGCGTCAATGTTGAAGAAGATGCGGCCACGGTGGTGAAGG
>MDTD01062600.1_pt1 | contig 16074 bp, 15 predicted proteins | sample 811221 | NCBI WGS metagenome assembly MDTD01 (sample SAMN05326646, study PRJNA326480) | marine metagenome | isolation source: seawater | place: Pacific Ocean: South West | collected 2011 | reverse complement strand
TAGGTAATTTCTTTGTTAAATCGATCATAGGATGACCAACAAAAAGAACTTTTCCTCCTCTCTTTTGATAAAAATTTGCTTCTTGTTGAAATATTGCGAATATTTTATCGGAAAAACCAATAAGATCAGTAGTTGAATTATTCCCAACTCTCCAGGCCCATTCTTGAGGAGCTATATAGTAATAAATAGGTATGTCAAACTTTTTTCTCTTTAATTTTCTTCCAATACTTATATTTGGTCCCATATAGTCAATCATAATTAAACAATCAGGATTATTTGAAACTAGAGCTTGAAAAAATTTCTTTTGGATTTTAAACATGGGAATTACTAAAGGCAAAGCCTCCCATAATCCAATCGCACTGATAGGTGTTGTATCACAAATAATTTTCACACCGGCTTCCCTCATCCTTTCACCCCCTAAACCATAGAGATCTAAATCAATCGATTTTTTTTTACTTTCCTTAATTAATTCTCTTGCAAGTAAACTTCCATGGAGATCTCCAGACACTTCTCCCGTACTTATAAATATTCGTTTTCTCATATCTTTACTAAGGGCATAGGCCCTCTTCTATTTTTAGAAATTGATCCTTTAAGAAATTTACATAACCTATTAGATGAGAAATCTAATTTATCATTCATCGCTATATCAAGAGCTTCTGAAATCACAAAATCAGATTTGAAAAGTAAATTCCAAGTTCTTAACAGGGTTTTAAAATCAAAATCATTTCTATTCATAAGTCCACTTCTTTTAATGCCTACTCTATTTAGACCTCTTAACCTCCCTGGATGTCCTTCTGCCAAGCAAAAAGGAGGCACATCCCTGTCTACGCGTGTCATACCTCCAATCATTGCAAGATATCCAATATGCACGAATTGATGAACACCTAAACAGCCTCCAATAATAGCTCGATCTTCAATCAATACATGACCAGCAACTTGTACCCCATTAGAAAGGATTATCCCGTCGCCTAAAATACAATTATGACCAATATGAGTATATGCCATTAGAAGATTATTATTTCCAATAATTGTTTTTTCTCCTTCATAGGTTGCTTTATTTATGGTTACACATTCTCTAAATGTATTATTATCACCAATAATAACTTCCGTTGGTGCTCCTTTATATTTTAAATCTTGAGGCTCAAATCCTAAGAATACATTAGGATAAATATGATTATTTTTACCTAATTTTGTTTTCCCTTTAATTATTGAATTAGGACCAATAATAGTCCCAGAGCCAATAACAACATCAGGACCTATGATAGCTCCAGATCCTACTTCCACTCCAACATCTAATTGCGCATTTGAATGAACTGAAGCAGTAGGATGAATTCCAACATCTTGAAAGTTAGAATTTTTTTGATCATATTTATTATCCATTTTAATCAACTAATGAGAACATTAACTCTCCAGAACAAACAAGCTTTTCCTCAACATGAACTTCACCTTTAACCTTGCCAAATCTCTTCCTTTTTAAACTAATTAATTCACAAGTAATTAGTAATTGGTCGCCAGGAACTACAGGTCTTCTGAACTTAACATTATTTATCCCAGCAAATACAAAAAGACCCTTAGGTAGATCAGGCATTTGAGAAACAATTAAACCTCCCACTTGAGCCATTGACTCAACTATTAATACCCCTGGCATAAGTGGTCTATCAGGGAAATGACCTTGAAATTGAGGTTCATTAATAGTTATATTTTTTATTGCAACTGCCTTTTCCCCGGGAATATGGTTGACAACTTTATCTACTAACGCAAAAGGATATCTATGTGGAAGAAGGCCTAAAATATCCTGAATAGATAATTTTTCATTATTAATAAATGAGTTTTGATTTTCCACAATTTAAAAGTTAATTTTTTAACGATGAAGCCAATAAAGCATTTAAAGAATGAGATCCTTTATAAACCATTATTTGGGCTTTAGGTAACCCTACCAAAGCCAGGTCCCCTATTAAGTCTAAAATCTTATGACGTATTGGTTCATTAGTAAATCTTAATGGAGGATTAACCCATTTATCTCCATCACAGACAAGCGCATTATCCAAACTACCACCTTTGATTAATCCTAATTCACTCAACTCTTGAAACTGATCTTTAAATCCAAAAGTTCTTGCTGGAGCAATCATCTCTACGTAGTATCTGGGATTTAAATCTATTACAAATGTTTGTTTGCCAATCGCTTTATATTTGAAATCTATTGTTGAGATAATGGTTAACTTTTTTGAAGGAGTTAAAGCAATAACAGAATCATTTTGATGAAAAATTCTTGATTCATTAATTTCTTTCATGAAATTCATAGGAATTGGAACTCTTTTAATCCCAACTTCTTCAATTGCTTTGACCCACTGAATAGCTGAACCATCTAACAGAGGAATCTCCTTACCATCTACTTCAATATGTACATAACTAATTCCACATCCTGCAAGAGAGGATAAAAGATGTTCTATTGTGTATAGATTTCGTGAACCCAATTTAACTGCAGTACAAAGCATCGTACTACCAATCAAATTCTGATCTAATTTAAAAATTTTACTTGGATTATCTGAGAAAGATACAAAGTAACCTTCTTGATCATATGGTTTAATTCTGACTTTGGTCTGTTCTCCACTATGCAAACCTATCCCTGTTCTGGTAATTTGACCAGAAATCGTATAACAAGAATCATAATTAGAGGGCCAAGATAACACTTAAAATTTCCAACCGACTCCAAGTGTATAACGCATATTGCCACTTAAATCCTGCGTAGCAATATCTAATCTTAATGGACCAACAGGTGTTTTAATACCAAGCCCTCCTCCAAGAGAATAACCTGAACCAGTTTTATCAAGGAGTTTTCCTGGTTTGCCTGGAACATCACTTTGAGAGCCAAGATCACTACCTGCATCTGCAAAGAAAGCTCCTGAAATCATCCTCCAAATTGGAAATCTATATTCAGCTGAAACCTCTGCAAAACTTTTACTAACTGATAGTTCACAAGATCCCCAACCCCTCACAGATGAAGCTCCCCCCATACAAAAAGATTCATAAGGAGGTAAGTCTCCAATAATCATTCCTGACTTTATTTGGAATCCAATTGTTTGAGGACAATCATTATCTTTAAAATCTCCTCCTTTACATTCTTTAGTTAAATTTATCAGCCTTAAAGGAGTAAACCAAGCATAAGAAGCTCTTAATCTATTGAAGACAGGTGAATTATCTCCTAGTGGTAAGAATTGTTCACTACCAAATCTTAATATATTTCCAGAGGTAGGATTTATATTATTATTTAATTTATTCCTTACTCCTCCAGCAACAACACTTATTAAAGTATTTTCAGCTGGACAAGATCCATCTTCTTTTGTGTAACCAATACATATAATTTCACTGATATTTGCAGAGGTAGGTTTCTTTGTTGAATATGGTTTTTTATTACCATCACTATCCATCATTGTGACTTTTTTAAAATTCATTCCTAAAGAGACTCTCCATGGTGTTTCTTTAAATGGATCTCCATCATTTAAAGGCCTTAAAAATGTAAAACCTCCTCCTACATTTTCAAGAACTACAGAAGATAAAGAGTCACTACTAGTACTCGTAGTATCATTTACGGCATAAAGTCTCCCGTTATCTTCGCTTGTAAATTCCTGAGGATAATCTCTACTTAAGAATATATTTGATCTAAAAGCTGTTTTATATTTATCTCCTTTAATCCAAGGATCAAAAAGAGAAATATTATAAGTTGTCGAATAAGTTCCAAAATTCAGATTAAGATTAGTTGTCCATGCTCTTCCTAAAGCATTACTTTCTTTAAATCCTAGTTGAGCAAATATACCTGCTGCATTACTGAAACCAACCCCACCTGTTAAAGAGCCAGTTCTTTGTTCACTAATATCTAAAGTAATTAAAACCTTTTTACTATCCTCTTCATCAGGACTAAGAGAAACTTTTACATCATCAAATAAAGCAGTTGCATAAAGTCTCTTTATATCACTTTCTAAAATTTTTCTATTAAAAATTACTCCTGAAGCTGTTTTTAATTCTCTTTTTATTACCCAATCCTTAGTCTTTCCCTTCCTGATTTTTTCATCTGCACCAATAAATCTAATTTTGATATCCGAAACTATTCCTTCATCTACTTTTAAAATAACATTACCATCATCTGAGATCCTTTCAGGACTGTTTACTCTTGCTAAAGAATATCCCTTCTCTTCATACCAACCTTTTATAAGATTAATACCTTGTTGTAGTTCATTTAAATTAAGAGTATTTCCATAATATTTTTTGAAAATATTATTAACAAACTTTTCAGGAATTAAACTGAAATTAGGATTTATAGTTACTTTTTTCAAAATTGGATTGGGTACTATTTCCACAATTAATTTGACTCCCAAAGGGCCATCATCTGCTCTAAATTTGACTCCAGAGAACCAGCCGCTTGCATAAATTGCTTCCAAGTCTTTTTTTAGTATTTGATTATTAACAATGCTTCCTGGTTTAATACTCATTGAATCATATGCAGCCAATTCTAGTTTTCTGCCTTCTGGATGGCCTTCCCATCCCTCAATAATAATTTCTGAAATAAGTACATTTTTCCTATCTTTTTCAGAATTATTCACTAAAAAAATATTTTCAAATTTTTGAAAATATCCTTCATTCAAATTATTCCTTTTGAATTTTATTGCACCATCAAATAAATTTTTCCTTAATATCTTATTGTTTTCTAATGAATAATTTGCTCGAATCTCATTATCGTAAGAAATTAAAAGTAATGAAAGAAATCCAACACCAGTTAAAAAATTTTTATAGTTTAATTTTTTATTTTTCATAAGTTTGAAATCAAATTAAAAATTTTCAGTGGAACTAATAAAATTATTTATTCTAGTATTAATTTCACTGTAGCCCTCAATTAAGTTTCCTAAATCATTTCTAAAACGATCTTTATCTAGACTCTTAATTCTACCATTCTCTGCTTCTAGATCCCAGAGTCTACAATTATCAGGACTAAATTCATCTGCCAAAACTAACTCTTTTTTTGAATTTTTGCCAAATTCAAGCTTAAAATCTACTAGTTTAAGTTTAATATTAAAAAAAAAGCTTTTAAGAATACTATTAACTTTAAGAGTTAATTTTTTTATCTCTTCTAATTCTTCATTTGTTATTAAATTCATTAATTTGATTCTATCCACAGTAAGCAAAGGATCATTTAGATCATCATTTTTGAAATAAAACTCCAAGAGGGGTTTATCGAAAACTTTTCCTGGCTTAATACTAGTTTGTTTACATATAGAACCATAGGCTACATTTCTAAGAACGACTTCAATAGGAAATATATTAATTTTCTGCGCAAGGAAAGAATTAGTATCTAATGCTCTTATAAAATGCGTCGGGATATTATTGTCTATTAAATATTTAAAAATATTTTTACTTATATTACAATTTAAAGCACCTTTCCCGGTGAATGTTGACTTCTTTAAAGAATTAAAAGCAGTAGCATCATCTTTAAATTCAATCAAAACTATACTCGGATCACTAGTAGCAAATATTTTCTTTGCTTTGCCTTCATAAATTAATTGGCTTTCTCTTTTCATAGGTGAATATTTCTAATAAATTACATACAATATATTATTGAATAGTAATTAAAATTTTCAGCAAAAGTAATAGCCTTACTTTAACTGATTAATAAAAAAATAAATACCCATTACAAACAAATTCATGAGCTTCAATTCTAATAAAGCAGAAAACTTTCATAAATTAGAGAATATTGCCATTATTGGAAATGGTGGGAGAGAAAATGCCTTGGCTTGGGCGATACAAAAAAACAATCAAGTAAAACAAATTTTTATAGTTCCTGGAAATGGTGGTTCACATAAAATCAATAAATGTCAAAAAATAGATATTGATATAAATAATCATTACCATTTGCTAGAAAAATTACAAGTTTTAGATATTGATTTGATTGTGATTGGTCCAGAGACTCCTCTTGCAGATGGTCTTGGAGATTTTTTAAGAAGCAAAGACTTTTTCGTTTTTGGTCCAGGTAAAGATGGAGCAAAATTAGAATCAAGCAAGTATTGGGCAAAAAACTTCATGAAAAATGCCAATATACCTACTGCAAATTTTTGGAAAGTTTCCAATATGGATGAAGCCAAAAATGTTATCTTGAATTCTTCACTACAATTTGTTGTAAAAGCAGATGGACTTGCTTCAGGGAAAGGTGTTTTTATTCCACAGAATAAGGAGGATACTTTACTAATAACCAAAGAAATTCTAGAAGGAAAGTTCGGTTCTGCTGGAGATATTGTCCTTCTTGAAGAAAAGATTCAAGGACCCGAGATCTCAGTTTTCGCATTATGTGATGGTAAAAATTATGTGCTTTTACCAACAGCACAAGATCATAAGAGACTTGAAGAAAAAGATAAAGGCCTTAATACAGGAGGAATGGGTGCATATTCTCCTGCACCCATAATTACTGATAGTGAACTTATAGAGATTTGTCATCAAATTATTGAGCCAACTATTAACGAATTAGTAAAAATAAATATTGATTATCGAGGAGTCATTTATTTTGGATTAATGATCACAGAATTTGGACCAAAAGTTATAGAATATAACTGTAGATTTGGAGATCCCGAATGCCAAACTATTATGCCCTTAATGGATAATAACTTTGCCAAACTATTACAAAATTGTGCCACGGGTAATCTAAGCGGTAATGAAAAAATCCCTCCTCCAAATAAAGTAAGTGCTTGTGTGATAGCAGCTTCAAAAGGATATCCACTTGAATATAAAGTTGGATTACCTATTAATTTTAATTGTATTGAGAATGAAAATTTCCAAATTTTTCATTCAGGAACATCAACTGATTATGTAGGAAATACAATTACTGATGGAGGAAGGGTTTTAAGTATTGTCTGCCAAAGTTATGATTTTGATAATGCTTTTAAATCAATCTACGCAAATTTAGAAAAAATAAGTTTTGATGGAATGTACTATAGGAAAGATATTGGACACCAAGTTCGACACTTTCAATATAAGGATGATAATTAATGACTAATCAGAATAATTTGAACAAAACAAAATTCTTTTTTTCAGAAAACATTGAAAATAGTCTTGAGAATAATTATTGGTGGGAAAGATTACTCAAATGGTGGAGCGGTTTTAGTTTAAGGACAAAATTATTAGCTATCGCAACACTTGCTGTAAGTCTTTTAATGACAGGGATAACCTTCTTTGCACTCAATAGTATACAAAGAGATGCAGGTATGAACGATACTAGATATGCAAGGGACTTAGGTCTATTACTTTCAGGTAATGTTACTGAATTAGTTGCAAATAATCAAAAAAATGAAATCTCGAATGTAGCTGAAAAATTTTGGCGTTCTAGCAGAAATTTAAGATATATCTTTTTTACTGATGAGAATGACATTGTACAACTAGGCATACCAATAAGTGCCACCCCTTCTAATCCTAATAGTCAATTTCAGCTAACGAGAAAACTTAAATTACCCGCTGAACTTAAAAAAAGGCCACAATTTCCAGTAGTTAAGCAGCACTCAACTCCACAAGGACAAGTAACAGATGTATTTGTCCCCATATTATGGAAAGGACAATATTTAGGAACACTAGCATTAGGAGTTACTCCCAATAAAAAAGCATTAGCAAGCGCAGCCTTGACTAGAGAAGTTACTGTTGCTGTATTCATATCTATATGGGTGCTAGTCATATTAGGCGCAGTTTTTAATGCTTTAACAATTACAAGACCTGTTAGAGAATTAGTTAGAGGGGTAAGAGAGATATCTCAAGGTAATTTCAAATCTCGTATATCTTTCCCTATGACAGGTGAACTTGGCGAACTTTTAACATGCTTCAATAAGATGGCTACACAATTAGAAAACTATGATGAGGCAAATATTGAAGAACTTAAAGCAGCACAAATAAAACAACAATCACTAATTGCAACTATGGCTGATGGGGCTATATTGTTAGATTCGCGAGGAAAAATTGTATTAGCGAATCCAACAGCAAAAAGACTTTTCAGATGGGAAGGTAGATATCTTGAAGGGAAAGATCTTTTAAATGAGATCCCAGAAATACTTTCAAATGATTTACATGCTTCAATAGAATCAATCCTAGAAAAAGATAAGGAGAGTGATGACATAAGGTGCAGTGTAGGAGAACCTCCTAGAACCTTAAGGATTGTTCTACAATCAGTTCTAGATACTAATAAATTACAAATTAAAGGTATAGCAGTAACAGTTCAAGATCTTACAAGGGAAGTTGAATTAAATGCGGCACAAAATAGATTTATTAGTAATGTTTCGCATGAATTAAGGACACCATTATTTAATATAAAGAGTTACGTAGAAACTTTATATGATTTAAAGGATCAGTTATCTAACGAAGAACAACTCGATTTTTTAAGTATTGCTAACTCAGAGACAGATCGATTAACACGCCTTGTAAATGATGTTCTTGATTTATCGAGATTAGAGTCTGGAAAGTTAATCCAACTAGAACCAATGGATATAAAGCCAGCTATAGAACAGACATTAAGGAATTACAAGTTAAATGCCACCGAAAAGAATGTCTCACTAGCACAAGATATCGAAGAAAATATACCTTCTATACTAGGTAATTGGGATTTACTACTTCAGGTCTTCGATAATTTACTAGGTAATGGATTAAAATTCAGTCCCAAAAATAGCACTTTGATGATTAGAGCTTATACATGGCCTGATACATGCCCAGCATTTCCTCCTAATGAGATAAAAAATGCTCCACAATGCGAATTAGTTTCTCCTCTTCCAAAAATCAGAGTTGAGATTGCTGACACAGGATGCGGGATTTCCCAGTCAGATCAAGAAAAAATATTTGATCGTTTTTTTAGGGTTGAAAATGCTGTACATACAGAGCAGGGAACTGGTTTAGGATTATCCATTGTAAGAGGAATAATTGAAAAGCATGGAGGAGAGGTAAGAATGGCTAGTGAGTTAGGGGTAGGCACAACTTTCTGGTTTGAACTTCCGCTAGAGCAATCTGATAAAGATGAGATTCTGATTAAAACGATCAATAGTGAAAAGAATTTATCTAACAATCAAATTGAAGAGTTAATCTAAGTTTTATCAACTCCCTTAAAAACATTTGGTAAATTTTCATCAGGCACTATTCTATGAGGTGCTCCACTAAATATTTGTTCAAAATTTGAAAATGAATCCTTAATCTCAGGGCCATTTCCAGTTATTATAAATTCTCTTATTCGTTTATCATGCCATGAACCTCTCATTTTAAATACATTAAGCGCCCTTGCCATTTCGCCTTTTATTTCCACATATTGAAGTAAAAGTATAGTGTCAGTAATTGTTGAAATATGCGAATCAGTTATTGAATGACTTCCCATGAATTCTTCTGCAGTATTTGTGAAAAATCCTGCTATTTCCTCTTGTTTTGCATAACCAGTGACACCAATAACAAATTGTCTAAATGCATTGAGACTTACCCCTCTAGCCAAAGCAGATAAAGAGTCAATTGCCATTCTAGTTGGCTTGAATTCAGTAATTTGAGTCTTAATGATCTGCAAATGATCTTCCAATCCTGTTGACTCAGGATAAGCACAAATAATCTTTAATAAACCATCATCCTCCATTTTTTCAAAATCAATCCCCCAGCTCGTGGCATTTCTTAAGAGTTGTGCTCTTGATTCTTCATAAGCGAACAGAATTGCTCTCTCTTTATTTTGATAGGCATCTTCAATAAATTTTGATACCAACATTGTTTTTCCAGTGCCAGTAGCTCCAGTCGCAAGAATAATTGAATCTTGAAAATAACCTCCTCCGCACATTTCATCAAGATCCTTAACTCCTGAACTAATTCGAACATTGGACGATCTTTGGGTCAATCTCATTGCTCCGAGAGGAAATACACTAATACCGTTTTCTCCCATCGTAAAAGGAAATTCACCTTTCATATGAGTAGTGCCTCTCAATTTCAGTACTTCTAGAGTTCTTCTTCTTTTTTCAGATTCAAGAACATTTCTTAGTAGCACAACATTATCTGATACAAATTCTTCAACCCCATATCTTGCAATTGGCCCATAATCATCAATCCTCTCTGTAGTCATAACTGTAGTGACCCCTATTTCCTTTAGCCTGGCAATTAATCTAAAGATTTCTCGCCTTACAACGTAAATTGCATCATATTGTTGAAACACTGCAGTAATCGAGTCTATAGCAACCCTTTTAGCTTTATATTTTCTTATCGCATAACTAATCCTCTCTATAAGACCAGATAAGTCAAAATTTCCCGCAACATCTTGGCCATCAGGATCAGGAGATGCATCTAAGATAAAAAGTTTATTTTGGTCAATAAGCTCTTGGAGATCCCAGCCAAAACTGGCAGCATTTCTAATTATATCTAATGGAGATTCTTCAAAAGTGACAAAAATGCCAGGTTCATCAAAGTTATTTATTCCATGATGTAGATATTGCAATGAAAAAACAGTTTTACCTGTTCCAGAAGTTCCACTGACAAGTGTACTTCTTGAAGTTGGCAACCCTCCTCTACAAACATCGTCAAATCCTTCTATTCCAGTAGGAAGTTTTTGAACTTGCATTTTATTTGATTTATTTTGATCTGTATCTTTCATCTTTTATTTGATTAATGATATTTGAATGTGTTGTTTTGGTTAAATTATAACTAAAAAGAATATTTCTAATTTTTCATTCTTTTATTTCAGTCTCATTTAGTTCATCGAATAATAAATCTAATCCTATCAAAACTTTTTCTCTATCGGATAAATCACCAATAATTTTCCTAACAGGAGGTGGTAAGATTTTAGCCAATGTTGGAGTAGCAAGGATTTTATCTTCTTCTGCTAATTGAGGACTTTTTAAAACATCTATCACTTTTAAAGCATAAACCCCTTTAAATTCATTTTTTAAAATTTCTTTGAGAGTATTTAAAGCTCGCATTGAATTTGGGGTATTACCAGCAACATAAAGTTTCAAAATATAAGTTTTTCTCGCTCCCATATAGGCTCCTAAATTAACAGATAAAAATATTTTAGATATAACTTGACTAATTACACCAATTAATATGAAAATAGACAAAACTTAATGATTGCAATTTTGGCATAATCAATAAAATTTTGAGCCTGAATGCGTCCAAAAAATATGACCACTACAAAAAAAACATCCTCTGATAAATCATCTCAAGAAGATAACCTTTTTGCTATAGCCGAAGCCTCAGGCAAGCAATTTCTATTAAAAGTCAATAGATATTATGATTTAGACAGAATAAACGCGAAAGAGAAGGAAAAGATTATTTTAGATAAAATACTTTTAATACAAAATAAAGACGATATTACTGTTGGAAAACCTTATATTCAAGATGCAAAAATTGAACTAGAAGTGATTTCACATAGAAGAGATAGAAAAATTATCGTCTACAAAATGAGACCTAAAAAAAAGACAAGAAGAAAGTCAGGACATAGGCAAGAATTAACAAGGGTTATGGTAAAATCAATTACAGTTAATAAAGCTGCATCAAAAACAGCAAGTTCAAAAACAACGAAAAGTCCTAAATAAGGACATCATTTAATTTATTTTTTATATCAATGGCACACAAAAAGGGTACTGGTTCTACAAGAAATGGTAGAGATTCAAATTCTAAACGTTTAGGTGTAAAAGCATTTGGCGGTGAAAAAGTGACTGCAGGATCAATAATTATCCGTCAAAGAGGGACCTCATTTCTACCTGGCATAAATGTAGGTAAAGGGAAAGATGATACTTTATTCGCTTTAACTGATGGAATTGTAAATTTTGATAGTATTAAAAGAAATCTCAGAAAAAGGAAAAGAGTAAATATTTTATCTAATTAAATTTTTCGGTAAACTCTCGTAGTTATTAATATGGGATGAAATACTTCCAAAAAATTAATTTGAAGTGTTTTGAAAAATGATTCTACTATCTTAGGATCATCTACATGAAAAGGATATTCATTATTATCTCCTCTATAAAAATACCAATTTAATATTGCAAAACCCTCTGGATTCATAAGTTTATGAAATATCTCTAACTGATCAGAAGGGTTTTTAAGATGTTCTAAAACGTCTAGACAAACTATTGAATCAAACTTTGTAATATTTGTATCTTGAATAGATTTAAAAAAGGAAATTTTTCCTTCTAAACCTAATTTACTAGCTCTATATTTTACAAAATCTCTATTAGTTTGATTGATATCTACAAAAAATACATGTTTAACATCATTTGACATCGCATTTGCTAGAGCATGCGTTCCAATCCCTCCACCAAAATCAAGAACAAGTTTCTTGGAAAAACTTTGCTGTAATCTTAAAGTACTGGCTATATATTCTTTACTAGTTAAGTGCCAAGCAGCTAAATCAGCCAAATGCTTATCTCCTACAATCTCTTCATAAAAATCAATATTTTTTAAGGAGTTGTCTCCAGGATGTAAATTTGCCAATTCCATTTTGGCATTTTCAAGAAAAGTGTTTAGATTTGATTCTTTAATAGGTAAGAAGTCAATTAAGTGTGATTTCAAATCAAATGAATTATTATAGAAATCATTTAATATAGTTCCATGATTTTTCAATTTTATATTTCTATAAAAATCTAGAATAATATTATAGAGATTTAATTTTCAAAAATATCTTCATATCAAAATGGATTTTAATGATGGGTTCATAATCCTAAACAAGATTGAAGGTTGTACCTCTCATGACTGTATCAAGATAATTAGAAATCATTTAAATATTAAAAAGGTAGGCCACACTGGGACACTAGATCCAGAGGTTACAGGAGTTCTCCCAATCGCTTTAGGTAATGCCACAAGGTTTATACAATATTTACCGCAAAGTAAAACTTATATAGGGAAAATACAACTTGGCCTTAAAACAACTACTGATGATATTTATGGGGATATTATTTATCAAAATGATATCCCAAAATTAGATTCTTCAGAAATCGAAACACATTTAGATTCTTTTCGAGGCACTTTTCTACAAATACCTCCAAAAGTCTCTAGTGTGCACGTTAAAGGTGAAAGGGCTTATAAGAAATTTAGGCGAAATGAAAATTTTGAATTACCTCCAAAGGAAGTTAGTGTTGAGAATTTAATCTTAAAAAATTATGATCAGGCTCTTGGTCAAATCACAATTGAGATAAGTTGTTCATCTGGAACATATATAAGATCAATAGCTAGAGATTTAGGAAAGACAATAAAATCAGAGGGATGTTTAGCTTCTCTAATAAGAACAAAAGCATCAGGGTTTAAATTAGAAAATTCAATCACTATCGATAATCTTAAGAAAGAGGGTAATATTAATAAAATCATTATTCCGATATCTAGTGCGCTGGATCATCTTCCAAAAATTATCTTAGAAAATGCAGAGGAAAATTTATTTTGGCAAACAGGAAGAAGAATTGTAATTGATGAGAGAAAATTGTTCTCTAATAATTCTATTTCATCTAAAAAAGTTATCTTAGTGTTTAATAACCAAAACGTTTTGTTAGGTTTAGGAAATATTGTAAATATTGAAAATAATTTTCTCTTACAACCCAAAATAGTGCTTAATGCAAAGTAAAAATTTATTTATAAATATTTTTAAATGGTTTAACTTTAACTCCCTTATAAAAATACTTAATTATTTCATTGGATTTATATCCTTGAATTGCCATCTTTTTTGCTCCCCACTGGCTCATTCCTACCCCATGCCCAGCGCCAAGGCCTGAAATCAATAAATAATTTTTTAAGTTAGAGGATGAATTAATATTAGATTTATTTAAATCTTGATTTATAAATTGAAATCTGAATAATGTACTCTTCAAACCTAAGATTTTTCTTAGTTCAGTACCTAATATTTCTTTTGAACCATGATCACCATAAATTCTTAAATTCTTTAATCTCCCTGTGTTTGAAATTTGATTAATTTGTATCCTGTTAACACCCCCTATCGAAGGGAAAATATTATATAACTCATTTCTCGAAAATCGTTTTTTCCAGCGTAATTTTGGATTGTTCATATCAAAATCTTTTACACTTACTAGATAGGGATATTTATTTTTCCATACTTCCTCACTATTTTCTGTCATTCCTGCTGAGCTGCTATGAAATAAAGCATTAATTAATTTATTATTATGTAATATTACTAGTGATCTTGTTTGATTTACAGCTCTAGTTGTTTTACGAGTTTTAGATTCAAGTCCATTGTAGACTTGATCTTTTTGAGTTGAGTCTATGTCATATATCCTATTACCAGTTTTTTTTAAAGCATAAGTTCTAGATGCTATAGCTTGAGCTTTAAGTGCCTCTAAAGGCCATTTATAAGGCATCTCTGAACCAACAACGCTGCTAAGATATTTCTCTATTCCTAATATATTTACTACAAATATTTGGTTATTTGAATTAATTATCTTTAGTAATCCAGAATATCTTTTCCCATTAACCCATATTCCTCTTTTATCTAGTGATCTTACAATTAATGGCTTTTGTTCATCAATTGAGAACATCTTTTCTTTTTTTTGGTCAAAGAATAGAAGTGTTTTATTATTTTTTCTTTTAACCGTAATCCCTTTAATATTATTTAGAGAAAAAGATTTATTATTAAGCAAGAGAGGTTTTTTATTATCTGCTCTTATTCTTAAATGCTTATCTCTAGATATAAGTACTCTTATTATTGGCTCATTAGATGAATATAGATATCTGCAATCGCACAAAATAAATAAGTACATTAACAATAAAAACTTAGATAAAAATTTAATTTTTTTATATTCCACTATGTTTTAGAAACAAATTTTCAATTTGCCTTAGATTGACTTAAAGTCTAAATTGAATCTAACTTTATAACATAAAAATATTTTCATAAGTGAATATTACCTTTTTAGGAACTAGTTCAGGTGTCCCAACTTTAACAAGAAATGTATCATCTTTGGCTTTAAAGCTTTCACAAAAAGCTGAAGTATGGCTTTTTGATTGTGGTGAGGGAACGCAGCATCAATTAATGAAAAGTAATATAAGATCATCTCAAATAAGAAAAATCTTTATCACTCATATGCATGGAGATCATATATATGGTTTACCTGGTTTATTAGCAACATTAGGTCTTTCTGGTAATAGTAAGGGGATCGATATCTATGGGCCTTGCAATCTTAAGAGTTTTATCTTTTCAGCACTTAAAAACAGTTATTGCAAAATATCATTTCCATTAAATATTTTTGAAGTTGAAGATTTTGCAAAAAATAATATAAATTTAATTGAGGATGAAGAATTAGAAGTTAAGTGCGCTAGTTTAAAGCACAGACTACCTGCATTCGGTTTTAGGATCAATGAGAAAGATAAACCTGGAAGATTTAATATTGAAAAAGCAAAAAAATTAAATATTCCTCCTGGACCAATCTACTCCAAATTACAATCTGGCAAAAAAGTTATATTAGATGATGGTAGAACATTTGATGGACAAGAATTCTGTGGAGCTCCAAGAAAAGGTGAAAGTTTTGTTTATTGCACTGATACAATTTTTAGTGAAGCTGTAGTAAGACTCTCAAAAGATGTAGATTTACTAGTTCATGAATCAACTTTTTCAGAAAAAGATGAAAAGATGGCTTATGAGAAATTACATTCAACAACAATCATGGCTGCAAAGACTGCTTTATTGTCAAATGCAAAAAAACTAGTCCTAACTCACTTAAGTCCAAGATATACAAAAAAAAGTTCAATCAAGCCAACAGATCTGCTAATTGAAGCAAGAAAAATATTTCCAAATACATTCCTCGCTAAAGATTTTTTAACAACAAATATTAAATGAACTGCAACAGTTCGTTAGAAGAAGTCTTTAATATGACCAACCCATGAAATAATAGTCATATAATTTTCTAAAAAATTTATTTAGATCGAAATGGTTTTTAATTTTTCTTTCCTCAGAAAGTCCTTCACAAGACTTCTTATATTTCTCCCATTGATGTTTGGTTTACTTATAAATCCAATATCTACTAATGCCCTCTACCCTAGCGATCCTTCATCAGTAGATGTTTTAAAAGAGGATTATCGCGGAAAAGATCTTCAAAATACTGAATATGT
>MDTD01018843.1_pt1 | contig 16075 bp, 14 predicted proteins | sample 811221 | NCBI WGS metagenome assembly MDTD01 (sample SAMN05326646, study PRJNA326480) | marine metagenome | isolation source: seawater | place: Pacific Ocean: South West | collected 2011 | reverse complement strand
GGAAGTCTTTTAACACCTCGCTATCTTTAAGAATTATATAATTATCTAAAGGTGAAAATTTGCTTATTCTATCTAAAAATGCTGATGCTCGAGTAAGCTGACCACCAGATCTTGCAGCTAATAGATTTAATAGAATGTTGGCCATGTCATTATTTTTTTGTCCCCCTTGAGACAAGCAACGTAGAGTGAAATATTTCAATATTCTTATATCCACACATTTTCATCCATTTGAAAATTGTCTTTTTTGATTGAGGGTTATCATACTTTGGTGAAAGCATGTCAAAAGTGTCCATAAGCGCCCATTCAATTAATTTTTTTTCACTCAATGGGTAAACATTTGAATAATTTGCTACAGGAACAATTCTTTGTAATAATTTTCCAATAAATGGAATAGATCCTAAAATCATACTAGACTTAAGTAAATAAGGTGTTGTTTTCTCAAGCAACTTGAACAATCTTTCCTGATTCATTCTTTTGGTTATTGGTCTTACGAGATATTTGGAGTGAAGTAATGTTCTTAAACGTCTCCAGTAGTAATCAACGCAAAGTTTTCCATTGGGTGCAACCATTAATGATATACAATTAAAAGCCTTGTTAACGTTTGGAGTGTGCTGCAAAACTCCTAAAGAATAAACAAACGGAAAATGATTTTTAAGAAATGGTAAGTGAAAGATATCTGCTTGAATAACATGAAAATTTTTATGATGTTTAAGATTGCTATAGCAAGCATCTACAGCGTTTGAATAGTCTAAAGCAATTACTTTTGCTCCCGCATCTAATGCAATTTCAGCAAAACGACCTGCCCCGCTACCAATATCCAGTACCCAATTATTTGTTATTTCTTCTTTTTTCCAGCCTGTTGATTTCCAAAATCTATCAGCTGATATAGGATGATTGGAGTGACTATCTAAAAGAGTTTTGCTAAATCTATTCCATTGCATGCCAAAATTATCTGCATAATTTGAGCTTGGAACAAAACGAGGGATAAAATTTGATATTTTGAATTTGTCATTCGATTTTCTTGAAATAAGAATTCCACTTTTTACTTCATTATTTTCAAAAACAGGATCAACAAGATGGAACCTGCTTCCACTTGAAGGACATCTCAGAACTTCTAATAATTCTTTCTTCATAAAGCTACATTATAATCCTTTCTCCATTTTTCTAAGATTACTAAGTTAAAGAGGCGTTCATTGTTTTTTAGACCTAGGTTTCTCTGTTTAAATAATTTCTCCACATAATTTTTATTAAAGAGTGAGTCGTTATCCATAAGAATATCCATAAAGTAATTTTTCCATTTTGGCTCTTTTAACCATCTATCCAATGGAATAGAAAAACCTTGTTTTCTTTTTATATCAAAATTATCAGGCAGTAATTTTTTTGCTAACTTCTTTAAAATAATTTTTCTACTCTTAGAAGTTGCCTTCATATTAGATGGGATGTTTTTAAAGGCATATTCTATAAGTCTATGATCTAAAAATGGAGCTCTTAGTTCAATAGAATTTAGCATGCTTGCCCTATCGATTTTCACAAGTATATCTTCAGCCATATAATTTTCAAAATCCATTATCATTGATCTATGAAGCAATGACTGAGCATCTCTGACTCTAGACTTTACTATTTTCTCAGAGTTGAGTGGAAGATTATTGAGATATTTTCTCTTAATAAGCTTTTTTCTTGATTTAATATCAAAAAATGTTCCAATTAATGGTAATTCATTCTTGAGATCATATTGTAAAGCATCAATCCAATTTTTTCCCATCAAACTTATTGGCAGAATACTTTTAGAGGTGGCTGAAATTAATTTTCTAATTTGACCTGGTATCCAATTTAAATTTGCATCCATCCACAATAACCTATTGTAGTGTGTGTAGCCCCCAAAGACCTCATCTCCACCATCGCCACCAAGCGCAACCTTGCAGTGTTTTGAAATTAAATTAGTTACTAAATAAGTGGGGATCATTGAAGAATCCGCAATCGGCTCATCGTATTGATTCGATAGAATATCAATTATATCTGGACTAATATCATCCGCGCTAAGCTCAAAATGCTCTGTTCCAAAGTATTTAGAAATGAGCAGGGCATGTTTTGATTCATCGTAATTATTAAATTGAGGAAATGAAATATTAAAGGTCTTCACATTCTTTGTATTTTTTGAAGCTATTGCAGTTATTAAGCTAGAATCAACTCCACCACTGAGTAGTATCCCCACAGGAACATCTGCATGAAGCTGATCGCTTATTGATTGCGAAAGAATTTTCTCAATCTCATCAATTAAAATATCATGTGAAAATTCATTTACTAAAGGCTTTGGAATATCCCAATATCTCCAAATTTTTATACTAGCTTTACCTGCGTCATATTCAATTGCATGAGCTGGGGGGAGTTTATTTATTCCTTTTAGTATACTTCTTTCCCCTGGTACAAATCCAATATTTAAATATAAATCAAGACTCTCATAATCTATATAACGCTCAAATGAAGGATTTGATAAAATACCTTTTATCTCTGACGAAAAGATGAATTGATTATTTTTTAAGTAATAATAAAGCGGTTTTTCGCCTGCACGATCCCTAGCGATAAATACTTTATTTGTGCTTAAGTCATAAAGGGCAAATGCGAACATTCCAACAAATCTGTCTACACATTTAACACCCCATTCCTTGTAAGATAAAATTATAGTCTCAGTATCGCTTGAAGATTTAAATATATGGCCTTTTGATATTAATTCTTTTCTTAAATTTTTATAATTATATATCTCTCCATTTAAAATAATTACAATTTTACGTTCAGCGTCAAACATAGGCTGATTACCTGTTGCGCTCAAATCAATTATGGAGAGTCTTCTGTGACCGAATCCAACTCTACTATCATCTGAAATCCAAATTCCCGATGAATCAGGGCCCCTATGGATCATTTTATCTCTACCTTCTAATAACCATTCTTTAGAATTTGTGGGTTCTTTTGAAGCAATTCCAATTATACCACAGATTTTCTCATCTCACTTTTTGAACTATTTAAATTATAAGTTAAAGAAATTACTATAATTGCAAAAAATTGCGAAATTATCCAAGCAACCTTACTTGTTCCAATAACATCAGTTAAAGCCGCAAAATTAAAATAAATTGTTATTCCTAGGAGAATAGCATATAGTGTTTTTTTATCTGGACTGATTTGAATTTTTTTATAAATACCATAAGAGCAGTGTATTAAAAATATAATAAAAATTAATGCAAAAATTAAACCATAATCAAAAAAAAATGTCATGTGCCCACTATCAATTGCCCCTTCAGATATACCAGAACAATTAGCTTTTGCTGATTGCGTTAATCTATTATTAATAATATTTGATGAATCAGGACCAAACCCAAATAAAAACCTTAAGGGATATTGAACAAGAACCTTTAAAGTAGAATTGAATACGCATAGTCTCTGTGAAAAACCTCCAGCTGATATATCGTAATTTGATATTGTGCTAATTAGAGCAAATACAAAATATCCAAAAAAAGGAACTGTAGAAACAAAAATTAATTTAGTTAATTTACTTTTTTTTGCTTTTAAACGAGGCGTTAAGTAATTAATTATAAACAAAAGTGCCAAAGCTATTGATAAAGCAACCAAACCAGTTTTTTCAACCATTAAAAATAATATTGCAATAAAAAACGTAAACAACACTGCATACAATAAACGATTGAATATTGCATAATTATTGATTGAACGCATTAATGTGATAATTGCAGCTGGAGCAGTTATATATCCAATATTCGTGTAAAAAAAACCTGCTCTTAGAAAAGCTAAATAGTCTTCATGATGCATTTTTTGTTTACTATAAATTTGGCTTTCAACAAAATCAGATAATATTATTCCATTAAAAAAACTGACTAAGGTTATAATTGAACAATAAAAAGTGCATACGATAATAACAAAAAAGTATGAATCAATATTTTCTTTTGATTTTATTATTACTCTAGTAGAGCAAAAAACAGTTGCGATCATTATCCATGATAATATTGATTTAAACAGGATTTGAAATTGAAGAGAGGCTATATATGATGTAAAAACTAATATCAATAAAGCTATAAGGTATGATTCTCCACTAAGTAAAGTTATAAATGTTTTTCTCCTCAATAAAAAAAGTAAGATTCCAACAAAAAAAAGACCCAACAAAAAAAATTCTGATGGCAATAGGTTCAATATTTTTCCATTAACAGCTAAGGGTGACAATAGAGCTATAAAAGGAATCGATAGAGGTAAGATAATTTTATTTTTTAAACTAAGAAATATCGATAGTAATAGTGCAATCCATGTAGGCACAGAAGACAGGCTATAGCTAGGGTTTAAAGCAAAATGAAGAGTTGGGACTGCCCATATAAAACACAATAAATTTATTTTATTGTATAAAATTTTTTTCATTTATTCTTTTGAATTGATTTAAACCAATCAAATAATTCTATTAGGTTATCTTTATAATTATACTCTTTCAATGCGCGATTATATGAATTGAGAGCTATTTTATGTCTCAAATCTTTATCTTTTTGCAGTCTTCTAACTTGCTCTACGCATTCTTCTATATTAGTATATGTTAAAATTTCTTTTTCTGGCTCAAAAATATTTTCTACCAAAGATGAGGAGCTAGTATCGACAACTTGTGCCAAGCCATGATATGCCAATTCATATAATCTTGCATTTCCAGTTTCAAGAGAAGGTGAAGATAAATGCATATTTATACCAATTGAGTATTTATTGTAAAAATCGTCTCTTTGGTTGTTTGAAATACTCTTCACTCTAGATAGAAGCGGTTTACCTACAGCAAAAGATGACAAAGGAAAAAGGAAGCCCTTTAGCGGGTATCTTCCATAGATATCTAAATTTTTTTTAAGCTCTTTTTTTAAATGAATCAATCTCTGATTTTTACCTGAATAATAACTACCGACATAAATGACTTTGTTATTTCTTGTAAGTAATTGTTTCTCAAGTTGTTTAATTCCATACTTAGGTCGATTGATATTTGTAACACAATGAGGTATCCACTTAGTTTTTTTGAATCCAGCTAATTTTAATATTTCTTTCATTGTAAAATTAATATTATAGCTAGGACTAATGTATGTAGCGCAATCAAAAACCCAAGAAAAAGGGAGTCCGTAAGAATAAGTGGTATGTGGATCATCAATAAAGTGAAGGCATTTTATAGAATCAGGAAAATTTTTATATAGAAACTCAGGGTGTACTAGATCAACTCCAGGGTTCATAACTATAACATCATAATCATGATATCTTTCTTTAAATTCATTTAAATATTTAATATATCCTGGATCATCAGATAGATAAAGTTTATTTATATATTCAGGATTTCTTAGCCTGCCAAATAAGCTTGAACCCGAAAGGCCTAATCGAAGCTTATCTGAAATGGTAGTTTTTTTATCTAAGAAATTGAAGTAATCAATATGAGAAATTGTATGATTTTTAATTTCTATTTTATCAATTGGGGTTTGCATAAAAATTTTCATTATTCTACTTTATTTTTTTGCTCTAAAAGATCAATGATTTTTTTTGCTGCAACATGAGCATTGTTTTTCAAGTACCAGTCCAAGCTTAATTGTCCACTCTTTTTTCTAAGTGTAAAATCGTCATATAGTTCTAGTAAATTTTTATAAATTGAATTTATAGAATTGGCTGCGAATATAGGTGGTGGCTCAAAACCATAATCTTTTTTAAATTGATTATTATTCTTTCTAAAGCCTTGAATTAAAGGCTTACCCTGACTCAATATCTCCCAACCTGTTCCTCCCCACATCACATCATCATGATAAAACTCACCTATCCCTACAGATGAATTTTTAATTAAATATAAAATTTCTTTTCGAGGCATTATGGGCATCCATTGAACTTTATCAAATATTCCCTCAGCAATACATAATTTTTTTGTTTCTAAATAATCTTCACCATATTCAAACAATATTAAAAACGCATTTGAATTGGGACGCTTTTTGATAAACCGCTTGAAACCATGAATTAACCAATCATTATTTTTTGATAATACTTTCCATTTTTTACTTTCAAAATTTTGAGGCATTATCCATTGATGTCTTGCGTGACTCACTAGAACAAAAGGATTTTCCGTGGAGCGAATTTTTTTAATTATAAAATTTAAATTTTTAGAAAATAAATTTTTGCTGTATTTTTCAAACGTATATACAATTGGCAGGTGAACTGGGTATGTAGTCACATTGATTTTACTAAAAGCTTTATGAGTTGAACTCATCTCAGTGTTTAAACATATTTGCGAATTTTTTATTCCCTTTATTTGAAGCTTACTCATTTTTTTTGCGATGTAACTTGTTATAGGGTTTTTCGAGTTTTTATAAATAGAAAAATATTCTTCGTCAACATATTCAATTCCAATTGAGTATGCAAAAAATAAATTAAGTCTCAAATTCATAGATTGCATAATTGCTGGTGTAGCTCCTGAACCAATTATATAATCATAATCAGTTAATATTTTTCTAAAATTATAAATATCTTTTTTCTTTGCAGGTCTAGTATGTATTATGTTTTTGAACCTCAAAATAAATTTTATTGAATAAGCAAATTTTAATATAATTCTACATAATAAATCATTTGACAGCGCCTGAGCATAGCTATTTACAGCTGGCAAGTTTATTATATAACTTTTCCATTTATCATATTCCCAGCTATCATTTATTATTGAAAAATGGGACGAGCTTCCAGCTTCATCATCCTCAAACAATAAAAGGAAGGCATCATGACCTAGATCTCTGAAATATCTTAATAAAGAAAATCCATTATTATTCATATTTCCTAATATTGCAATTTTCACATAGCGCCTTTAAAGATGTGTATATTTTTCTTCAATTTTTGGAAAATTTACAAGCACACCCATTCCTTTTTTTTGAAAAACAACCATACTCCCAGTTCCAACAGCTGAAAGAGGACATGATTCTAGAGCTTGATCAATATGCTCAAGATTTCCCACTCCTCCATTTGCTATAACTGGAATATTGACAGACTGGACAACATCCTTAATTAATTTAAGGTCTAGCCCCTTCCATGTTCCTTCGCGATCAATTGATGTAAGGAGTATTTCACCTGCACCTAGCGATTCTACTTTTTTTGCTAATTGAACAGGATCAAGTTTAGTATTCTTTGTTCCTCCACAAGTAAAAACTTGGGGTTTCCCAAAAAAATTATATCTTACATCAATAGACACTACTATAGCTTGAGATCCATAAATTGATGAAATTTGATATAGTAATTCTTCATCATTATGAACTGAGGTGTTTAACGAAATTTTTTCAAACCCTATATCAAAAATTTTTTTAGCATCGTCTAAATTTTTAATTCCTCCACCATAACCCAGAGGCATGAAACATTCATCTGAAATTTCCTTTAATACTTCATAGTTAATTTCTTGACTGTTTAGACTCGCCTTAATATCAAGAAAAAGTAATTCGTCAACTTCTAATTCATTAAATATTCGAACGGTATTACAAGGGTCTCCAATGTAAACAAAATTATTGAATTTGACAGTTTTAACCAGGCTTTTACCTTGCAATAGTAAGATTGGAATGAGTCTATTTCTGTACATTTATTTTTGCAAAATTTTTTAGTATTTGCATTCCAAACTTGTGACTTTTTTCAGGGTGAAACTGAAAACCATAAATATTATCTTTAAATATTCCTGAATCAAAATCAATTCCATAGGAAGTTTTCATTAAAGTATTTTTATCGTTTTTAACATCAACATAGAATGAGTGAACAAAGTAGAATCTTGATTTGCCCTCTAAATCACTCGTTATTTCATTGTTTATTATTGGTTTTGCTAAATTCCAACCTACATGCGGGATTTTGAATTTATCATTTTTAGGAAAAGCTTTTGTATCAGCATCTATCCAACCTAATCCTGGCAAAGAACCTTCTTCGCTTCCATTTGTAAGTAATTGCATGCCTAAACATATTCCTAATGTTGGGATTTTTTTTTCGATAGATAATTCATTTAAAGCTTTAGATATTCCGCTAGTATTGATCTTTTCCATAGCAGCATCAAAAGAACCAACACCAGGAAGGACTAATTTTGATGCTTTTTTTATATGCTTAATATCATTTGAAATTTCTGCATCAATATTTAGATATTTGAACATATTCATTATTGAACCAAGATTACCCATCCCATAGTCTATGATAATAATCATTGTTGTAATTTGACCGGAAAGCAATATTTTAAGTAAAAACTTGTTGGAACTAAGTTTGCTTTAGCTAGTAATGCAAACAACGGTCTGAAAAGCTCAAATCTCTTTTTATAAGTTTTATAATTACTCCAATGACTAGATTTTCCTTTCATTATACTTTCAAACTCTTCATCATTTAATCCTAATCGTTTTTTTGTATAATTAATAAGTCCATTTTCTACTGTTGGCTTTTTTGCATAAATATTCAAAGCTTTTTCCCTGCTCATCAGCCCGCTTCTCACGGCAGCTGACAAAGAGTTATTTCTCTGGTCCACATTAAATTTTGTTGGCATTAAAAAACTATGGTCAAAAGCCGCTATTCTATTTTCTAGATGGTGGCCTCCATAATATTTCCATCCATATTCACTTTCAAGAAGACTTCTTGCAGAATCTTTATCGTATTTCAGATACCATAGAGGTCTGATTTTTTTTATTCTATTAAAAAGTATCCACCTCATAAATTGAAAGAAAGTCATTAAAGGATAACTTTTTAAAGAAATACTTGAGTGCTCCTTAACGACTGATTCAATAAATTTACCATCGGTGTATGAGCTGCTGATTGGAGAAATTCCTTCTGCTGAAAAACTGTGTCCCTCAAAAAGGTATCGAACTTTGTGTTTATTGGCATACCTATACATCACCTCAGCTAGTGCTAAATCAGTTGCTGCATCAATTCCACAAATTCCAGCTTTAAAAAATGCGAGCAAAATATTGTCTTGCTCTTCATTATTTATCACATAAGTCTCTAAATCAACATTTAACTTGGTTACCATTTTTTTAATATTTTGAGTAGAAATTGCAGTATTCCAAGTATTATCATAATGTACTGCTAGAGGCCTTAATCCATATTTTATAGCTAAATGTAATAAATATGATGAGTCAGTTCCCCCGCTAACACCAATAATTACATCATATTTACTTTTTCTTCCTTTTCTCTTTATTTCGTTTACGATATTTTTAAATTTTTCTTCACCCTCATAGGTTCCTGTGGAAAAATCTTTTGCAACTTTATCAATTTGGTGGCAGTAATTACATACACCACTACTATCAAATGATATACCTGGTACATTCTCACTATATATACATTTTGAACAAATTTTCATAACAATTTCTAAATCTTTGCGAATGGAAAGAGATAGCAATCTCTAAAATTATCCTCAATAAAATTTTTATTTAGCTCATTATCCCAATACTTACTGAAAAGTGTAAATTGAAATTCTCTAGCATTCCAATCTTTTTTATATTTTACTAGAGGGCTATCTGGAGGGTTTGAAGCTTGCCAATTTATATATTTAATTTTTTCATTGTATGACAACAAATAAATGTATTCGGTGATTAAATAATTAACACCTTTTATTTGATTTTCACGCTTAGAAGACATCATAAAAAGCTCGAGAATATCTTTTGACTTTAAAATAAAACATCCCCCAATAATATCATTGGCTTTATTCATGACATAAACTAATGAACCAGAACCTTCGTTTGATAAAGATAGTAATAATTCAAGGTCCCAAATTTTACCATTTAGTTCATTTATTCTTGGAACATGGCAACTTATATACCAAGACTTAATGTGCTTTTCGTTCGAAGACTCGAAGCATTTAAAATCGTTTTTACGTGCCTTTTTTAATGATCTTGATAAATTTGATCTTGTTTTTGCTTTTTTAAAGCTTAAAACATGTCCATCAGAGCATTTGTCGCTTTCAGCAATCAGATAAGTGATTTTGGATGATATCCAATCTTTTGAAAATAAATTATCATTTTTTGTCAAAAATGATACTGACAAAGAACAGCAAGCTGTATTTAGTTTTTTTAATTCGTTTTCAATTGAGGGTAGATATTTATCAATCCTAATACTGCTCTTTATCGGTATAAAACCAGCATATCCAAATCTACCCCCGCTGAAAATATATAGTTTTTTACTAATCACTTTTGAAAAAAACAATCCATCCCAGTCCAGAATACCATTATTGAATAATCTAATTCTAACTGGTTCCAAATTATAATGCTTACATATTGATTTTATATTCCCTTCAATGAAAAAAGGTAATGCATTATTGTTAAAATTAAAAAATGAACCATCATCCTTAATTATAACTTCAGCTTTAATTTTCAAAGACATTTTCAGGAGCTATTATTTTATCGTTCTTAAAAATATGCACACAATATTCATAGGGCAAATAAGTATGGTTTATTTCAAAACGCCTTGAGAGTTTGCTAATAATGAAATTAATTAATTCAATGAATTCTTGATGATATGAATCTTCTATTTTGTAATTTACTTCTGGGGACAAAAAATCCACCGACAAGACTTTTTTTGTTTTACTAAATAAATTATCTAATGTATTGAAAACAAACGCTTCATGATCTTTAGAGTTTTTTGTGTATAAAAAATTGAATACACCTGAAGATATAATATAATCGTAATCCTCATTTATTTTACTATCAACTTCCGTATTGAAAAAAAAACCTTCGGGATTTTTTTTTCTTGCAACTTCAATAAAATCCTCAACTACATCACATCCATTGTAAGTTATATCTAAATCTTCTTTCTTTAAAAAACTTGCTAGATCTCCAAAGCCACAGCCAAAATCTAATAAGGTACCTTTCTTCAAATATTTTGATAAGGATTTGAATCTTAGATCCTGTCTTCCTTTTGGGCAACCCAGGGATGCTGGACTATATCCATGTTCCTTAAATTGCTTCTTGTAAACTTTTATCATTTTTGATCCAACATCGTTCATTTTAATTGAGTCCTTTTTTGTTAAAGAATTTCCTGAAAATAGGCTTCGGTATTCAACAAAGACCAAATTAATAAGCGCCTATTTTCTTTACCGTTTAAATGTTGATCAACAATACTGTGAATGGTTTTCTTGTCCATAAAAGTAAAGATCAAGGCATCCCCTTCGTATAATACTTTTTTTACGAAATCAATACTTTCACCTTTGAACCAGCTACTATCTGGAGATGAAAATCCCTGTTTTTCTGAGGAAGTAATTTGTTTTGGAATAAAATTACCCATAACATTTCTAAGAATTTGCTTTCCGTCTTTTGTCTTTTTGAAGAACTTATTTGTTTTTCTTCCAAATTCGTTTTCGTTTAACCTAATTACATTTTTTAAATTATTTAACTTTAGATTTACTGGACAACTCATAGCAAAATCTACTAGGTCGTTATCTAAAAATGGAACCCTAGTTTCAAGGCTATGAGCCATACTTAATTTATCCTCAACTAATAACAACCCCTGAAGAAAGGTTTTACATTCAAAGTAAAGAGAATGATTAATGTAATCTTCAGGTGTTTCAAGTTCGTTATTATGGTTACTAAATACGTCTCTAAAAATATCTCTCGTCCAAACATGCTTTACTTCTGACCATATAGGTTGAAAAACTTTTTTAATATCGCGATTGTCTATCAGGCGTTGCCAAAATTGGTAATATTTATCAATGTAATCTTCAAAATTATCACACACAGTTGCGCGATAGTATCTCCAGGGATATCCACCAAATAACTCATCACCACCTGTTCCTGATAAAACTACTTTAACAAACTTACTAGCTAGCTGAGATGCGTAGTAATTAGGGTAGCTTTGACCTACCCTAGGCTCTTCTAGATGATGAGATAATTTTGGCAAACACCTTTCCATATCTCCTGCTTTTAAAACCATTTCATAATGCTCTGATTTAAAAAGTGCGGACATAGCCTCTGCTTTAATCCGCTCATCATATGATAATTCTATACCTGATGCAGAACTTAAATCAAAACCACAAGTGAAAGTTTTTATATAAGGCAGTTCGGATGAAGCTAAAGCAGTAAGCGTACCTGAGTCCATTCCACCTGATAAATAGGATCCAAGCTCAACATCTCCAACCAATTGTCTATTTACAGCATTTTTTAATAGGCGCTCAAGCTCCTCTTCGTATTCTCTGGGGTCAGCTGATTGGTTAGAATTGTTAAAATGGTAGTCCCAATATATTCGTGTATCTACCTGATTGTTTTCAATATTTATTTTGGTAATTGAGGCAGCTGGAAGAAGTCTAATATCCTTAATAAAAGTTTTATCAGTAAAAATATTTTGAAATGTGAAATACTCTAATAAGGCTTCTTTATCTATTTTTTTTTTAATTTTTGGATGCTCTAAAATAGATTTCTGCTCGGATGAAAAAAGTAAAAGATTTGAAAATTTTCCAAAGTATAAAGGTTTTATACCATACCTATCTCGAACTAAAAATAATGAATTAACTCTTTTGTCATATAAAATAAAAGCGAACATTCCATTAAATTTATTAATACAGCTTTCGCCCCATTCTTTCCATGAATTTATTACTACCTCAGTGTCAGTTCGTGAAGAAAATTTGTGACCCAGGGTTTCTAATTCTTTTTTTATTTCTTTAAAATTATATATTTCACCATTGTAGCTAATTACAATTTCATTAGAATAATCTGACATTGGCTGATGACCTTTATTGCTAATGTCAATGATTGATAATCTTCTATGGCCAAGACCTATATTTTTATCAATATAAATTCCCTCTCCATCTGGTCCTCGATGAGAGATGATTTTTGTCATATTTTTTAAAATTTTTTCATTTACAATTTCCCCATTTAAATTTACAAATCCCGCAATTCCACACATTAAATAAATTCCTTAATAGCATCGATAACATATTCTTGTTCTTCAGTTAATAAGCCATTAAACAAAGGGAAAGAAATACTAGCTTCATTTGCTATGTATGCATTAGGGTAATCTTGAGATTCTAAATGATATTTTTCTTTATAGTAGCTTAGCATATGAACAGCATGGGTTGCCGGCCTAGTTGAGACCCCCTTGTTTTGGAGAAAATCCATGAAATCATTTCTTCTGTTTTTTATTTTTTCAATATTCTTCAAAGATATTTCCTTGTAATCGAACAAGCAGGGGTAAGATTGAAAAGAATGAGAAAAATTATTATTCTTATAAGGTAGTTGAAAAAAATCTAAATCAGATAATTTATTATTATAAATGTTTGCAATTTTTTTTCTTTCAGATACAATTCCATTTGCTCTATCCATTTGCGTTGATCCGATTGAGGCCTGAATGTCGGTCAGTCTATAATTATAACCAGCAAATGGATATTCGGATAAAAAATAAGGCTTTGCTCCATGATGTCTTTGAAAGTCAGACAGATCAGCTCCATGATCTCTCATCGACCTCAGTTTCTTAGCTAATGCATCATCGTTAGTTGTTATCATACCTCCTTCACCTGTGGTAATTGCTTTTCTTGGATGAAAGCTAAAGCAACCTGTATCTCCTATTGTGCCCACATGCTTTTCCTTATATTTGGACCCGAAACCACAAGCAGCATCTTCAACAATCCAAAGATTATATTTTTTCGCGAGATTTAAAATTGAATCCATGTCAGCTGCTAAACCAAAGAGATGGACAGGTAGAATTGCTTTTGTTTTGGGAGTTATTTTTGATTCAATTTGTGAAATATCAATATTAAAGGTTTCAGGGTCAATATCGCAGAAAATAACTTTGCCGCCAAGATGCTCAATTATATTTGCTGTTGATATCCATGTAAATGCAGGAACAATAGCTTCATCACCTGCCTTGAAGCCTAGCGCAGCTAACGAAAGATGGAGAGCTGAAGTGCATGAAGTAACCGCAATTGAGTGTTTGGCTTCAGTAAATTTAGAAAATTTATTTTCAAAATCTTTTACAAACTGACCCTGAACAACCCATCCGCTTTCAATTGGTTTTTTAATAATTTCAAACTCTTCCTGCGTAAGTTCAGTTCTAGAAATAGGTATCTTCAAGTGTTCTCTTTTCTCCAATCAATTAATCTCTGTAAACCCTCTTTAAGGGAGTACTTGTGACTAAACCCTAAATCTTTTTTTGCTTTTATAGGAGAACCTATCCTATTCTGCACCATTCTTCTGGCATCGTCTTCAGAATAAGGGTTATACTTTACTACAAGACTTGATTTTCTCATTTTTAGTATAGTGTCACACAACTCTTTAATGCTAGTCTGTATACCAGTACCGACATTATAAAATTCATCTATTGCTTCAGATTCCATTGCCATCACATTGCATCGACCTGCGTCTTCCGCATCAATAAAATCATAAGCCTGCGAACCATCTCCATTAATTAAAGGCTGTTCATTAGCATCTATCTTGTTCAGCATAATTGGTATGACACCAGTATATGCAGCAGTTTGATCTTGATGGGGGCCATAAACATTCATATATCTTAACCCTACATAACTTAAACCGTAACGATCATAAAAAGCTCTACACATAGCTTCTCCTGCAATTTTAGTTGCACCATAAAAATTACGATTATTGAATGGGTGGCTTTCTGTCATTGGTAATTCTACTGCATCTCCATAAACAGATGCAGAAGAAGAGTAAACTAAACGCTTAATTTTATTTTTCACGCAAGCTTCTAATACGTTAAAGGTGCCTTCGATATTTACGTGAAAGGCTGTCCTTGGGAAATCCTTACAGTGCAAAAGCCACATTGCAGCTAAATGAATTACCCCATCACAATTTTTCATTGCATCATTCAACAGATCAACATCTCTTATATCTCCACCATTTTTATAAAGAATACATCTCTGATCTTGAAGACTTGAAGATATATTGCTTTTTTTACCTCTAGCTAAATTATCATATATTATAACTGAACTAACTTCCGTTTTTAGCAATTCTGAAACAACGTGACTTCCAATGAATCCGGCGCCGCCAATTACTAAAATTTTCTTATTTTTTAAATTCATTTTCTTTAGATAACCGTATTAAATCTTTTTGATAAAAGTGACATATAGTTAGGATTTATTATTTTTATATTTTCTTTAAAATGTGGTTTTTCATTGAAGAAATCTTCATATAATATATTATCAATATTGCATGCTGTACCATCTAAAGAAATATTGCAAATCTCCATTTTGCCCTTAAGTGCATTAACTATATCTATTTCAAATTCTTTTAGTGGATCATACTTAAAAGCACCCTTCTCATACCATCGTAATTTTAACATGGGCTGCCTAGTCCAAGCGTCAAATCCTACTAAATATACTTTTGAGAAACCCATCAAATAGGCTAAATAAAGAGTAGCATGAAAAGATCCCTGAAAAGGATTATTGTTTTTAAAATAAGTGGATTCAGTGTTTTTTATTAAATATTTATGAACAAAACATACTTTTTTGTCAATAATAGAAAATAAATTTGATAAATTTATAAAGAAAGTAATCTGATCATTTTTTTTGATTATACCTCTAAACTCATTGGTAACTATCCTGTGTTTTTTAATGTATTGTAATTTTTTAGGAAAAAGGATCCAATCTGGATAGAATAAATAGGGTTCGATTAGTGAGTAATATTTAACATTTAATTTTTCAAAATCTTTGTGAAAAGCCTGCATACCGCAACTTATGCCTATTAGGTTACTAAACTTTGATAAATTAAAATACTTTAAGGATGGTCCATCACCAAAAATGAAGCACTCTTCTCCTTTATGCCTCATTTTAAATTTATTTAATTTGAAGATCATAAAGCACCATATAGGTTCAAAAATGATTTTATTTTGTTTTCAAGCTTTTCTATTAGATCATTTGATGAATTAGGTGATAAGCCTATATAGATTCCATTTTTATGAACATATTCCGCGCCGGTAAAAGACTCGGCTGATATTTTTGGAAATAGCTTGGTAGAAACTGGTTGTCTCAAAATATTTCCTGTGAGTATTGGCCTTGTTTCAATTCCATTATTTTCTAAAAAACCAGAAAAATCGCTTAATGAGAAAGGGCAATCATTTTTCAAGACGATAGGAATCCCTAGCCAGG
>MDTD01131823.1_pt1 | contig 16076 bp, 16 predicted proteins | sample 811221 | NCBI WGS metagenome assembly MDTD01 (sample SAMN05326646, study PRJNA326480) | marine metagenome | isolation source: seawater | place: Pacific Ocean: South West | collected 2011 | reverse complement strand
TACCAGAGGAAATAAAAGATGTAGCTTGTAAAAATTTTAATCAATTTTGTAGGAATATATAATGATTTTTCTTTGTTACCATGGAGTCACTTCAATTAAATCAGCGAATGTTGAAAACTATTCAAAAAAACACATTGATAAAAAAAAATTTATTAAACAAATGAAATTTTTAAAAAAGAATTATAACATGATAAGTATAGATGATATTTATCATCATATTAAAAACAAAATACCTTTTTCAAAAAAAGATGTTGCTATTTCCTTTGATGATGGGTTTAAAAATAATTTTACTATAGCGGCACCTATACTGAATAAGCTTAAAATTCCAGCAATTTTCTATTTATGTCCTAGATCAATTAATAAAAATGAGATGTTTTGGGTGGATCAAATTGAAACCTGCATTGATAAATGTAAAAAGTCAAAGATCGAAATTACTTATTTAGGTTTGGGAAATTTTAACTTAGATAATGTTAAAAAAAAAATTTTTATAATAAAGAAAATTAAAAAAATTTGTAAAAACCTTAATATTCATAAAAAAAATAAATTGATAAAAATTTTAAAAAAAAAGACATCCGTTGAACCTAATATTAAATCATCGAAAAATTATGAAGTGGCTAATTGGAAAATTATTAAAAAAATCTCTAAAAATAATCTTTTTACACTAGGGGGACATTCTTTGAGTCACGATATTTTGACAAAAATGAATACGAGAGAATTAAACTATAATATCGTTAAAACGATTGAGATAATTAAAAATAAGACTGGGGTAAATGTTGAGCATTTTTCATATCCAGAAGGTAAATTTGATAACAATGTAATAAAATATTTAAAAAAAAATAATATTAAATCTGCTCCTATCGCCACTGGATTTAAAAATACTCATAATACTAATTTATATAAAATAAAAAGAGTGATGGTGGGTTTTGAAAAAATGAAATTTCCATTTTCATCTTTCAAAGATTGAAACATTTATGAATGTAGAAAATCTTTATTTGCTTTTGTTTATTAGACTAAATTCTAAAAGATTAAAAAATAAAGGTTTTATGAAAATTGGTAAATTAAAAGTGATAGAGATAATTATTGAGAGATGCTTAAAAAGTGTGTCAAAAAAAAATATAATTATTACAACAACCAACAAAAAAATTGATGATAAAATTTCTAATTTTGCAAAAAAAAAAAAAATTAAGATATTTAGAGGTAGTGAAAGTAATGTAAGAAAGAGAACAATTGATTGTTGTGATAAATTTAATATTAAATCATTTATTAGAATGAATTGCGATAGACCATTCATGAATTATAAACAATTAACTAAAATGATCAAAATATTTGCAACAAATAAATATGATATAGTAACAAATTGTTTATCTGAAAATAAGATTAAAGGCCTTGCTCTGGAAATCATTAAAACAAAATCATTTATCGGTATAAATAAAAAGTTAAAAAAAAATGATAAAGAGCACATTTTTGATTATTTTTATAGAAATCAAATGGATTATAAAATCTATAATGTTGAACAAATAAAGAATAATTTCAATAAGAGTTTAGCGCTTGATAGCAAAAATGACCTAAATAAAATAAAGAATGTATTTAAAAAATTTAAATTTGATTATTTAATATCTACTCATAAAGTTATTGAATTTTTTAGGCGAAATTAACAATTAAAGAAGTTAAAGCTGGAATAAAGTAAATGAAAATTTATACGTCAATAATTATATCTGCATATAACCACGAAAAATGGATATCTTACTGTTTAAAAAGCTTAATTAATCAAAAAGAGAGTCACTATAATTTTGAAATAATAGTTGTGAATGATTCATCAAAAGATAATACAAAAAAAATATTAAAGCTATTTAAAAAAAAAATTAAAATTATTAACAACAAGAATAATCTTGGATTACCAAAATCTTTAAATAAAGCAATTAAAATCTCTAAAGGTAAATATATAGTAAGAGTAGATTCAGATGATTTTGTTGACAGTAGATTTATTATTAAACTGAGAAAATTCTTGAATAGAAATAAGACGTTGCATGCAGTTGCTTGCGATTATTTTATGGTAAATGAAAAAAATGAAATCCTGAAAAAGAAAAATTGTATAAAAGATATTATCTCATGTGGAATCCTTTTTAAAAAAAAATGTCTAATGGATGTTGGGTTATATAACGAAAAATTTAAAATGCGCGAAGGCCATGAACTAAGAAAAAGATTTGAAAAAAAATATAAAATAGGAAGATTAAATGTTCCACTGTATTTCTATAGGGATCATAAAAAGAATCGAACAAAAGAAAAAGTATTAATTCGAAAATATGATAAGATATTAAAAAAAATTTGAATTATGAATATTTTAATTACGAAATGGACGAGTTTAATAGGCTTTTATTGTAGCAAAAAACTTTTAAAGAAAAAGATAAAATTAAAAGCAATGAACTTCTTTTAATTTAAAAATTAAACTGATAATTAAATTAAGAATTTAATATGATATCAAATAATAACTTTTTCGAAAATCTTAAATACAAGTTAAAAAAGAAAGAGGCTGTAATTTGTATAATTGGTCTTGGGTATGTAGGATTAGAGTTATTAAAAGGTTTTCAAAAAAAAAATTTTAAATTAATTGGAATTGACTCAGACAAGAAAAAGATAAGTAATATAAAAAAAAATAAAAAAACCCAACTCACAACAAACTATAAAAATGCTAAATATGCAGACATAATTATAATTGCATTACCTACACCCTTAACAAAGTCATTAACGCCAGATCTTTCTTTTATAAAATCATGTCTAAAATCTATCAAAAATTATTTAAAGAAAGGTCAATTAATTTCTTTAGAGAGCACAACTTACCCAGGTACTAGTGAGGAAATTATAGGAAAATTTTTAAGTAAGCAAAAATTTAAATTATCCGAAGATTTTTTTCTTGTTTATTCTCCTGAAAGAATTAGCCCTGAGTTAAAATTGAAAGATAAAAAAATTAGATACTATCTTCACAATACTCCAAAAGTTTGTTCTGGCTATTCAAAAAAATGTCAAACATTGGGCAAATTACTTTATAAGAATATTGTAAATAAAGTTATTCTAGCAAGCTCTCTTAAAGTTGCTGAAACAACTAAAATGATAGAAAATGTTTTTAGATCGATAAATATCGCTCTGGTTAATGAATTAAAAATGTTTTTGAATAAAGTTAATATAGATATTGATGAAGCTTTAGCTCTCGCGAAAACAAAGCCATTTGGTTTTACAAGGTTTAATCCTGGTCCTGGATATGGTGGACACTGTATTCCCTTAGATCCATTTTATTTATATTGGTTGGCCAAAAGAAATAACTTTGATTTGAAATTTATAAAAACATCTGGATTAGTTAATAAAAAAGTTTCTAGTTGGATTTGTGATAAAATATTTCACTTTGTAAAGAAAAATAATTTGAAACTTTTTCAAAATAAAATTTTGATACTAGGAGTTGCTTATAAAAAAGATATTGATGATACAAGAGAGTCACCTGCATTTGAGATAATAAAAAAATTAAAAAAAAAGAATATAGGTTTTGAATATTCAGATCCTTATATTGACTCAATAAGACTAGGACGTGTAATAAAAAAAAGTAAAAAATTAACCAGAGCTTTACTAAATAAATATCAAGTAGTTTTAATTGTAACTGATCATTCAAAATTTAATTACAACTTAATATCAAAGGAAGCTAAATTTATTTTTGACAGCAGAAATGTTATTAAAGATAGAACTAATAGATATTATAAGATTTAGTGAAGAATATTATGAATTTGACAATCGTAGGTATAGTATAAAAAAATTTTAATGCCTCAAAAAATAAAAATTTTAAAAAAAAAACTTCTTCATAATAATTTTGTTTTTGTTGATGGTGTCTCTAAATCTGGAAAAATTGTTGTATCAACAATAATTTCTTCTTTAAAAAATTGTGAAAATCAATCCTATCAAGATAGATTTAGTGACTATTTAAAGTTTGCAAAACTAAAATTATTGGATAACGATCTTGCCATAGCTACTATCTTAAGGGATATGCAGATGCTTATGATTGAGAATCGTCTATCAAGATTTCTTAATTTCAGGAAACATGACCTCTCAAGTGTAAATAATAGTTTTAAAAAAAATGATTATTATAAAAATTTAAGAATAAATGATAACGAATATGAAATTGAAAAAATTATTAAAAATTTAAAAAGAAGTAAAACTTTAATACCAATGGTTGTAGATGACTTTTTCCCAAATTGTTTTGAAAGTTTCAAGTACTTTTGTGAATTTAAAAAAATAATAATGTTAAGAAACCCAATAGGAATTTTTTATGAATATTACAATAGGAATAGAATAGATAAGCAAATCAAACAACATCCATGGCAAAATTGCTTTCATTATGAAAAAGATAATAAAAGAGTGCCATGGTATATAGTACCAAGAGATATTAGAAAATTCCATTCAGCAAAAAAAATAGAAAAATATTTAATGTCGATTAATTCTCAATATAAACCTTATTTCTCTGACAGAATTTTTAAAATCCAAAACACAAAATTTATATTCATTGAAGATTTATGGGAAAGCCCAAAATTTATAACAAATTTAATTGCAAAGTTTTTAAAAACGAAGGAAACAAAGTTTACCAAATCAATATTAAAAAAATTAGATTTACCAAGGTTAAATATAAATAATAATTACGAAAAACAATTTTATTATTTAAAAAATATTATGTCTAATTCAGAATTTAAAAAATTGTTAGATTTGGAAAATGAGTACAAAAAAAAGAAAATGATTTATGGATTATAAATTTTTTACAAAAAAATGAAAAAAAAAAAATTTAAAATTCTAGCACTCATTCCCGCAAGACAAGGATCAGCTTTAAAAAATAAAAATATTAAAAATTATAAAGGTAAACCATTAATTTTTCACAGCATTAATACGGCTTTAAAATCAAAATTAATAAATAAAATTGTAATTTCTACAGACTCTATAAAATATAGAAAACTATGTTTAAATAAATTCAAAAATAAAATTGAAATACCCTTTTTAAGGCCTAAATCAATATCAGGTGATAAATCAAAAGATTATGAATGGATTAAACATTCATTATTATTTTTAAAAAAAAAACAAAAATACTTACCTGATATTGTTGTTCATTTGAGACCAACAACTCCTAATAGAGATGAAAAAATAATTGATAAAGCAATATCTCTTTTTTTGAAAAATTTAAAATTTGCTAGTTCCTTAAGGTCTGCTAGTGAGTTTTCACAACCTCCTGAAAAAATGTTTAAAATTGTAAATGGTTTTTTTAGAGGTTACTTCAATAAAAATAAATTTGTTGAATATTATAATTTCCCTAGACAAAGTTTTTCGAAATCATATTTACCTAATGGTTATATTGATATAATGAAACCCAAGATTATTCTTAATTATCGAATATTACACGGAAATAAAATTTTACCTTTCATAACAAATCAAACTAATGATATTGACGTTATAAATGATTTCAAAAAAAAATAAAATTGGTTTTATTCAAGGAAGACTCACAAAGCAAAAAAAAAAAATCCAACAATTTCCGTTTGATAATTGGAAAAAAGAAATCCCTTTAGCAAAAAAACTTAAATTAAACATTATAGAATGGACTATTGATCATTATGGATTTTACAAGAATCCTTTATTAAACTTGGGTAAATTAAATCTCATAAAAAAAATAACAAAAAAAAATAATTTAGAAATTAATTCAGTTACAGCTGATTTTTTTATGGAAAAACCTTTTTGGAGGCAAAATAATCCATACCATTATATTAAAAAAATAGAATTATTAATAAATTTTTGTGGTTTACATAAAATAAAATTTATAGTCATACCCCTTGTTGATAATTCATCGATTAATTCAAAAAGTGTGCAAAAAAAAGTTATTTATCATTTTAAAAAATTGAATAATCTTTTAAAAAAAAATAAGGTTATGATTTTGTTTGAAAGTGATTTTAAACCTAGAAAACTTCTTAGTTTTATTAAAAATTTTGATAATAAAAATTTCGCTATTAATTACGATTTAGGTAATAGTGCTTCTTTATCTTTCAATATTGAAGAAGAATTTAAATTATATGGAAAATTCATAAAAAACATTCATATAAAAGACAGGATAATAAATGGTGAGACTGTAAGATTAGGTAGTGGAAATGTGGATTTTAAAAAATTTTTTATACTGATAAATAAAATGAAATATGACGGGCCACTGATTTGTCAAACCGCCAGATCTTCAAAAAAAGGAGATGATTTTGACGAATTAAAAACCAATTTAAAATTTTTAAAAAATTATATTAAATGAATTTCCTATTTTTTGGTTTAGGTTCTATTGGTCAAAGACATCTAAGAAATTTACTTCAGCTTAAGAAGAATTGTAAAATATACGCATTAAGAAAAAAATTTTCTACACCACTCTTAAATTACCAAAATAAAAAAATTAGAGGAAATGTAGAAAAAAAATACAAAATTATTTCAATAAAAACATTAGAGTATTTAAAGAAAAAAGATGTTAAAATTGATGCTGCATTTATTTGCAACCCTTCAAACATGCATGCTTCAACCGCGAAGTGGTGTATTAAAAGAAATATTCCAGTTTTTATAGAAAAACCTGCGGCAACGAATATTAAAGATCTAAACTTGATTAAGAAACTAGTTAAGTCTAAAAAAAAAGTAATTAATGTTGTAGGATATCAATTAAGGTTTAATCCGATAATAAGATTTATCAAAAAATATTGCTTTGATCAAAAAAAACTAGGACAGGTGTATAATTGTGAGATTTTTCATGGTGAACATGTTGATAATTTTCATAGTTATGAAAGTTATAAAGATTCTTATACTTCCCAAAAAAAATTAGGTGGTGGAGTAGCATTAACACAAATTCATGAGATAGATTATTTGAATTATTTCTTTTCTGAATATAAATTACTTGAATTCAAATATATTAGTGACAAGATCTCTAAGCTAAAAATGAATGTTGAAGATAATTACACTTCCATTTTTAAGTTTCGATCAACCAAAAATAAAAAAATTTCACTTGGAAAAATAACATGTAGCTACGTTCAAGTTCCAAAAAAAAGAACTATATTCATCTCTTGTGAACAAGGAAGTTTACATGCTGATTTAAATAAATCTCTAATTAAAATATTGAGACCAAAAAAAAGAGATTATGTGAAAAAGTTTAATTTTAATAGAAATGATATGTTTACTAATGAAATTAAACAATTTTTAAGTTTAATTAAGAATCCAAAGCTAAAAAAAAAATTATTGCCCTCAATTTTGGAAGACAATAAAGTTAATAAAATTGCAATAAAAATAAAAATCTAATCCTTAGATGCAAAACCTAACAACATAAGTTCTTTGGAAAATCTTAAAAATTTTACCTTACTTCTTATTGGGATAAAAAATGAAAATATCTTTAAAAAGTATTTTATAAATGGATATTTCCAAATAAACGGTAATTGGTAAAATTTTTCTACCCTACAATTTTCAAATCCATACATTTTATAGCAATTTTCTAGGGTTACCTTTGAAAAAGGTTTTATGTGTGTTAAATCATCGTAAAAGTTTAAATATTGGCTTTCCCAATCTGGAGTATAATTTATAAATATACCCTCAGGTTTTAAGATCCTCTTACATTCCTTGAAAAAAAATTCATGGTTATCTATATGTTCAATTAATGATTTAGTGTAAATTGCGTCAAAAAAATTGTCATTAAAAGGTAATTTTTCATTAGAAATATCATGTTTAGAAAAAATTATATTTTTGTCTAGTTTATCTTTGGCAGACTCTAATTTATCGGTTGCATAACAAACAACATTTTTTTTGCTAAATTCATTTATAAAGTCACCTCTTCCACAACCTATTTCTAAAAAAATTTTATTTTTCAAATTAAATCTCTTTACATTATATTCAGCAAATTTAGCTGGGTAATTTGTCAAAGGTTTTTTTTGACTATTATAAAAAACAGATAAGTAATCTTTCATATTAAAGTTCTCCCACCATCACAAACGATCACAGTGCCTGTTATATAGGATGAGGATTTACTAGATAAAAATAAAATCAAGTCATTATACTCATTTTTTTTTGCCATTCTTCCAATTGGTATAATTTTTTTGATTTTATTTACAAAATTTTTATCTTGGTTATTTAAGACTCCACCAGGGGCAATTGCATTACATCTAATATTATTTTTTGCCCAGTAACTGGCAGTATATTTAGTTAAGCCAATTATTCCATGTTTAACAACAGAGTATGAGATTGGTTTTATAAATCCAGAATTCTTATATATTTCTTGATTGGGCGCTATTATTCCTAGATCAGATGATATATTTAAAATAACTCCACCTTTATTTTTAGCCATATAAGTTCCTAGAATCTTGGTAGTAAGAAAACTCCCTTTTAATCCAATATCTAAATCATTAGTCCATATTTTTTCAGAAAAATTTTCTAATTTTAAAATATTTTCATTTTTATTTTTTGCATCTGGAACATAATCTTTTGCAGCACAATTTATTAAAACATCTATTTTAATTTTTTTTTTTTTAAAATACTTTAAAACTTTTTTTAAATGATATTCTTTTGTAATATCAGTTTTTAGAAAATAAGATTTATTTTTGATCTTTGTATTATTTAAATCTAAAATAAAGACTTTTGATTCTTGATCAATAAAAGCTTGAGATATCTGTTTACCAAGAAAACCATTACCACCCGTAATAACAATATTCTTATTTTTGAGATCTAGAAATTTAGTGTTCATAATTAAATTTTAAAATATTCTATATTATTAATTTAGCAAACTATTAATCAACAATTTAAAAAATTTGTATAATTTTCTTTAATTTTTTTTGTGTTACCATAGTAGTATTGAATAGTTTTTTGATATTTTTTATTTTTTAATGGGAAAGAAAATTTTTTATTTATTAAAAATAAAATGTCTTTTTTCATTTTTTTTTCAGATGTGTAAATAATACTTTTATCAAATCTATATAAATATTTTTTTAGATACATTTTTTTTTCAAAAAAAGGAACCATTACAAACTTTCCATTTACAAGGGACTCTATTGTTGATCCTGAATTATGCCCTATAATTATATCTGCCTTATTAATATATTTTTCTGCTGTCCCTCCTTCAAAAATTTTAATTTTACCATTTATTTTAAGATTTGGATTATAAGCATTAATATTTTTTCTTTTGATATTAATATTTACATTTTCATTTTTAGATAGTTCATTAAGAATATTAATAATTTTTTTATAAGTGAGATTCCAGTTAAAATTCTTATTTTTTGAGTCTTTAGGAAATCCTTGTTTTGGATTAAAAGATAAGAATAATATATTGTTTACTTTTTTGTGAATTCTTTTTTCTTTTACAAAATCAAATGTTCTTGGACATCCATTTACTGTAATTTTTTTTTTGTTTGATTGATTCATATCAATTAACATTTTCTTCATAAATTCATTGTAAGTTGAAATCTTGTAAAAAAATTTGAAAAAATCCTTATACTCATTAGCTATTATTCTAGATTTTACATCAGCATCCGACATAAAGCACTCTTTGTTCCATAGCTTAACTGGTATTTTTGTCTTTTTGCAGCCTGCGTATAATCCACTTTCAACATAGTAATAATAGGCGAATGTAATAAAATTTATATCCCTTTTGTCAAAATGAGTCTTTAAATTTAAAAGAATTTCTGTCCAAAAAGCTTCATGTTTTTTTTTATTATTTACATTTTGATTGAAGAATTCTTCTTTTGTAGGTTTTGACCTAAAAAAATTTAGATATCTTTTTTTTTGAAAAAAAAAATGATTGAGAATAATTTTTACTACTCTTCTTCTTAAAATTAAAATTTCAGGAATATTATTTGAAAGTTTTGATATAATTTCTACATCTCTTATTCCAATTGATCTATACAATAAAATGACAACTTTTTTATTTGAATTATGTTTTTTTCTCAAAGATTTGGGCTTTAAAAGAGAAATTCTTAAAAAATAAGCACAAAGTTTTGATGAATTCAAAAAACATGAAATGTAGATTAAAAAATCAATAATAAATAAAATAAAATTATTGATTTTTTTTTTAATTAAATGAAACATCATTTTATTATTAAAATAAAGTTTATAAAAATTATATGTCAAAAATACTATTAATGATAGTATAGTCAGTGTTTAGTTCGAAATTTCAAAAAATTGCCAGATTTAATATTAGGATTGCTTAAATTTTAATTCTTGTTAATAGTGATAATATTTTAATGAGTAAAACTTTCATAATTTCAGAAATAGGAATTAATCATAATGGTGACATAAAAATTGCCGAAAAGATGATTGATGAATCTAAAGATGCAGGAGCTGATGCAGTAAAATTTCAAAAAAGAGATATTGACGTTGTTTATTCAAAAGAACAATTAGCAAAACCAAGAACAAGTCCTTTTGGAACGACTGAACGTGAGCAAAAAGAAGCTTTAGAATTTAATGAGAAAGAATATGACCAAATTGATGCATACTGTAAAAAAAAAGATATTATATGGTTTTCGTCAGCATGGGATATAAATAGTCAAAATTTTTTAGATAAATATAACTTAAAATATAATAAAGTTGCATCCGCCATGTTGATTGACGAAGTCTTTTTGAATGAAGTTGCAAAAAGAAAAAAACACACGTTTATAAGCACTGGAATGTCAAATTTTGATATGATCGATAATGCTGTACAAATATTTAAAAAAAATGAATGTCCATTTGAATTAATGCATTGTATATCTGCCTATCCATTTAATAGTGAAATAGCAAATTTGAATATGATTAAAATATTAAGAGATAGATATAAATGTAATGTAGGGTATTCAGGCCATGAGAAAGGTGGAAAATTAATTTCTCTAGCTGCGGTATGTCTTGGATCAACTTCATTAGAAAGACATTTAACATTAGACAGGACTATGTATGGAAGTGACCAAGCCGCTTCAATTACGCCCTCTGGTTTTAAATCTTTAATTAGTGAAATCAGGATATTAGAAAAAGCTTTAACAGGCTCAGAAGATAAAGAGATTTTAGAATTAGAAAAACCAGTTGCTGAAAAACTTAGATCACACATTAAGTCAGGTAAATGAAAATTCAAAAGATTTTTTCAAAACAATTATCTTTAAATATTGAGACACACTTAAAATTGGAAGTTCTTTCACCCAACATTGAGAAAGCAATAAAGATAATTTATAAAAAAATTAAGCTTGGTGGAAAACTAATGTTTTGTGGAAATGGTGGTTCAGCAGCTGACTCCCAACATTTGTCAGCAGAGTATTTAGTGCGAATGAGACCAAACATTAATAGAAGACCATTACCTGCTATTAGTTTAGCACAAGATACTTCTACCTTAACAGCGTGTGGAAATGATTACGATTTTTCCGATATTTTTTTAAGACCATTCCAAGCATTAGCAAAAAAAAATGATGTATTAATTGCAATTACAACATCAGGTAATTCTTCTAATGTTTTAAAGGTATTGAAAGAAGCTCGTTCCAAAAAAATTACAACAATAGGGTTTTTAGGTAATACAGGGGGAAAATGTAAGAATTTTTGCGATATTAAACTACTAGTACCTAGTAAATCTACAGCCAGAACACAAGAATGTCATATTTTTTTAGGACATTTTATTTTAGAACAAGTAGAAAATTTAATAATTAAAAAATAATAATAGACGTCTTAAAAAATATTACTATTTAGTAAAAAAATAATATTTCTTAAGATGGTCACTAAAAGATTCTATGAAGACTTTAATAAAAATATCAAACCTTCTGTCAAAAGATGAACGTAGACGTGCCTTTTTTATATTAATAATGGTGTTATTTATGGCTTTGTTAGACGCCTTAGGCGTAGCCTCTATAATGCCTTTTATAGCGGTCTTAACAAATCCAGACTTAATTGAGACAAACATTATTATAAATAAAGTTTATAAATATTTAAATGCTTTTGGCGTAAACTCCAATCAGGAATTTTTATTTATTTTGGGCTTTTTTGTTTTTTTTATTCTTGTTTTCTCACTTATTTTTAAAGCTTTTTTAACTTATTTGCAGTTACGTTTTACCTCTATGTGCGAATATGGTCTCAGCAAAAGAATGACTGAAAGTTATCTCAATCAACCTTACAGTTGGTTCTTAAGTCGACATAGTGCTGATCTTGGAAAAACAATACTTTCAGAAGTTGGTTTAATGATTTCCAAGGGTTTAAAACCACTTATGAATTTGATTACTTACGGAACAATCGCTTTAGCTATTCTTGTGTTGCTTGTGATTGCGGATCCCTTGTTGGCATTAATAATTGGTTTTACATTAGGCATTGCATACATATCTATCTATAAGTTTACTCGATCTTTTTTGACACGTATCGGTAATGAAAGACTAAAAGCAAATCAAAAAAGATTTACTATAGTAAGTGAAGCTTTTAGTGCTGCAAAAGAGCTGAAAGTAGGAAGTTTAGAAAAGGCCTTTTTAGAAAGATTTTCTAACCCAGCTAAAACACTCGCCCGTCATTCTGCAATTGCTGGTGCGATAAGTCAATTACCTCGATATGCACTTGAAATGATTGCTTTTGGTGGAATGTTATTATTAATTTTATATTTGATGGTTAAGAACGTTATTTTTACAAATGCTTTACCGTTGATAGCATTATATGCATTTGCAGGTTATCGTCTGTTACCTGCGTTCCAACAAATTTATGCTGCAATAACTCAATTAAGATTTGTAAGTCCTTCGTTGAATGCTATTCATGATGATATTAAAAACTTAGAACCAAAAATATATCAAAAAAAAACTAAGAACATTTCATTAAATAATTCAATTGTTTTAAAAGACTTACATTATCAATATCCAAATTCATCAAGAACAACTGTAAAAGATGTTAATATTAATATTCCAATCTCTAGTACAGTTGGAATAGTGGGCACTACTGGTAGCGGGAAAACGACAATTGTGGATATCATATTGGGTTTACTTCAAGCTCAAAAAGGCTCTCTTGAAGTAGATAATATCATTATAGATAAAAGTAATTGTGTAGCTTGGCAAAGATCAATTGGTTATGTACCTCAGGAAATTTTTATAGCAGATGATACTTTAGAGGCTAATATTGCTTTTGGAGTTGATAAAAAAGATGTAAACATAGAAAGTGTTAAACGAGCAGCAAAAATTGCACATCTTCATGAGTTTGTGATTAATGAATTGCCACACCAGTATCAAACTACAGTTGGCGAAAGAGGAATAAGATTATCAGGTGGAGAGCGTCAAAGAATAGGAATCGCTAGGGCTCTTTATCGTAACCCACAAGTTTTAATTTTAGATGAAGCAACTAGCGCTTTAGATAATATAACAGAGGATTCTGTTATGAGGAAAATAAATCAGCTCGGCGATAATAAAACTATTATAATGATTGCCCATCGCTTAAGCACTGTAAAAGAATGTGATATAATATTTTTAATGGATAATGGTAAAATAAAAGCCAAAGGTTCCTATCATGAATTAATAAAATCAAATGAGCAGTTTAGATCAAATGTAAGCAAATCTTAGAAACTTAATTAGATAATGAACATATATTTACACGTAGAAATTTCATCAAGAGAATTGGATAGTAAACTTCTTTTAGCTACATTAGCTGCTTCTAGGGGACACGATATTATTGTTTCAGACCTAGTTGGAATTTTAAAAGGAATTAGTAATAATTTTTTAGCTCCTGGAATATTTCATACTAAATCTTTAACGCCGGGAGAAGATAAAATTAAAAGACATCAAGAATTAATCGATAAAGGTTATATGATCACCAGCATTGATGAAGAAGGTAATTTAAATGAACATGGTTATGAGGCATTTGCAAAACAAAGATATTCTAACAAAACACTTGAGCAAGCTTCAGCAGTTTTTGGCTGGGGTTCCGAAGATGTTGAAAGTTTAAAAGAAATTTACTCAAAATATTCAAATAAAATTTATAAAACAGGCTCACCACGTGCTGATCTTTGGAAAAAGTCGTTTACTAATTATTGGAAAATTCCGTTAAATATACCTAAAAAACCATTTTTGTTAATAGCAAGTAATCTTGGGTATGCGAATAATAAAAGATCTTTTAAAGAATACGTAAAATTTGAAAAAAAAATTGGTCGCTTCGATAGAGATCCAAATCTTGTTAAAAAAAGATTTGGAGAAACCGCAGAAGATTTCAACAAATTTTTTTCTTTTATCGAAGCAATTAAGTTCCTATCAAAAAATGCGAATGATTATGATATTGTTCTTCGACCACACCCGTCTGAGGATTTAGAAACATGGAAAATTTTTCTAAGCGATATTAAAAATGTCCATATATTGCGGGAGGGATCCATTAATGTTTGGTTAAATAAATCATTTGCTGTAATGCACAATAGTTGCACAACCGCTCTTGAAGCAACAATTTCAAAAAAACCTCTGATAACTTATATACCTTTCGAACAGAATTATGCCTCTAATTTAGCTAACGAGCTTGGACATTCTGTAAAAACATTAGAAGAGTTGTCAAAAAAAGTAAGTAATATTTTAGATTCAAAAAATGAAGATAATAAAAATCATGATCAAAATCATTTGCCTGAGATATTATCTAAAAAAATTTATATTGATGAGGATGAGCTTGCGGCAAATAAAATTATAAAAGTATGGGAGCAAATAGCTAGAGAAAAATTTAGTAAATCTTCAGACATTAAAAAATTTACATGGTTTTTAAAATATGATCATTTTAAACAATTTATTAAATTGTTAATAAAAAAATTGATAAGATATAATTTAAATTCTAATGAGGAAAATCATAAATTTTATCCTTTAAACCATAATGATATTCAAGAGAGAATAGAAAGGTTTCAAAATATTCTCGGCATAAAAGAAAAAATTGTATGTAAACTTTTATCTGACAGAACATTGCATATAAAACGCTTGTAAATATTTTAAATAACTAAGATGAAAATTAACATAGATAACCCCAGGTATATTAACATTTTAGGCTCTGCCTGCTCGGGCACTGGTGCAATATTTGATTATTTAGATGGACGTGGCGATTTATATGATCCTTTATGTGGTGAGGAGTATTTACTACCATCTTTACCCAATGGACTGATGGCCTTACAAGCAATAACTGAGAAAGCCTGTGACCCATCGATAACAGAATATTCATTAAAACAGTTTAGAAATTTGGCATATGATTTAATAAAATATTGGGCCTCAAAACATAACGATAAGAAACTTGATAGTAATATCAAAGTATTCAAAAGCGCCATAGAATTATTTATAAAAGATATTACTTTTGTAGACTATCCTATGAGATTATTGTCTCATCAATTATCACAATCATTTATAGAGAGATTAATTGATAAAATTAAATTACGTTTAGGCATAAATATTAATACTCCTAGCACAAGACTTATTGTGCCTCAAAAAGATTATTTAAAGGCAGTACAAAAATTACATGATAGAATGTTTAATTCATCGGTAAAAAATCGCAAAATAATTTTGAATAGGGGTGCTTCTGTATGGAATTTAACTGAATCGTCTAAACTTTTTGTAGACACTAAATTTGTAGTTATAAATCGTGACCCAAGAGATCAATTTGTAGAATTACGATCTTATAAAAAGGCTTACTCAGTTGATAACTTTATAAATTGGTATAAAGAATTACAAAAACGTTTAAGTTTGATAAATGATACCAATATTTTATTTTTAAAGTTCGAAGATTTTGTTGAAAAAAACGATAAATTCAAGAAAATTTTGTGTGATCATATATCGATCACAGATATGACCTCTAGTAGTTATGATCCAGAATTGTCAAAAAAAAATATTGGTAAATTCAATGAATATTTAGACAAAAATGAAATTATAAAAATAGAGGAAAATTTGAGTGAATACATCTATTTTAGATAAGTATTTTTAAGATGAATTATGAAAATTTGTTATTTAGCAAATACTGCCATACCATCTACTAACGCAAGTGCTATTCAGATAGTTAAGATGTGCGAGAGTTTCTCGAAGTTAGACCACAAAGTTTTACTTATTACAACCAATGTATCTGATAAAAAAGTC
>MDTD01100452.1_pt1 | contig 16079 bp, 17 predicted proteins | sample 811221 | NCBI WGS metagenome assembly MDTD01 (sample SAMN05326646, study PRJNA326480) | marine metagenome | isolation source: seawater | place: Pacific Ocean: South West | collected 2011 | reverse complement strand
CAAGTGATTTTAAGGCTTCAGCATTTGGAGATAAATACCTCAATTTTCAACATACGTTTTAGTCCAGGGTTTTAATAAACTCATAACTTATAATGTTATGAGTAGGATTTTTCAGTTCTTTCTAGGGTATCCTCAAAATGTTTAAGAAAGACCTCTTTAAGGTCTGCATTTTTAAAATCTCTAATATCTGCACTGATTTCCTTTTTATTCAAGAGCTCCTTCAGCGCTTTAGAAAAGTTTTCCGGAGAGGAAAGGTTTTCAGGCTTAAAAGCCACTTCTTGAAGAATAGGGTAGAGCTCTTCTCGTGTTAAGGGTGTTTTTTTAATAAGTTCGTGTAAATAAAATGAAGAAAGGTAAATCGATGTTTCTTTAACTCGTTTTTCTAAAACATCTTCGTGAATAACAATATTTTGTAAGGTTGAATTAAGCCTTTTAAGAGAATAGTAAAGAATTCCAAAATTATCTGGCAGAAAGATTCTTTCGGCGCTTGAGTGAGAAATATCTCTTTCATGCCAAAGGGGGATATTTTCCAGGGCCATGGAGACATGACTTCTTAAAATCCGCGCCATACCCGTAAGGTTCTCACCAGAAATAGGATTTTTTTTGTGTGGCATGATAGAAGAGCCTTTTTGACCTTTTGAGAAGCCTTCGTGGACTTCTTGAATTTCTGACCGGTGAAGGTGTCTTATTTCAACTGCAACTCTCTCTATGGCAGAGCCAAGAAGGGCGTGGATGCTAATTAACTTGGCCACGCGGTCTCTAGGAATAACTTGGCTTGAAACGGGTTCCCTCTTCAGGTCTAAATGGTTTAGTGCCGATTTCTCTACTTCTGGTGAAATTAAAGTGTAATTTCCAACGGCGCCAGAGAATTGACCTGTCAGCTCATTTTCAAAGAAGAGTTCTAAGTCCTTTAAGCGGCGGGAGCACTCAGCATAAAAACTGAGCCATTTTTGGCCAAAACTCATCGGTTCAGCATACATGCCATGAGAGCGTCCCATGGAGAGCGTTTCTTTCGATTTATGAGAAAGCTCTAGGAGTGTCGAGCAGACCTCCTTCAGTGCGGGAATTGTTAATTTAAGGGCCTCTTTGATCTGTAGAGTAAGGGCCGTGTCGATGATATCAGAAGAGGTTACCCCAAAGTGGAAGTATTTTGAAATATTGTCGGGCATTTGTTCTGTGATAGAGGAACAAAAAGCTATGACGTCATGTTTTGTTTTGGCTTCAATTTCTTCAATTCGAGCGACATTGATTTTTAGAGAGGGAGAAGTTTTCTCAGTAATCCCTTTTTCCAGAAGACCATGATCTTCCCAAGCTTTAAGTAGTGCCAACTCAGCTTTTAAAAAGCATTCGAACTTAAACTCGTCTGTCCAAAGACGAGACATCTCTTGTTTGTCATATCTGGATATCATTGAACCTCCCAAGAGGCCTCACCTAAGGGTTAATAGTAGAGAGTAAGATCTAATCCAAAAGTCAGTGATGTAAGGATTAGGGCCCTATCTCCAGTTGTCTCATCTTGAGTCAGGGCGGGTCTTCTTACTGAGGCCAAATCGTAAGCCATTTTTAAACCATAATGAATAGTTTTACCAACTCTTTGGTGAAGTCCATAAGCAGCTTTGATTCCTGGGCCAACGAATGGACCACTTATACTAGAAGATGACAGCTGGTTATAGGTTAGGTAACCGCTTATAGTTTCGAAAAAGGTATTTGAGTCAATAAAATGTTGAATCAGAGAGCTTCTCAGGCCAAAACCGAACCCTCCAGATATAAGAGACCCGTTAAGACTGGAAGCGTTATCTAGGTCACTCAAAATTTCAAGGTTGGCATTCACCACAGAGCCAAAGATTTCAAAATGGCTTCCACTAGCAAACTTAAACCCGTATACAAATTCTCCTCCCATTATTTTAGTTAACTTCACTGGGTTAGCATTCAAAAGTATGCCTATCGTGTAACGGTGGTCATCACTCATCGTGTTGTAAGTTGCCTCATCAATTCCAGTCTCAGTATCAGTTTCAATGATATCGACACCATGAAGAAAGCCTTTTTCTAGTTCAACCAGCTTCATTTTATTTCTTTCTGAGAAGCCTTTATAAAGATCCTCAGTTTTTTGAATAGGAAGGTGAGAGCTTGAAAAAGCTATTTTTGAAAAAATAAGGGCATATAAAAAAATGATTTTCAGGTATCTTTTAATAGTTTTCTGAAAGTCCATCACTCTTCTCCTTTATTCTTTGAAAGAAGAGAAATATTTTCTCCGGGAATAAAAGGAACACCGATGAGAGAGGCAAGGTTAAACTTTCTTTGGAGGTGTTCATTTAAATAGAGTTCTAATTTTTTTTGAGTTGAGAGCAGTCTATCCAAAGACTTTTTAAATTGAATGAGCTGAGTCTTACTTTGTCTATAGTTTTCCAGAGTTTCTCCAAAGGTTTTATCACAGTTTTTTACTTGGGCCTTAAGAAGTGGGATCATTTTTTGCAAAAACAGCAGGCGTTCATACGACTGAGATAAGTTCCTCTTGAGAGACTTTTTTTGTTGCTTAAGTTCTTGATAAGCTATTGACTGATTTAATGATTTTTTCTCGAGAGTTCTCTGATTGAAAAAGCCTCCTTCACCAAGAAGACTCCAGGAAGCATTTAAAGTTGCAACAAGGTCAATGTTAGAGTTTCCTGACTCTGTTTCAAACTTCATAACGCTTTCTTTTTTTCCAAAGAAGTAATGGTAGCTTCCTAGGTTGATGCTAATTTTTGGTAGGGGAAGGTTATCTCTAAAGCTTTTTTCATAGTCCCTTTGAGAATTGGCAAGGGTTGACCTGGCCTTCCTAAGTTCTGGGTTAGATTCAAGGGAAAGTTCGAGAGCGACTTGAAGAGGAGTGTCAATTTTTTTAAAGACTAGATCACTTTTTAAAACATAGACTGTCCCCGGCTGATCTCCAAGTAAAGAAGCGAGGTTATTATTAAAAGACCTGGCTTTATGAAAACTTTCTTGAAAAAGTTCCTGAAGTTCTAAGTAATGACTTCTGGATTCCAGGAATTCCTGTTCTGTAATTTTTTTAAAATTTAACCTTTCTCTATTTAACCTGTAGATAAAAGAGGAAAAACGCAGACCCTTTTTTGATATTTTTGCTAACTTCTTAAGAGTTAAGAGATTGAAATAGGTTGTAATGATATCCTTTTCTAATTGGTTTCGTTTTACTTTTAAGTCCTCTTTATTTCTTTTATAATCTTCCTTTATATTGAGAAAGTCCAAATAGTCCTTTCCCCAATTGAATAAAGTGTAGTTTTCAATGGTAAGTCCGAGAGAGCCCTTGGGAAACTTGTCAGGTCTTGTTGAATTGTTCTGGCCAATAGAAAGTGTTCCAATCCTCTGTGGATTTGTTTCGGCTTTTATTTTTATTTCTGGCCACCAAAATTTATCCCTTTGATCAGCGTAATTTATATCAAGAATATCTTCCATGTTACTTCTTATTTTTTCACTTTGATTATTAAGAAGACCTTGAGAAACCGCTTCTTGTAAACTTAAATGTTTGAACATTTCCTTAAAGGCAAAAAGACTTTTCTCGCTTTTTAGAATATTAGATGATTCAAGAGGATAGGGCTTTTCATTAATCGTTTCATTTGCTTTTAAATAAAAAGGCTTGTTTAAAGCAGCAATCATTAAGAAGCATGCAAAAAAAAGATAGGATTGAGAGAAAAAGGAATAATAAGATTTATTTTTCATCCGAAAAGTCTAAATCATCTTTGAGGTTGTGTGAAGTTTCAGAAATTAAATTTTTTTAAATGATTAAAATAACGCTAAGCTGTTAAAAAAGGTTTTAGAGTGATCGAGTTATTAAAAAAACATAAAGATATTTTTTTATTTTCATTTTTAATTATGTTTTTTTCAGGTTTTGGTCAGTCGTTTTTACTAGGTCAGTATTTTTTCCATATAAAAAAAGACCTCCTCTTAACAGGAACTGATCTTAGTATCGCTTATTCTTTAGGAACTTTAGCAGCAAGTTTTAATCTATCCACAATTGGATCAATTATTGACAAGTGGAGCTGGAAGAAAAGTACTCTTGTCACAGTCAGCTTTATTTTTTTAGGACAATTGATTCTATCTCAAGCAAATTCACTTCTATTTCTTTTTTTGGGTTTTTACGTTCTCCGTTGTTTCGGGCAGATGACATTAAGTTCCATTGCTGCAACTTTGATTGGAAAAGTTTTTGGAGGTCATCGGGGAAAGTTTAATACAATGGCCTACTATGGAAGGAGCTTGGCAGAAGGTATTCTTCCAAGTTTTGTTGCTTTTTTGATCTCTGTTGTCATGTGGAGGAATAGTTTTATCTTATCTGGTTTTTTTATCCTCATCATTATGGTTCCAACAACACTTCTTTTAGCAGATAGAATTGGGAAATCACCAATTTATGCTGATAAAAATAGGTTAAAAAATACCTCACCGACAAAAAATATGAGTTGGAAAGATCTTCTTTCTAAAGAGAAGAAAGCTTTTTTCATGATGTTAGGGTTTACAGCTTTGCCTTTTATCTTAACTGGAATTTTTATACAGCAAGGTGACTTAGTTGAAAGCCGGGGCTTCGAAATGAAAGATGCAGCTTTAGGCTTCGTCTTTTTTTCTTGTTTTCAAATTATAGGAAACACTATTTTCGGTTTTTTGGTTGATAGGTTTGGTGCTTTCAACTTAGTTCTTTTCCTTCCTCTTTTTCTGTCTGTGGCTATTTTTTTATTAATGACAGGAAGTTCTCTTCAGCTTTTTTTTATAGCTTTTGGATTTTTGGGTTTTTCTGTGGGGGTTCAGAACTCTGTTGTTAATGCTTTTTGGGCGGAAGCTTATGGTACACGCTGTCTGGGAAGGATTAAGGGAATGGATTCAACTATGGTTGTGTTAAGTACTTCCCTTGCTCCACTAGTCTTCTCTTTTCTTTTAGATCAAGGATTTTCGTTTTCATTTGTTATGGGAATGTGTCTAGGATTACTTGGAGTTTCTTTAATTACACTTTTTTTGGGAATTCGAATGTTTAAGTTTTCAAGTTAAAGAATAACTCCTGGGCAACCAGTTCTTACAACTTCTTCGTCTTCCCTATTTATTTTTTGCCTTAAAAGACTGATTTCTAAATTTATTTCATAATGATTTTTTTTAAGCTTTTTTCTAAGGGTTTCTTTTTCTGGAGTTAGGTTTTTTTGAAGGTTAAGGTTTCTTCTAGAAAGCGCCATAAGCTTAAGTTTGTGGCGGATTCTTTCCTTCCTCCTTTTCAATAAAACTTCGCACCTTCTCGAGAGACTGGGGTCTGTAACAACACTTCTCTCAGGAAGAAGTCTTTCTTTTGAAAAGAGGAGAGATGGGACAAAGCAAAATAAAGAAATAGTAAGTAATAGGCAGGATATTTTAGCATGCTCATGACTCATCATGGACTCAAACTCCCGTTTTAGATAGGGGGGAAGCCTCTTGTGTTTTGCATTATATCACTACTTTGCCAAAAAAAAGAGGAAGTGGTAAGTTCTTCCTGGCCAAGCCCAAGTGAGAAAAAATGACCTCTAAAAATATTCTTATTTTAATTCCGGCCCGTTATCAATCCTCCCGTTTTCCGGGAAAGCCTCTTGCTCCCATCGCTGGTAAAACGATGATCCAAAGAGTCTATGAAAATTGTCAGAGAGCTGAAGAGACAGAGATAGCTAAAAAGGAAGGGTTAAGTATTCATGTCGGCGTGGTTACCGATAATGATAAAATTGAAGAGCATGTCAAAAGTTTTAATGGAAATGTATACAGGGTTGATGATGATGTCCCTTCTGGCTCTGAAAGAATATACCTCGCATATAAAAGGTATTTCGAGGAAAAAGAAAGAGTTGACCTTCTTATAAATGTACAAGGAGATGAGCCTCTTCTCAATCCTAAAAGAGTTTCGAATCTTGCAGCTTTTCATTTGCACTCAACGTTCGATGTGGCGACATTGGTAAAGCCTATGATAGGCTCCGTTGATCGTTGGAAATGTCCTAACTCTGTCAAAACAATTTTTGTTAAACAATCTAATAAGTGTCTTTATTTTTCGAGGGCCCCAATTCCTTTTAAAAGGTCTAATGGTAAGCCTGATAACTTAAAAGAAGCTATGGAAGAAAGTTCGTTACTTTGGCATTTGCATATTGGGGTCTACTCTTACAAGTTAGGAGGGCTTAGGTCCTTCAATGAAATGGACTCTTCTTATTATGAAAACTCCGAACAATTGGAACAATTAAGAGCGCTTGAAATGGGTCTTGAAATAGGGGCCATAGAGGTTAATGACAATTTGGTCGGAGTTGATACTCCGGAAGACATCCAAAGGGTGGAAGGGTTGATTCTTGACAAAGAAACTTGAAAAGAAATTTATTTTTTTTACTGGCGGTGTGGCCAGTTCTTTAGGAAAAGGATTGGCAGCAGCCTCCCTTGGAGCGCTTCTTGAGAGACGTGGTATAAAAATAAATATGCTTAAAATGGATCCTTATATAAATGTTGATCCTGGGACAATGAGTCCTACGCAGCATGGAGAAGTTTTTGTAACTGATGACGGCGCTGAAACTGACTTGGATTTAGGGCATTATGAAAGATTTACTTCACTTACTTTGAGAAAATCCTCTAACTTCACGACCGGGCAGGTTTATCTTGAGGTTATAGAAAATGAAAGAAGAGGTAAATATCTTGGCAAAACTGTCCAGGTTGTTCCCCACATTACTAATGAAATAAAACGAAGAATACATGTTGCTGCAGAGGATGCTGACCTTTTGATAGGAGAGATTGGGGGGACGGTAGGTGATATTGAATCTCAACCTTTTCTTGAATCGATCAGGCAATTTTCTAATGATGTTGGGCCAGAAAATGTCCTATTTGTCCATCTTGTATTGATCCCCTATATTAAAGCTGCCGGGGAGCTCAAGTCAAAACCTGCACAGCATTCTGTGAAAGAGTTGCGCTCTATAGGTCTTTTTCCTCAAATAATTATTTGCCGATCAGAAAAAGAACCAGAAAAGGGAATGATTGAAAAATTGAGCCTTTTTTGTAATGTCAGGAAAGATCAAATCTTTTTATCAAGTGACCTTGATTCTATTTATAAGTTACCCCTTAATTTTCATGAACAGGGCTTAGATGACAAGGTCGCAGAACTTCTTGGCATGTGGACCACAAGACCTAACATTCAAGATCTGGAGAAAGTTGTCTACAACGTGGAACACCCATTGAAGGTTGTTAAGATTGCGATCGTGGGAAAATATACAGACTTGGTTGAGTCTTATAAATCTTTGGCCGAAGCTCTTCAGCATGGATGTATTTCCCAGCAATTGAAACTAGAGCCCATTTTTATTGACGCAGAAAATTCTTTAAAAAATGAATCTGATCTTAAAGAGTTCTTTCATGGCGTTCATGGAATTCTAGTCCCGGGAGGTTTTGGCTCAAGGGGAACCGAAGGAAAAATTAGGGCCATTCATTACGCGAGGACAAATGGGATCCCATTTCTTGGTATTTGCCTGGGTATGCAATTGGCCATGGTAGAGTATGGGCGCCACAAAGTGGGCTTAGCGAATTCCAACTCTGAAGAGTTTACTAACGAGGGGGATTTAGTTGTCCATTATATGGAAGGACAAGAGAAAGATGGGCCGAAGGGCGGAAATATGAGGTTAGGGGCTTATCAATGTAAGCTCAAAAAAGGCTCTTTGGTTGAAAAAATTTATGGAAAAATGGAAGTGTTTGAAAGGCACCGTCACAGGCTTGAAGTTAACAATTCTTATGTTGAAAAGTTTGAGAAGGCAGGGATAGTTGTTTCGGGAAGAAATGATTCTCATGGGCTTGTTGAAATTATTGAGATTCCTAACCATCCTTTTTTTGTTGCGTGTCAATTTCATCCTGAGTTTAAATCAAGACCTTACTCCCCACACCCTTTGTTTAAAGGTTTTATTGAGTCTTCTTCCTCTCAATCTTGATTTGATTCTGTGTTTAATAGGGTGTACAACCTTTGTTATTCTCAGATTCTTTTTCAGGAAAATAGTGATGAAAACTAAAGAAAAGTTTGATTTTTTTATTGGCCCTTGCGTCTTGGAGAGTGAGCCCTTAGCTTTTGGTATTGCTGAAAGGGTTAAGTTAGATCTAGCGCCTTTAACTGATAAAATAAATGTTCACTTTAAAGGAAGTTTTGATAAGGCCAATCGGTCATCTATAAACTCCTATAGAGGACCAGGAATTGAAAAAGGTCTTCAAATACTGGAAGGTATTAAAGAAAAATTTGACCTTCCTGTTCTTACAGATATTCACTTGCCTTCTCAGGCGGAAAAAGTTGCTGAGGTTGTCGATATTGTCCAAATCCCTGCTTTTCTATGCAGACAAACCGATATAATTGTATCTGCTGCAAAAGCATGTCAGAAATTCGGTCGTAAGCTAAAAGTAAAGAAAGGACAATTTTTGAGTCCAGAAGAAACATCAAATATTGTAGAAAAAGCTTCCCACTACTTGAAGAAGGAGGATATTTTGTTAACTGAGAGAGGAACTTCTTTTGGTTACAATAACCTTGTCGTCGATATGGCATCTTTTCAAACGATGAAAAGCTTTGGTGTTAAAGCCGTACACGATGCAACACATTGTGTACAGCGTCCAGGTGGTCTTGGAGACTCTACTGGCGGGAAAAGAGGTGCCATTAAGGTTTTAGCGAGGGCAGCTGTTGCTGCAGGTGCAGATGGTGTTTTTATGGAGGTTCACCCTGAGCCTAGTAAGGCCCTTTCCGACTCCTCAACTTGTTTACCAATTGATGAGATGAAAGACCTTGTGTCAGGTCTAGTGGATATATATCAGGTTCTTTGAGAGATAAGGAACTCATTTTTATAAAGATAAGAGGCCATGAGGAATTTAAGAAAACTTGCTAAAGAATTTAAAGGAAAGTTGGACCCTATTAAGGTGGCCCTCTTTGATATTGATGGTATTTTAACCAACGGTCTCATTCACTGGGATGGAAAAGAAGTTGGTTATAATAGAGCAACGCATGCACAAGATGGATATGGCATGAAGCTCCTTATGGACTTTGGAATTAAAGTCGGAGTCATATCAGGTGGTAACAGCCTTGGTGTTCAAAAACGCTTTAAGGAAAACCTTAATCTAGACCTTGTTTTTCTTGGGAATGAAGATAAAAGGGAAGCCTACTTACAAGTTTTGGATCTAGGATATAAAGATGAAGAAGTCTTGTATATGGGGGATGAGCTTTTTGATATACCTCTCTTAAAAAGAGCAGGTTTTTCAGCCACAGTTCCAAATGCTGGTCATGAAGTTCATGAGTCTGTTGATTATATAACTCAAAGGCATAGTGGAATGGCTTGTGCTCGAGAAGTTATTGATATTTTGAGATATGCTAAGGGCATAGAGCCAAAAATACCAACCTTCCCATCAAATTAAATGATAATAAAATAAAAGTTGAAATAAAATGAGAAAAGAATTCGATAAAAAATCACTGGAAAAGTTAAAGCACCTTTTGGAAGAAAACCATAATTGGCCAGATGAATTTATTTTTAAATTTATTGTTCCCTTTACAAGCGTAGACCTTCTTTCAGCTATCCTGTCACCAACTCCTGTTCAAAAGAAAGCTTCTAGAACTGGGAAGTATGTAAGTGTGACTTGTAAAAAAATGGTGACTTCTTCAGAAGAAGTACTTGCGATTTATGAAGAGGTATCTAAAATAAAGGGAATTATATCGCTGTAATAAACCATTATTCTAGGTTCCTTAGTTTTTAAGGAAAGAAGGAGTTTTTTGTGAGGTATGATCTTGCCTTGGTTGTGGGGGCGGGAGCCTTTGGAACTTCAATAGCTTCTGTTTTGGCCAATAATTTTGATAAAGTTGTTCTTAAAGTACGTTCAGAAGATAATTATGAAAGTCTAAAGAAAGGTGAAAATTCAATCTACCTTCCAGGTATAAAGCTTCCCGAAAATATAATTCCTGCGTTGAGTTGGGAAGAGGTTGATTCCCTTTCAGAGAAAAAGTGTGAACTTGTTGTTTCAGGTTTACCAACTCAAGGAATCAAAGTTTTCTTTTCAGAAAATCACGACCGCTTTGAAAACTATTTTAAAAAAGGTGTACCACTGGTTTCTCTCTCAAAAGGGATTGACCCAGATACATTAGAGCTTTCAGACGATTCTTTTTTCAATTTATTCCCAAACCACAAAGAGTTGATTACTTTTTTGTCTGGTCCTTCCTTTGCTAAGGAAATAATGATGGAACAGATAACTCTTGTTTCTCTTGCCGGACGTTCAAGACGAGTACTTCTAAATATTGCGGCAATGTTAGAAGCTCCATACTTTAAAGTATTTTCAAATTACGACGTGAAAGGTCTTCTGTTAGGAGGGGCCCTAAAAAATGTTCTTGCAATTTCCGGGGGAGTTTTGGAAGGGCTAGGGTATAACTACAATACAAGGGCCGCCATGATTACACGAGGAATCGCTGAAATGCTACGGTTTGGCAAAGTGTTGAATGCAAGACCTGAGACATTTTATGGTCTTAGTGGGATGGGAGACCTTATCCTTACGACTACAGGGGACCTTAGTAGGAATAAAGCCTTTGGGCTAGAGATAGCTAAGGGTAAGAGCCCTGAAGAGGTTGTAAAAGGTCAGAGAACAGTTGTTGAAGGTTATAAAACGACTAAAGCAGCTCACCTTTTATCGATAAAGTACGATGTTCGTGCGAGTATTTTTAATGGTCTTTATAGCGTTTTGTATGAAGGAAAAAAACCTAAAGAAGTTATAAAGAAAATCATGAAACTTCCCCTAGGCTTTGAAACAGAATAGTTAAAAATTTAACTTAAAAAATAACTTTTACTTTGGAAAAGGTTCATGAAAAAAAGAGGGCCTCAGAGAATAATTTGTATGACTGAAGAGAGTGTTGAAACACTCTATCTTCTTGGAAGAGAGGATCTTATTGTAGGGGTTTCTTCTTTTGTTAAGCGACCTCCAGAATCTCGAGAAAAAAAGAAAATCTCAGGGTTTACTCATGCAAATATTAAAAAAATCGTTGAATTAAAGCCTGATTTGATTCTTGGCTTTTCTGATATTCAAAAAGATATTGCCAAAGAACTAATTGGTCTAGGTTTTAATGTTTTTATTGCAAATCACAGGTCTCTTACAGAGACTTTAGATTATATAGTTAATTTAGGCAGCTTGATTGGCGAAAGAGATAAGGCCCTTGAATTAGTTCATAGTTACGAGTTATCCATTGAAACAATAAAAGAAAATTCTAAGAATCTATCTGTGAATCCTAAGGTTTATATAGAAGAGTGGGACGACCCTATGATTTCTGGGATTCAATGGTTTAGTGAAATTGTTGAAATTTGCGGTGGAAAAGATATATGTTCATCAAAAAGTCATGGTGTGCTTGCAAAAGATCGATTCATCTCCAAAGAATTTGTTAGGACAAAGAACCCAGATATTATTCTTGCTTCTTGGTGTGGAAAGAAAGTTGATTTGGCTTCTTTTGAAAAAAGATTAGGGTGGTCTGATATTAATGCAATTAAAACGGGTCATGTTTATGAATTGGAGCCAGAGATCTTTTTGCAGCCAGGTCCAGCTCTTTTTGAAAGCGGATTAAATTTACTTAGTGGTATAATTCAGAATTGGTCTAAATCAACTTCTTGAGGCAGACTTTAACACCCCTTTTTGTTTTTCTTCCTATTCTCTAGAATAAAAGTCTAAATAATTATTTTAAGCAGGGTCCCTAATATGAGTGGAGAGGCCAAAATTGAACCGGAGCTTTCTAAGGGTCTTAAGAAGCTCTGTGAAGATCTGAGTGCCGGCAGGATGAAGTCTCATCTCGGAGGGAGAGAAGTCCAATCTAGGGGATGTGATGAATTTGAATATGATGGTGATGATGATAGAAAAATAGGGAAATGGTTATCTCTTGTTTTTGTTTCGTCTCATGTTGTTAAAATGAGTTTCCAGGCAAAATTTACCTTCGAAAAATGTAAGCCGCTTGTTGCGATGGCTTTTGAAAAAAAGACCGAAGAAGTAACTAGAGAACAAATGGAAGATTTTGTAAAGGAATTCTGTAATTTGACTGCTGGTGCTTTAAAGAAAAACTTAGAAAATGAGGGGTTTTCATCCCTTATTAGTTTACCTTTGCTGACAAGGGGTCAGGATGAGGTATTCTTTAAAAATCACCCTCTAGAAGCAAATAGCCCAACAGTTTTTGAACATACCTGGGAAGTAGTATGTGAGAATAATTCACTTTTTTGCCAAATTAATTTTGAAATATTTGATAAGGAAGGTTTTGAAAAAATTATTTTGGGAGCTTTTGGGGCTGAAGAAGAAGATGAAGGAGATATAGATTTCCTATAATGATGACAATAAATTGATTGAAATCTATTCATAAATAAAAAATTAGAATTAAGAATTTAAGTGAAATAAAAAGGAAACCAAGGAAGGAGAGGAAGATGAGCGATAATGGGGACGTAGGTTTTGATGAAGCGACATTAAAGAGCATGTGTCGAGATCTAAGCCTTAGCAGGATGAAGACTCATTCCTGTATCGATGATATAAAAGTTGAAGAAACAGAGGACTTCGGTAAAAAAGATGAAACAGGGCAATGGCTATCTCTTATTTTTGTTTCATCTCATGCTGTAAAGTTGAACTTTAAATGCCAGTTTTATAGTGATGATGCCTCTTTTTTTACTTCTAAAGCCTTGGGTAAAGATATTAAGGAAGTAACAAAGCAAAATGTGGATGACTTCGTAAAGGAATACTGTAATTTGTCTGCTGGTGCCATTAAGCAATCATTAGAAGGAAGTGGACTAACGTCCCTTATAAGTCTACCTCTTATGACAAGAGGATCAGACGATGTCTTTTTTAAGTCTCATCCTAGAAAAGACAAAGGGCCTTTAGTTTATAGTGATAGTTGGGATTTAGTTCATTCCGGTAAAGCACTTACATGTCATATTTACTTTGAAATTTATGATAAGGAAGCTTTCCAAAAGATAATCCTTAATGCTTTTGGTGCTGATCAAGAAGATGATGGAGAAATAGACTTTTTTTAAATAATTAAACTTTAATGAGTGGCTTATTTTTGGATGGAATTTATGCCCGATAAATTTGATTTTAAAAAACTAAAGGATGAGATTAGAAATGTCTCCCTTCGGAGAATTAAAAATCATACGTGTGACGACAAAATAGAATTGGAAGAAGTAAAAGAGCTTGAAGGTTCTAAAAGTGTTGTTGGCCAATGGTTATCTCTTATTTTTGTGGCATCAAGTGCAGTTAAAATGAGCTTTAAAGCTTATTATTACACTTCTGATGCAAACTATTTCACATCAAAGGCTTTAGGATATGATTCAGTTGATAAAGTTTCTAAAGATCAAGTAGATGATTTTATAAAAGAGTTTTGCAACTTGGTTGCTGGTGCAATAAAAGAGTCTTTTGAGCTTGGCGGTACTAAGTCTCTAATCAGCCTACCTCTTGTAACTAGAGGACAGGATTATGTCTTTTTTCAAGTGAAGGAAACGGAATCAAACCCATTAGTTCTCACTGATATTTGGGATTTAACATTAGATGAACATTCAATCACCTGTCGAATTGTTTTTGAGGTATGGGATGAGGAGGTTATTAAAAAAATTGACCTTCTTGCCTTTGGAGCCGAAGATGAAGAAGACGGTGATATTGACTTCTTTTAATCAACTTTTCCAAAATTCTTGTTTATTCTGGCCGATAAAAACAAAAAACATTTATAAAAGTAGAAAAAAATTGCCTATTGATTTCCGTTTCTCAATTTTTCAGTAACTGACCCGATAAATAATTATATTTTAAGGAAGTTGAAAAGATCCTTTTCCAGGACTTGAAAATGATAGTAAATGGGGCTCAATTTTTAAAATTATTTTTAGCATTAACACTAATGACTTCTTGTGATGTTGTAAGAAGGGCAAATGATAAGGCCAGGGAAATTAACAGATTCGAAGTGGCGGCCCTTAATTTATCAAAGAAGAACAGAGCTTTAAAAGCAAAAATGTCAAAGGTTCAGTTTGAGGTTCAAGAACTTAAATCTAAGAACAAATTCCTAAATATAGAAATAACCAAATTAAAAAAAGAACTTTTAAATAAGGAAAAACAACTTCGTTCTGGTCAATTTTACAATAGAGCTGAGACAAAAGATTATGTTAAGTTTGAAATCTTCAGATGGGCGCCATCTCAGTTATTGAAAGTCGCGGAACAGGAGTTTCAGAAAAAGAACTTTGAGAAGTCTGCGCAGTTTTTCGATGCATTCATAAAAAATTATCCTGATAATGATCGTTTAGATGATCAATTACTATTTTATGCTGGAGTATCTTCTTATGAATCGAGCTTAGATCATGAAAGAACGATAAGGCATCTTAATACAATTATTAGGAAGTATCCCACATCACAATATTTTAGAGGGGCGAAACTTTGGAAAGGGTTGACCGAGTTAAAGCAAGGAAAGACCAAAAAGTTTTTCAATGTAGTGGAAGAGTTTAGAAAAAAATATAGAAATACACCAGAATGGAAAATCTTGAGTTCTCACTATGAAAAGATACGAAAAAAGTTTAAAAATTAAAAATATCTTTTTAGGATTTCTTTCCTTTCTAGTCCTTTCTTCACTAGGAACTAGTGGCGTATATGCTAAAAAGAAAAAACTAGGTGTTGTGGAAGAAGTTTGGGGTAATGTTTTTCTCGTTGAAGAAGGGAAGACGAAGCAGTTAAGAGCTGGAGATTACCTCTATGACTTTTCTGAGGTCATGACTGAAGAAGGGGCTCAAGTCAGCTTCTCAGATTACTATGATCATCAATTCCATCTTGCTGGCTCAGGCCATATAAAAATGATGAACAAGATTGTAGAGTTGGTGAGAGGTTATATGTGGGTACAATCTTACAGACCTACGAAGATTCCTTTTAGCATTCAAACAGCAAATTCTACAATAAAGTATTATGATGGAGAAGCCATTGTTTCTTTTGATGGTCTTGGTGGTAAGTCACAAATTATGGTTTTAAAAGGTGACTTTAAGATGGGAAACATACTCCATAAGGTTCGACACTTTGATGTTGTTGTTGCTGATGGTGAGTTTTCCTCTATAGACAATGAGTTTAATGGCGGTAACCCTAGGGCCACAACGCCTGTAGGTTATCAATCTTTTCAAAAAGTGCTTTCACTCTTTACTGGTATAAAGCCACTTGATGATGATAATGACCTCTATCGCTCTGTTAAAAGAATGCCTGCGAAAAAAAAGAAGCTTTTAAAACTTAAAAGAAAAAAAGCAATTGGAAGAGCGGAAAGAGACTCTGTCTTAAAAAATTATATTGAAGGTCAAGTGCCTATGGCAGCAAAAGGCAACGAGAAGGTTGTTAGCAAAAAAACTAATACAGAAAATCAAATTATTTTCCTTAGAATTGATAAGTCTGCCAGAGAGAGAGGAAAAAAAGCCTTCAAAAATTACTATGGAGTTATCTTAAATAAAATAAAAAAGGAAAAGAAGAATAAGAAGAAAGTTGTTAACTTTAAGCCCAGCTATAAAAAGGGAACTAAAATTCCAATTCATATATTTGCCCCTAGAGTTGTTTTTCCACTCCCTATGGTTTCAGGAAGAAGTGGCCCCAAATTGAAAAAAGCTGGAAAATGGAAGTCAAAAAAGCGTCAATACCTTGAAAAAAGACGGAAAAGGGCCATAAAGCAAAAGCGTTTTAAGCAAAAGAGCCGTGCCCAATTAAACAAAGAAAAGTCCAATTTTGAGAAGACTCTTGTTAATGAATACAAGAAGCAGATGCGTCACTCAGAAGAGGTTAATAGCCTCATCGAAGACCTCAAGAACTACGAGCAAAACTACAAGAAAAATTACTAAGAAAACTCAAAAAATCATTGTAGAAAGTACCTTTTGAGGGTTCCTATCCTATTTTTTTTACCTGAATTAATGTATAGTCGACGCATTTTATCATAATTATATTTTAAAGATTTCTAAAGTGAGGAACTTCCTTATGACGCATAATATCATTGACACATTTTTGACCTATGACGATGTTCTATTAAGACCAGGCTTTTCTGAAGTTCTTCCTCATGAAACTGAATGCGGAACTTTTTTTTCTAAAAATATTCGGATGAATAT
>MDTD01110050.1_pt1 | contig 16084 bp, 14 predicted proteins | sample 811221 | NCBI WGS metagenome assembly MDTD01 (sample SAMN05326646, study PRJNA326480) | marine metagenome | isolation source: seawater | place: Pacific Ocean: South West | collected 2011 | reverse complement strand
GATCAAGCAGAAAAAATAGGAACTGTAAAAGAAGCGATTGGCTACATTGAGGAAAATGCAAAGTAATAAACCATTTTTAACTTATTTATGGAGTTGAAGAGAGTTGTTGTAACTGGTCTCGGTGCACTTACTCCAATAGGGAACACGCTTCCTGATTATTGGGAGTCCCTCAAAAATGGAGTGAGTGGAGCCGCAAAAATCACATACTTTGATCCCAAGCATCATAAAACTCATTTTGCTTGTGAGCTAAAAGATTTTGACGTGAATAAATTTATTCATCGAAAAGAATCTCGGAGAATGGATAAGTTCAGTCAATACGCTATGGTAGTCTCTGAAGAAGCTATCAAAGATTCTAGACTTTTAGAAGAGAGTTTTAATCCTGACAGGATAGGAGTTATTTGGGGTTCTGGTATTGGTGGACTTGAAACCTTTCAAGATGAGGCTCAAGTTCTGTTAAATGCAAGAGAAAATGATATAGGGCCAAAATTTAATCCGTTCTTTATCCCAAAAATGATTGCTGATATTGCTCCAGGTAATATTTCAATAAAATATGGCTTTAGAGGTCCAAATTACACTACAGTATCAGCTTGTGCTTCATCAAGTCATGCCTTAATCGATGCTTTAACCTATTTGAGATTAGGAAAGGCTGATGTTATTGTTACAGGTGGATCTGAGGCTGCTGTTAATGAAACAGGTATAGGAGGTTTTAATGCTTGTCATGCATTATCCACTAATAATGATAACCCCGAATCTGCTTCGAGACCTTTTGATGCTACTAGAGATGGATTTGTTCTAGGTGAAGGTGCAGGCTCTATAATTCTTGAAGAATTAGAACATGCTAAAGCAAGAGGTGCAAAAATTTATGCTGAAATTGTTGGTGGAGGAATGTCGGCAGATGCACATCATATGACTGCTCCTCATCCGGAGGGATTAGGAGCGAGAAATGTTATGAAATATGCTTTGGAAGACGCTGGGCTATCAATCAACGCTGTAGACTATATCAATGTTCACGGAACATCTACACCATTAGGTGATGTTGCTGAATTGACAGCTATTCAAAGAGTTTTCGGTAAAAAAGCGTATGAGTTGAATATAAGCTCAACAAAATCAATGACTGGTCATTTATTAGGAGCCGCCGGTGCTATTGAGAGTATTGCAACAATCAAAGCTGTTCAGGAAGACTTTGTTCCGCCAACTATAAACCATACAACCTCCGATGAAAATATTGATAGTAAGTTGAATCTGACGTTGAATAAAGGTCAATCAAGAAATGTTGAAGTAGCTATGACAAATACATTTGGATTTGGTGGTCATAATGCTTCTATCGTTATTAAGAAATATAAATCCTAGTTTTGAGTGTAAAATCAATTTTTAGATTTGTATTCTCAAGAAAAAATAAACTTGAAAAAGATATAAAAGACATCGTCGGATTTTATCCTGTCGATGTTTTTTTGTTTGAAAAAGCGCTTATCCATAAGTCAGCAACAAATACTAAAGTTTCTAGATATCAAGAGAGTAATGAGAGGCTTGAATTCCTAGGTGATGCAGTTTTGGGAGCGGTTATAGCCGATTATTTATTTAAAAAGTATCCTTTAAAGGATGAAGGGTTTCTCACAAAAATGAGATCAAAAATAGTAAGTAGAAATTCACTCAATAATCTATCGCGAAAAATAGGTTTGGATAAACTTGTCATTGCTCGATTAGATAAGAAAAGTAAAACAGATTCTATCTATGGTAATGCATTTGAAGCTTTAATAGGTGCTATCTATTTGGATAAAGGAAGTAGTGCTTGTGAAAGATTTATTTTAAACAAGATTATAACTCCATACATATTCCTTGATAAACTCGAGATTGAAGAGACTAACTTTAAATCCCTCATAATTGAATGGGCACAGAAGGAAAAACGCGAATTAACTTTTGAGATCATAAATGAATTTGGAGAGGGAAGAAATAAATTTTTTGAGGCGTGTGTTAAATTAGATGGAATGGAAATATCTAAAGGGGAGGAAGGTTCAAAGAAAAAAGCAGAACAGATTGCGGCTAAAAAATTTTGTCGAAAATTTAATTTATTAGATGAGTAAACTTGTACTAGATTTTGATTTTGATTTTGATTTTGATTTGTTTGGTATTTCTAGTCATGTATCAAATTATAGACTCGCTTGGGGTATTAATAAAATGTTTGAAATTGATTTAGAAAGGGCAGATGATATAGAGTTATCTTTCGATCTTGAAAATAATGGAAGTTTTAGTTTCTACAGATTTAATGATACAGATAGCTATAAGACCTTACACCTCCTTTCTAATAGATGTGAAAGTGGCTATTTAATTCCTGAATTAAAACAAATAGATTTTTTTATTCAGTATTGGGGAGCTATGTCTACAGATGAATTATCTTCTTTTAAGTATGAACTCAGAAAAATTCCCTCAGTATTGGCGTCTATTCATATTGATCCAAAGAAATTGATAAATAGAAATAACTTACTTTTTTAGTTTGGAATAAAATAAATTATTGAACTTGTTAAAAGATTATTCAGTTTAAATGTAATTTTTACAGTGATTATTATATAAAACGAAATATGTATCTTTAGAACTCTTTATATTTAAAAAATACTACTGCATGGAATTAAAGAGAACAAAAATTGTGGCGACTTTAGGTCCCGCATCTTCATCCGTTGAGGTAATAAAGGAGATGCATGATAAAGGGTTAAATGTTTGTCGGTTAAATTTCTCACACGGAGAACATAGTATTCATGAAGAAAATATAAAGAGAGTTAAGCAAGTAAATAACGAAATCAATTCTAATATCGCAATATTAGCAGACTTACAAGGTCCAAAGCTGCGTGTTGGATTAATGGAAAATGATGGGGCGGAAATAGTTAACGGAGAAAAAATAATTTTCACGAATAAGGAGTGTATCGGTACATCTGAGAAGGTATATATGACTTACCAAGACTTTGCAAAGGACGTTAATCCTGGGGAGTTAATACTTATTGATGATGGAAAATTAGCAGTGAGAGTAAAGTCTTCAAATGGAAGAGATGAGGTCGTTGCTGTTGTTGAACATGGAGGTTGGTTAAAAAGTAATAAAGGAGTTAACTTACCCAATACAAAAATTTCGTTACCATCTTTAACTAAAAAAGACAGAGAAGATTTAGATTACATCCTGAGTCAGGATATTGAGTGGATAGCCCTATCTTTTGTTAGATCAGCAAAAGATATAATCGAACTTAGAAACTTAATTCAAGAAGCTGGTAAGAATTTGAAAATAATTGCTAAGATTGAAAAGCCTGAGGCTATTGACGATATCGATAACATTGTTAATGAAACAGATGCAATAATGGTTGCTCGGGGTGACCTTGGTATCGAAGTACCATACCAAGATGTTCCGTTACTTCAAAAAATGATGGTGAAAAAATGTTTAAAAGCATCAAAGCCAATAATAGTTGCGACTCAAATGATGGAGAGTATGATTGATGGAATTACCCCATCAAGAGCTGAGGTCAATGATGTGGCAAATGCTGTCATGGATGGTGCAGATGCTGTTATGCTTTCCGGTGAAACTTCGTTAGGTAGGCATCCAGGCCTTGTTGTTGAAACTATGACTAATATCATAAGAAAAGTAGAGGAATATGATGATATCTACAATCATGATTACCTTCCTATTTACAGAGAAGAAAGATTTATATCTGATAACATATGCGTAAGCGCAGTAAGTTTGGCTGAACGTGTTAATGCTAAGGCTATAATAACAATGACTATTTCAGGATATACTGCTCGTAAGATTTCATCTCAAAGATCTAGAGCGTTCACATATGTGTATACCAGCAATAAGGCAATTTTAAATATGCTAAATCTTGTATGGGGTGTTCAAGCTTTTTATTACGACAATTCAACATCTACAGATAAGAATATTGATGATATTAAACATTCTTTGATTGATAAGGGGGTTGTTAAAGAAGGAGACTTCTTTATCAATATTGCCTCCATGCCTATAAAAGAAAGAGGAAAAACAAATACTCTTAAGTTAAGTCAGGCATGATTTTGAATTGATGTTAGTTGCCTAAGTTTCATTGTAAATCTATTCTTAAAAGAAACCCTTTTTATTTTCATTATGTCTATAAATGTTGAATTACTAAGAGAAATTTGTGAGGTTCCCGGAGCACCCGGTTTTGAGAATAAGATTCGATTGTTTGTATTAAATAAAATTGAAGGATTAGTTGATAAAGTTTCCGTTGACAACATGGGTAATATTGTTGCTGTAAAAAAAGGTTTGAATTCTAAAAAACTGATGGCTGCAGCTCATATGGATGAGATTGGTTTTGTTGTAACACATATTACTGATGATGGATTTTTGAAATTTCACTCCTTGGGAGGATTTGATCCAAAAACATTAACTGCTCAACGCGTTATAGTGCACGGTAAAAATGATGTTATCGGGGTTATGGGGGTAAAACCTATACACCTAATGACTAGTGAAGAAAGGAATATGCCTCCTAAAATGTCTGATTATTTCATTGATTTAGGTATGCGGAAGGAGGAAGTTCAAAATGTGATTTCGATTGGAGACTCAATCACAAGAGAACGTGGTCTTATTGAAATGGGAAATTGTGTAAATTGTAAGTCCCTTGATAATCGAGTTTCTGTCTTTATTTTAATAGAAACACTCAAGAAACTAAAAAATAAAAAACCTCCTTATGATTTTTATGCTGTATTTACGGTTCAAGAGGAAGTTGGAATACGTGGTGCTCAAGTAGCCACATTAGCCATTAATCCTGATTTTGGGATTTGTATCGATACCACCATAGCTTTCGATACACCTGGAGCTTTAGATCATGAGAAAATAACCTGCTTAGGCGCTGGAGTAGGAATAAAAATAATGGATTCAAAAACTATTTGTGATCAAAGAATGGTTGAATTCATGAAGGAAACTGCTGATAAATATTCCATAAAATGGCAACCAGAAATTTTAACAAGAGGTGGTACAGATACAATGGGTATTCAGCAGTTTACCGCTGGTGGTAGTATCTCAGGAGCAATATCAGTTCCCACGAGACATATTCATCAAGTAATAGAAACGTGTGACAAAACAGACATTAAGAATTCAATTGATCTTCTAGTCAATTGTGTTCTAGAAATACATGATTTTGAATGGTCTTATTAATTTGACATTAAGAAAAATTGATTAAAAAATGCTTTAATCAACTATGACTAAATGTATTTGTAAATCAAAATTCAAGGATGTTAAGTATTACCAAAGTTCTTATTAAAAGTTGTTTTTTAAAACAAATGAAAATTTCAAGTTTTTGGTTTTAAACTCTTTTAAAAAAATCCATTTTCTTTAGTGGTTGATAAATTAAATCCAATCAAACATTTAATATCAATACATAAAGTCCTATTTTGACAAGCCTAAAAAGTTCAAATATTTCATGATTTGTCATCCTTATACATCCGTGAGAGGATGGTTTTCCAATCAATCCCTCCTCTGGTGTTCCATGTATATATATTCTTCTATTGTAAGAATCAACCTTTCCTCCGAGATTTTTACCATATTCTAAACCTTTTAACCATAGCAATCTAGTAGTGACGAAGTCGCTATCAATTGAAATAGGATAATGTTCTAAATCTGCTTTTTTTCCTGTAAATACGCCTCCTTTTATTATGCCTCTCAAGGGAATGCCTTTGCCAATCTTATTTTCAATTTTATGAAGACCCAACGGAGTCTTTTTGCTGTTTTCAAGTCCTCCTATACCATATTTACTAGTACTTACAGGATAAGATGTCACCATTTTTTCATGGCGAATTAGATAAATTCTTTGTTGTTTAATAGCCACAAATAAAAGATCCTTAATATTATTTTCTGGATAAAAATCATCGCAATATTCTTTTACAAAAAATAGAACATCACTTTCGCGTGGTTTATAACTTACAAAGCATAAAGAGAAAAAAAATAAAACAAAAAAAAATAATTTTTTAAAGCACATATTTAATTTTACTAAATAAAATTTAATCATATTTCATATTCTCTTTTTTCTAGAATAGGTTGATAAATCCAAAATGTATTTTAGCACTAGATAAGTTAAAATTAGTGTCCTTAAATTTTCCCAATGCGTAACTTATTGAAAAAATTCCTGGTTTAGTTTCGAAATTAAATCCAACTCCCATTGCATAACTTTGATTTAATGAATTTTCTATCATTGTTGATTTTTCCATTATAGCTTGATCAAAGAATATATTTAGGAATGAGTTCTCTTCTAATAATACTTTAAATTCGGATGTGAAAATGGAATAGTTCGAAACGAATATTGATTGTTGATCAAATCCTCTTAAAAGTTGAAACCCTCCAAGTCGAAATAAATCATTATCTAAAAGGTAATTATTCAATTTGAAACCTGAATTGTTAGCTAATTTTAGACTTATAACCTTCCAAAGCGGAACGTAGCCTTCAATTTTAATCTTAGTTTCATATATCATTGAAGATTCAGGCGCGAACAAAGAAAATACCATATCGCTCGTTTCATAAACTGGTATTATTATTTTATTGTTTTCTTTTGCTCCTTCCAATGTTTTAATTCCTGATTTAGTTTCTATGTCTAAAATAAATCCTTTACGCGGATTGTACTTATAATCTAACTTATTAATTAAAATCTTTAATCCATAAGTGTTTTTAGATCCGCTTAGAGCACTTAAGTTAGATTCAGATAAAGTCTCTGTTGATAAATTATTAGTTGTTTCATTTTCCCAAAAAAATGTAAAAGATTGATTTGCAGAAATATCATATTTAATACCAATTCTATTTTTATAGTTTATAAAAGAAGTGTCTTGTTTGAGAAGACTTAATGAATGTGTGATACCAATAAAGGATTTGAAAATAAAGGGCAATTCCTCCTCGGTGGTTAGCTCCTGAGACTCCGATTGCATTCTTCTCCAGTTAAGTTTGATTTTTTCACCATAACCAAAAGAGTTGCCTAAATTTAGTTTTAAGTCACCAGTGATCACTAATTGAGATTCGTTTCCTGTAAGAGCACTACTTGTATTTGGTAAAATCCCAATCACGCCATTTATAAAATTAGCTGTCTTTTTTTTTAGTTCAAGCTTAATTGAAGCTGTATTTTTGTTGAATATAACTATTGGCGGTTTTTCTAAAGTAACAAAAGGTAATTCTTTTATTTTTTTTATAGATTCAAGAAGAATTTGTTCGTTATATAACTTTCCAGTTTTAACTCCCAAATAATTTTCCAAATAATATTTTTTTAAATTTATATCCCCTTTAATTATAAGCGTATCCCACTTTATTTTCGCTCCAGGATTAATTGCCAAATAACCAGATATCTTCTGGTTGTCTATGTGTATACTGTCAATTTTAATACTTGTAAACGGATAACCTTTCTTTTGAAAAAAGTTAATAATATTATCTATTCTTTTAGTTAAATCTTCGGGCGTTATTAATTTTCTTTTCCAGTTACCCATGACAATTTTAGGAATTTTGATTCCTTTGTTATACAACTCTATTGAATTCCAATGGTAGGGTTTTCCAAAGGTTAGATAAGGCCTGAAGTTTAAGGAATCTTTTGTGGTAAGGCTATCTATTGAGAATTCTAATAGTCCTTTTGAAAAGGATTCCTTTTGTAAAGACAGTACATCAGAATTATATTCATTCCATGACTGATAAATTGAGTCTGGTTTTTGTTTAAAATCAATAAATATGTTTTTGGGCCAATCTATTTTGATTTGACTTAGAATCAAATTTGAGTTGAGTAGCATTAATGGAATTAGGTATTTCATTTACTTAATAACGACCAATTAACGGGAGAAATCCCAAAAGATTGTAAAAATTCATTTGATTTTGAGAAAGGCTTACTTCCAAAAAATCCTCTGAAGGCTGATAAAGGTGATGGATGCGCAGATTTTATAACGAAATGTTTTTTGGTGTCTATAATTGATTCTTTATCTTGTGCATATTTTCCCCAAAGAATAAAGACAACACGCTCTTTTTCTGATGAAATAGTTTTTATAACCTTATCTGTAAATGTTTCCCATCCTTTTTTTTGATGGCTACCAGGAACATTCTCATTTACTGTTAAAACTGAGTTTAATAAAAGAACCCCCTCTTTGGACCATTTCAATAGATGGCCTGAATTAGGAGTTTCAATGTTTAAATCTGATTTTAACTCTAAAAAAATGTTTTTTAGAGTTGGCGGAATTTTGGTTCCCTTTTTTACTGAAAAACTTAGTCCGTGTGCCTGATTAATACCATGATATGGATCTTGACCAATAATTATTACTTTCACGGATTCAAAATTTGTTTGGTTAAAAGCTTCAAATATGTTTTTAAAATCTGGATAAACCTTTTTAAGACTCATTTCCTCTTTTAAAAATAATGCCAGATTTTTAAAATATGGTTTGTTAAATTCTTCACCCAATTTAGAACACCAAGAAGGATTTAATATTGAACAATAATCAATCATCAATAAATTAATTTAAAAAACAATAGTTGATATAATTTGGAAATTAAATTATATTTTAAGCAAATTTGTCAAAAATAAAGGTAGTAAGATGAATTGGATAAATTTAAATAAGATTGAGCAATTGATAGAAATCAATAATAAGTCTTTCGATAAAATTCAGATTATATTTAAACATAGCATTCGTTGTAGTGTTAGTATTTTTGCGAAGAGAATATTAACTAGTGAATATTCTGAGGAAATAAAAACAAAGGCTGACATTTACTATCTTGACTTAATTGAATTTAGAGAAGTCAGTGATGCTGTTTCAAAACATTACAATGTAGTTCATGAGTCACCTCAAATTTTATTCATAAAAAATAAAGAGTGCCTGTATAATGCATCTCATTCTGAGGTTTCTTTAAAGAAAATCTCCCTTTATATTTGAAATATATTTTTTTGATAAAATGGCTGGTTTTTCTTTTATACCAATTTTTAATCATTAAGAATAATTTTCATTTTAGTCAACTACACTGCTTTTAGTAAAACTGTATAACCGTTAACAAACTATTGGAAGTTTTTATTAAATATGACGAAATTTAAATCAAAAAGAGATTGTCAAATTATCATTGCCTAAATAGATTGATATGTAGCTAGGAATTTTTGGTAAATTTGTACATATATTTATCATCGTTAAATAAAGAGTAATTAATAGTTTATAAATTGGAGTTATTATACTTACTTACTATAAAACCTATATTTTTATTATTTTAAATTATCTATCCTATTATTGTAAGTTTGAATTTAAGTTTTGAAAATGCAAAATTTTTTAGAGAAAAGGACTGAATGGAGGAGAGTTTAGAAAAAAAAAGAGTTCGTTATAAAAAACCTAAGTGGCTTAGGGTCAAACTTCCTATTGGTGAAGAGTATAAAAAGGTAAGGAAATTAGTTGATGACCATAACCTAAATACAATATGTCAAAGTGGAAACTGTCCCAATATGGGTGAATGTTGGGGTGCTGGAACAGCTACGTTTATGATTTTAGGTAATGTATGTACAAGAAGTTGTGGTTTTTGCGCTGTTCAAACCGGTATTGGAGATGCGCTCGATGAATGGGAGCCTGTTAAAGTAGCTAAGTCAATAAAAACTATGGAGGTTAAGCACGCTGTAATTACTTCTGTGGATAGAGATGATTTACCCGATGGCGGTTCTGAACATTGGGTAAAAACGGTACAAGCGGTTAGAAGAATATGTCCTGGTACAACCATGGAGACATTAGTAGGAGACTTTAGAGGAAAATGGAACGATTTACAAAAAATTATTGATGTGGCTCCTGAGGTAGTTTCCCATAATATAGAAACTGTAAGAAGGTTGTCAAGAGAGGTCCGAAGACAAGCCAAATATGATCGTAGTTTAGAAGTTCTATTTCGATTGAAAAAAGGAGGGATGAGAACTAAATCCGGTTTCATGGTTGGGCTTGGAGAAACAGACCAAGAAATTTTTGAGACTATTGATGATCTTGCCTCTGTCAACGTTGAAATAATAACTATTGGCCAATATTTACAGCCAACATCAAAGCACCTTGAGATTGTCAACTTTATAACACCTGAAAAATTTGAACAATATAGGAAGTATGCTTTAACCAAAGGATTTCGACATGTTGAAAGTTCCCCATTGGTAAGATCCTCCTATCATGCAGAGAAGCACATTCATTAAATTTTATCGATTGAAAAAAAGTACTCTTATATCAGTTTTATTTTTTTTTCTCATAGGAGGTAAAATTTTCCTACAAAAAGAAAAAGTTGTTATTAGTACTAAGAAAGTTTACAAAGAGCATTCTGGTTCGAGGGAATATTGGCGAAAAAGAATCGGTGCATTTGATTCTAATGCTAAGTTTATAAATTCAATTAAAAAAGCAAGAAAACAGATATCAAGAGTTCCGAAACGAAGATCATTAGGGCTAAATTGGAAGGAGCTAGGTCCAGATAACATAGGTGGTAGAACCAGAGCCGTATTAATAGATAAAGAAAATCCGAATTTAATTTTTGCTGGCGGTGTTGCAGGAGGATTGTGGTTTAGTAATGATGCAGGTTTAACCTGGAGTCAAACACATCCGGGCGATTTAGCAGAGGTTCTAACTGTTAATTGTATTGCTCAAGACGATTTGGGTTACATATATTACGGAACAGGGGAAGGGGTTTTTTATGGTGTTTCAGGAAATGCACCAGGAACAAGAGGTTACGGATATAGAGGTATGGGAATTTATAGATCAATTGAGCCTCATGGAACCAGTTTTATGCATTTAGAGAGTTCATGGTTAGGTAAAGAAACAAAAACAGTTGCTGTCAATGCTATTTCTTCAGATGGATTAGGGAGTGTATACGCCGGGGCAAAGGGGAAATTATATAGAACGATCAATCAGGGAGCAGATTGGAGCGAGGTAAATTACAGTGATGATATCGAAATTTCAGGTGACGTTTATGATGTTAAAACTTTTTCGGATGGTAGCGTAATAATGGCTATGGGTAATGATTATTATTTATCTCCAAGTGGCGATGCAAATTCTTTTGTTAAGATTTCAAATATTAGTGGTGTTTTAACCCCAGCATCCGGAAGATCAGTAATTGCTGTGGCTCCTTCAGATGAAAACACTGTTTATATTTCTAGATCTAATTCCAACAGTCTTTTTGATGGACTTTTTAGGTCTCGAGATAAAGGTCAAACGTGGGAACGAATCATTGGAGGTGGGAGTTCTATTTTTAAACCTTTTGGAGGGCAAGGTAATTATAATCAGTGTTTGAGTGTTTTTCCCGATAATCCCAATAAAATATTATTGGGAGGCACCGAAATTTATGAATGGGAGGAAGGTCAGAATTGGAAAAAAATGTCAAGAATGTTCGCCGGGTGGGGAGATCACGATTACGTTCATGCTGACATTCACACTTTTGCTTTTCATCCTACTAAACCTGATCAATATTATATAGGAACGGATGGAGGAGTTTTTGTAACAAAGAATGGAGGTGAAATATATCAAAGATTAAATAGAGGTTTCAATGTCACTCAATTTTATGGCTTAGCTTTCGGTAGTGATGGAGTTATACTAGGTGGAACTCAAGATAATTCAAATATATACATAGACTTTAAGGGGAATACTTCTCAAAGTGGTAAAATACATAACAGTGGGGATGGAGGATATTCTGCAATTTCCCAACTAATGCCGAATGCATTTTTTCTAGAAAGTCAGTACGGCAAAATTAAGAGAAACAACTCAAGGAGTAATTCATATTCTGAATTTTTCTATCATGAGGATGTAGAGGGTTTTGAGTATGATGGATATTGGAGCGAATTTGTCACACCAATTTCTTTATGGGAATCAAGAAATGACTCTTTGGTTTCTGATACAGTAGTTTATATCTCAAATGACAACTTATTGAAAGGGGATACCATCTCTGTTAGTTCAAATATCACAGATTTAAATTTCAAATACAAATTAGAAGAGACCATAGGCTCGGGTGATACACTAAAAATAAAAGTGCCTAAGCAGTCAATGTTTGTATATGGAACTCACAAAGCGATATACATATCCAGAAATGCAATTGATTTTTTAACAAATCCAAAATGGATTGAGCTATCTGAATCAGGGTGTTTTTACAGCCCTTACATTGCTGGTTATGGACCAACATGTATTAGCGTTTCTGATGATGGAGATATTATTTATTATGGAACTGATCGTGGTCAGGTTTATAGAATATCAAATGTTTCTAAAGTTGTTAATGATCAAACAATCGATAGCGCAATAGTTACTAAAATTGCAGATATCAAAAAGTCAGGATCTTCTTCAAATTCGATGATAACTGACATTGCAATAGATCCCAACAATAAAGAACATGTTTTAATAACTGTTGGTTTTTATGATCAATCTACCAATATATATGTTTCAAAAAATGCGGCATCAACTGATAACTTAAACAGCTTCTTTTCTGTTTCCGGGAACTTACCTCAAATTCCAATCTATTCTGCATTAATTGAAGAGTCCACAGGAGTTTATTTGATTGGAACAGAGTTTGGCTTATTTTCTAGTTCTGACGAGGGTTTGACATGGTACCAAGAATTTGGCGGTCCGCCGCAGTGTCCCATCACAATGATTAGGCAACAAACGTTTGAGGGTGCCCTTAATAAAGGACAGATTTATGCCGCAACTCATGGAAGAGGGTTATTCACTAGTGAGCATTACTCTACAAAATCAGCTGAATTAACAAATATGGATAGTGATTTAATACTATTCCCAAATCCATCCAGTAAAATAATTAATTTTGATTTCAAAAAAATATCTAATGAAGAAATTTTTGTTCAAATATTAAACCTCAATGGGCAACTTGTCTTTTCTAAAAGGCAAATACATAATTCTATAGATATCTCTAATTTGTCAAACGGCAGCTATGTTCTTACTGTTCAAACTAGGGATAATTTTTATTCTGCTAAGTTTATGAAAAAGTAATTATTGATTTATCATTTTTACAGCGATAAAACTCATTAACCCTATTGATGTTCTTAAAGATTCGTGTTCAATATCAAACGTATTGGTATGTAAACCTGAGTTAATCCCCTTATTCATATTTGCGATGCCCAATCTATAAAAACAAGAAGGAATTTCTTGAGAATAAAACGAAAAATCCTCTGACGTCATTCTTAAATCAAGAGGAATAACCATTTTTTTTCCTAAGAATTCATTAGCAGCGTTCCAAGCTATTTCTGTAGTTTCATCATCATTGCTTAAAAAAGGATATCCATCATGGATGTTAAAGTCACAGCTTCCCCCCATTCCCTCAGCGATTGTTTCGGCCATTTTTTTCATTTTGATTTTTGCTTCCTTCCTCCATATTTCATCGAAAGTTCTAAAAGTTCCCTTTATTTTAACTTCATTTGGAATGATATTCGTAGCTCCTAAACCTTCAATATGCCCAAATGTTAAAACTGAGGGAATAGTTGGATTTGCGTGCCTTGAGACGATTTGCTGCAGGGCAACAATGATATGCGAAGCTAGCAATATAGAATCAATACATTTATCGGGAAGTGCACCATGCCCACCTTTTCCTTTTACAGTAACGTAAATTTCATCTGCCGATGCCATATACATTCCTTTTTTAAACCCAACTTGTCCTGCTTCAAGTTGCGGATAAACGTGTTGACCAATAATCAGTTCAGCATTGGGATTTTTTAAAGCTCCTTCTTTTAGCATCAATGAAGCTCCACCAGGTAGAAGTTCTTCTCCAGGTTGAAAAACAATTTTGAATGTACCTTCGAACGAGTTTTTTATGTCATTTAGAATTTTACAAACTCCAAGCATTGAACTTGTGTGAACATCATGACCACAGGCATGCATTACACCTTCATTTTGAGATTTGTATTCAACTTCATTTTTCTCTGAAATAGGGAGAGCATCAATATCTGCTCGTAAAGCAATTATTTTTTTGTTAGGATTTTTTCCAGCAATGTGAGCCACAATACCAGTTTTCACGTATCCATCGGTATATTCGATATTATTTTTTTTTAGGAAATCTTTAATGTATTTACTGGTTTTGTATTCTTTAAAAGATAGTTCAGGGTTCGAATGAAGGTGTTTTCTGTGATTCACAACCTCTTCATAATACTTATCAGCCAACGCTTTAATTTTATCTTTCATACTACTTTATATTGATTGCTAAGATAAAAGTTTCTTTGTTGAATTAAAGTGATGATTGTATTAAGGTTGCAAAAATAATTTTCTCATTTAAAACTCAATTGAATTTTATTATCTTCATTAAAGTTAAGGAATGTTATGAAAGCCTACGTAAAAAGCAAAATTTCAAACGGATTAGGAGAGGTGGAGTTTTACCACCCCAAGAGTAATTCTTTGCCTTATTCATTGTTAGAACAGTTATCATTAGAGATTAAACAACTAGGTGATGACGATAATGTAAAATGTATATTATTAAAAAGTGGTGGTTCAAAAGCCTTTTGTGCTGGAGCTTCTTTTGATGAATTGTTGTCAATTGAAAATGAATTGCAAGGAAAGCAGTTCTTTTTAGGTTTTGCAAAAGTAATTTCGGCCATGAGGCAGGCACCAAAATTAGTTGTTACAAGCGTGCAAGGTAAGGTTGTAGGAGGAGGTATTGGATTGGTTTGTGCCTCAGATTATGTAATAGCTCATGAGTCGGCAAGTATTAAATTAAGTGAGTTGTCAATTGGAATTGGGCCTTTTGTGATTGCTCCAGTAGTTCAACGAAAATTAGGTTTGGCTCATTTTACCAACATGTGTTTGAATCCAAAAAAATGGAAAACATCAGAGTGGGCTCTAGATAAAGGTATTTATTCTGAGATTTATTCTCAAATGGACGACTTGAATTTGCGATTAAGTCAATTGATAAATGAATATGTAAATTATTCATCTGAAACAATTTTCAAAATTAAGTCCATGTTTTGGGAAGGATTTGAATCAATTGAAAAGGAAATGGAGAAACGAGCAGAGCAATCTGGTCAACTAGTCTTATCTGATTTTACAAAAAAAATTCTAAAGTCATTACAGTCAAAATAATGAATGTTTTAATTACAGGTTGTTCAAGAGGTATAGGAAAATGTATGCTGGAAAACCTTATCAATGATCCCTCGGTAACCAAGATTTTTGCATTATCAAGCAATCAACAAATTATTTTTGATTCAGAGAAGGTTGTGAAAGTCCACGTTGATTTTTTAAGTGAACATTGGGAGGAAACTCTAAAGGGTGCCGTTCAAGATTATAAACTCAATGTAATTATCAATAATGCAGGCTATTTGTTTAATGGAAGTGTAGAGAAAACGTCTCAAGAAGAAATCAATAAAATGTATCGCATTAATTATTATGCTCCTTTAAGGATAACCCAGTTGTTACTTTCTAATATCAAGGAGGGTATGGGTCATATTGTTAATATAGGTTCTATGGGAGGTTTTTCAGGAAGTGTTAAATATCCTGGTTTATCAGTGTATAGTTCAACAAAATCAGCCTTAGCAAATTTATCCGAGTGTTGGGCAGAGGAATTTAAGGATTTTGGAATCACATCCAACTGTTTGGCATTGGGTGCAGTGAATACAGAAATGCTTTATGCCGCTTTTCCAGAATATGAAGCCCAAGTTTCTGCTGAAAAAATGGCTGATAAAATTATTGATTTCGCATTGAGCTACGGAGAAATAATTAATGGGAAAATAATTCCTTTTTCATTAACAACCCCATAACCTAAGTTTAAATAAAACTTTTTTACACTATGAGTCGTTAATGTATAGCGGTTTGCAAAAAAAAAGTAGTTTTTTACTTAATTTTATTTGTTTGCTAAGAATTACTCAATGTATCTTTGTGCTCCCGTTTTTTGGTAAGAAGTTCTAAACATCTTAAAACTAAAAATTTGAAGTAAATAAAATTATTTTCATTGTTAGTTTAAAAATATTGTTTAACTTTGGCGCCCCGTTTGAAGTAATGGACTGTAAAGTTTCTGTGAAGAATACAAACGAAACAGCTCTTAGTTTTATGAGAGGGAAAAATTAGGAATATCGCTTTTTTTTAAAAAGGCAAAAGATATAAAGTTCTTTGAAAGGTTGAAAATAGAAGCAGCGTTTACTTATAGTTTTTATTT
>MDTD01159806.1_pt1 | contig 16086 bp, 15 predicted proteins | sample 811221 | NCBI WGS metagenome assembly MDTD01 (sample SAMN05326646, study PRJNA326480) | marine metagenome | isolation source: seawater | place: Pacific Ocean: South West | collected 2011 | reverse complement strand
ATAAAAGATAGCCAGTTTAGCAACTGGCTGATATGCTATTTACGACAAAATCGCTCGGTAATTAGACCGACATAATCCCTTGGTAATCACACTAATTCAGTTAAGGCCATTAAACAATAGGTTTTCACCGAGCACGCTGCGGGGCGCATTCCAAACCTTGAAAGCTGCGTTTAAGCAAGCGCATGAGCTTCGCTATATAGATGAAAATCCTTTGTCGGACCTTAGCTTCACAATGCTGTTACCAGCTTCGATTAAACCTAAAAAAGCAGCACTCGCTGGATTACCTTTAAGCGAGGTTATAAAACAATTTCAACATTTTATTCCTCCAGACCGTTTTCTATGTTTGCTTTGTCTGGGCTTTCTTACACGTAATACCGAAACAGTAATGGCGCGGTGGAGGGACTTTGATACTCAGATAATGTCTTGGAGTATACCTGAAGAGCACACTAAAACGGGTGCAGCACTTACCTTGCCACTATCATCATATTCCCTCAAGTGGCTAGCGGACTACAAACGACAACAGCGGCGGTATTGCAGCAGTCGCTTTTTATTTCCGGTAAAGCAGGGGCGTAGCAGTTGGTCTTCCAGTTATGCGGCGCAAAGAATCATGAAAGCAAGTAGGGGACGGTTTACTCTTCATGATCTTCGTAAATATGGTTCGACATATCTACGCGATAGCGGTGTTGACTACTACTTGGTTGAGCGATTACTCAACCATAAAAAGACAAACTTAGACGCGACATATATCCATACGACCTTACGTGCGCCTCTGATGGAAGTAATCGAGTGCTGGCACCGGAATATTAGTGAAGTAATAAAATCATAGTGAACGCTTTTAAATTAGCACTTTTAATTGTACCTCTGGCTTGATGAGGAAAGTCACGCCTAGCATTTCTCAGGTATCTAAGTGAAGCTTTCCATCCTCAATTGAAATGAAGCCGTTTTGCTCCCCAGCAACTAAAATAGGGCGAAAACTTCGACCATCTACTTGTAACGCTTTATAGAGTTTTTGAGTTGTTATTCCAGGTGTATCTTTAACTAGTTTCAACACGAGAGGCCATTTGTTATAAAAACCTATGAAAGCCATCAGCCTTTCATCATATACAGAAAACTTATCTATATACGGTGCACATAGGCGGAGGATATCTTCTCGCTGATAGACAACTGCGGCATGAAAGATATAACGTACGACGTCTGAGATTCCAGTCTGCAGCATTTCATAGTTTTCTTCGTCGACTGATATCTCAAGTTGACCGTTTGTAACTTCAGATGCCCTAATTCGCCCATCTAATTGAGATGCTATTACCCATTCGATTTCGTCATGCTCTGAAAAGTGGAGTTCATTCTTAGTTTGGTGGTATTTAAAAATAACTTCTACGTAGGTTGCTAATTGTTCGATTCTTTTTATGACAAAGTCAAAAAAACTATTGTGAATACGTATTCTATTATCACCCAGTCGACATGCAGCTTTTAAATGAAAACCACTCCATTGATACCACTGATGCGCAATCAGCAAAGCGCTTCCCAAGTATTCACTTATAAATGCGGTATTTTTTCTTCTGTTTATTTCTAAACATACTTTTTCCCATTCCCTAAGTAGCGCACTGACGTCACAAGTATCTGCTAATGCCAATTTTGCCTTAAATTCAGAGTAATTAGTTATGTGATTAAATTTGGGATTACTATCAAAGGGCTGTAATGGGGAATGTTTACGACTCCCGGCGAGATGAAAAAGGCAATATTCTCTCGTTGCAACAACGAACTCCCAATCGAGTATAGTAGTTTCTCGATGTTCCAACACTTGCGAAGTGACTAAGTCTAATGCGCAAAATCTGTTGAACGAGAGCAATTCATCTACAGTCTTTAAATAGCCTTTAGGTAAGCTCCAGAGCAATCCCTGGACTAGGCTGCTTCTTAAACCAGCGAGGTCTGGAAAATGTTTTGATATGAACTTTTCAGGCTTTTTGCTGATTATGAAATGTTCGTAGAGTTGACTGATCGTAGAATCTCTGTAAATAGAGTGACTTTCTTCTATCAGCTTATGAACATAGTTAATACATGGTTCAAACTGAGCCCCTACCTTTTTAAATGAACGACTGTATATATTAAATGATGAGGGCTCTTGGCCGTCGGGATAGCTCAGCATAATCAAGTCGAATAGAGTAATTATGCCAGGTGAATTACGGGCTAAGCTTTTTCCTAAATCTGTTATGGGTAGGCTTTCAATTTTAAGCTGGATTTCAGGGAATGCTTCTACCGCAGCTTTATGGATGTCCTTAATGTTAAAGCTTGGACGTAACAATTGGTGAATCCTTTCTGTGAACGTTATAGATGATTAAAATATAAAAGTTTTAACTGGTCAATTTTGCTTTAGAACTATATGTTTATGCGCGTTAGCGCTTATGAATGGCACTCGATAAGGGGTATTCTTAAATGTCAGTATTATTTCTGTTTTGATGAACAATTGCAGAACGCTACATTTGTCACTTGTTCTTTCCTAGCTAGGAACATCACTAAATCTTCTAATAAGAGATTTAGTAAAACTACGTCTCGCAGTTAAACCTCAGAACAATGTTGGTTCACTTTAACTGCATTTCCGTGGCCGAAAAGCTGGCGAAAGATAAACGCAATAATAGAAGAAAGGCTTTAATCACAAAGGCAAACACTCTGTACAGTATAAGTAACCGTGGTGTAATACGTGCTAGCGTGAGGGCCACAAAAAATAGGTAAATCTTTTCGGTAAGTTTCCAACAAATTATAACGTTCTTAATTTTAACCAACCGCAACATTTAGTAGCTGCTCAAACCTATGGTTGGCGTCTGTGTAGGATGTGCTATCGTCTTTACTATTAAATTACTTATACTTTGGTATATAGTAATGGAACGTGGCAAGGAAGCATGGATGTAACCAAATGGAATTAGCACAGCGTTATTGGATGCTCGAATTATTAGCGTATTGGGAAGGGCAGATCAATACCAAACCGCTTATGCGCGCTTTTGATATAAGTAGACAAAGCGCCAGTGCCACTATTAATAAGTACCTCGCCTCGAATGAAGACACATTAGTCTACGATGTAACCCAAAAAGCTTACGTAGTTACAGAAACTTTCAACCCTACAATCATAAACAAAACAGTAGATGAGTATTTTGACTGGCAGCAGGCTGGAAAAATCCCATCATTTCAACCTCGTAAACCCTCTACGAACCAAGTAAGAATCCAGCCCCTCCTTCGCTATGTAGATCCCAATACTATGCGGCCGCTTTTGAAGGCAATGAAATGTAAAACCGCAGTTGATTGCGAGTACCTCTCCGTCACAAACAACGAGCCAATAGGCAGGCTTTTTTATCCACATTCTTTCGTTAAAGCTGCAAACCGTTGGCACGTTAGAGGTTTCTGCGCACTTCGTAACAATTATTTAGATTTTGTTTTAAGCCGTTTTCGAAGTGTCGAATACGATGGAGCCGAGTCTGTGAATACTGAAATAGACGATGTGAAATGGAATTCATTTGTAAATCTTATACTCGCTCCAGACTCGCGACTTAGCGATATTCAAAAGCAAGCACTCGAAAAGGACTTCAACATGATGGATGGTCGATTAACAGTAAAAGCACGAGGCGCTTTAGTTAAATACACGCTAGATGACTTGCAAATAAAAACGAAAATGCTCGAAGCAGACCCACAAGCTCAGCAATTGGTATGTGTTAACTATAGCGACATTAAACAGTGGTTGTACGAGTGAAAAACTAGAGAAATGCGGATGATTATTAGTTTTGTGTCAAGCAGCTTTACCTGTGAATAGTATCAGTATTGCTGAATCTTGCGCGTTGGCACAAAGTGATAAAGTAAATTCAAAAACTAAGTAGGTTATAGAAATTGGAACAATTCTCCCCCACTGATGCAAAGGCAATTATGCACTCCAAAAGGGCAAATATGTTCTATTTGGAATACTGCAGGGTCATGCAAAAGGATGGCAGGGTACTCTATCTGACAGAAGGGAAAAAGGAGCACTCTTATTACAACATCCCAATTGCTAACACTACAGTATTGTTGCTGGGAACTGGTACTTCAATTACGCAAGCCGCAATGCGAATGTTGTCTCAAGCAGGAGTGTTAGTTGGATTTTGTGGAGGAGGTGGAACTCCACTACATATGGCGACTGAGGTTGAGTGGCTATCACCTCAAAACGAATATAGACCTACTGAGTATCTGCAAGACTGGATGAGCTTTTGGTTTGATAATGAGGAGCGCCTCGCAGTAGCCAAGGAGTTTCAACGAAAACGTATTGACTACCTCAAGATAGTTTGGCAACGGGATAGAGAATTAAAAAGCGAGGGATTCTCTGTAGTTGACACAGCAATTAAAACCGCTTTAGCCATTTTTGAAGAGCGAACTCAAAATGCATCGAGCACTTCCGACCTTCTCTCCACGGAAGCACAGCTAACGAAGAAACTATATAAATATGCTTCAAATGCAGTAAATATTGAGGGTTTTAAAAGAATTCATCAGAGTTCTGACTCCGCGAATGACTTTCTCAATCATGGTAACTACTTAGCTTATGGATTGGCTGCAAGTTGTTTATGGGTTTTAGGTATTCCTCATGGCTTTGCAGTTCTGCACGGTAAAACCCGAAGAGGGGCTCTAGTTTTCGATGTCGCGGATTTGATCAAAGATGCAATAGTTTTACCCTGGGCTTTTATATGCGCAAAAGAAAAAGCAACAGAGCAAGAGTTCCGGCAGCAAGTGCTCCAAAAATTTACCGAGCAGAAAGCGTTAGACTTTATGTTCGAGACAGTCAAATTCGCTGCGAATAACTACTCTGTTACACAGAGCGGCAAGGAACAATAGCTATGATGGTCACATTTATTAGTCAGTGTGAGAAAAAAGCCATCGCTAAAACCCGAAGAGTACTTGATGCATTCGCCAATCGGATTGGTGACAATACGTGGCAAACATTGATTACAGAAGAAGGTTTAGCAACTGTTAGAAAAATGCTTCGTCAATCCGCAAGCAAAAATACAGCGGTAAGTTGTCATTGGACACGTTCTAGAAGTCGAAGCCAGTTTTTGTGGGTCGTGGGAAACCGCAGAAAGTTTAACTTTGACGGAACCGTGGCCGTAAATATTACCCGCTTGAATCTTAAGCATAAAGAGTGGGAAAACGGCTGGGAGCGAATCGAGTTAATCGAACTGGCGGCTGGCATAGCTGGATTGTTTCACGATTTCGGTAAAGCTAATGACTTGTTTCAAAAAAAATTGTCTCCGAATACCGATTTGAAATCAGAGCCCTTTCGGCATGAGTGGGTATCACTTCGATTATTTGAAGCATTTGTTGCAGGTAGACTGGACCAACAGTGGTTGACCGAACTTCACTCTATTGAAAGTCTGAATCACGCCGAAGAGATAGAAAATCGCACAATTGCCAATATTGTTAGGGACGACCAACATTTAACAAACCCGTTTAATTCTTTCAGTGAAGACGCTCCATTTTCAAAGTTGGTGGCTTGGCTCATTGTTTCTCACCACCGCTTACCCTTGCCTACTATTAAAGCGAGTAAAGTGGATTTAAAAGGCCAGCGTAACTGGCTTAAAGTGCAATTCAGCTGTCACTGGAATTCCAAGAATGCCGAAAACATATCTGACATAGAAAACTCTATCATTGATGCAAATTGGTCGTTTTCTCATGGTACGCCTATAACAAGCACAACTTGGCAGGTGAAAGCAAAAGAGCTGGCGAGAAGAGCGTTGTCTTCCAACTTATTGCGTAACGCGCAAGAACTACTCCATCAGCGTTTCATAGCCCATATTTCGCGTTTGTCGTTGATGTTAGCAGACCATTATTATTCATCATTAGAACCTGATGAAAGCAAAATGAAATGGCAAGACGATAATTACAAGGTCCACGCAAACACAGACAGGACAACTGGCCAATTTAAACAACAGCTGGATGAACACAATATAGGTGTTGCCCACAATGCTTTTCTGTTTGCGAGAAATTTACCCGCGTTAAAACATACTTTGCCGGCCATTGGGCAACATCGCTTGCTTTCTAAAAATGCTGAGGATGTCAAATATCAATGGCAGGACAAGGCGTACAAAGCAACAAAAGCATTTTCTAAAGAGAGTGAGAAACTCGGCTTTTTCGGAATAAACATGGCCTCCACAGGCTGCGGAAAGACAATCGCCAATGCTCGTATCATGTACGCATTATCTGACGAGCGTGATGGGTGCCGCTTTTCCGTCGCATTAGGGCTTCGAACCTTAACTATGCAAACCGGTGATGCCTATCGAGCACTGCTTAAACTGGGTGATGATGAGCTGGCTGTACTCATTGGATCAAATGCAGTTAAGCTTCTTCACCAGCTCGATAAGGATGAGAAAAAAAACACCGCTTCAGCCAATGGTAGTGAATCAATACAGGATGATTACGAACACCTCTTTGTTAGCTATGAAGGACAGATTTATGATGGCCGTCTTAAACGGTGGCTATCTAGTAGCCCTAAGCTAGAGCAGTTAGTGAGCGCACCAGTTCTGGTAAGCACGATTGACCACTTAATGCCAGCAACGGAAAGCCAAAGAGGCGGGAAGCAAATAGCGCCGATGTTGAGACTACTCACATCTGACCTCGTTCTTGATGAGCCTGACGATTTTGGATTAGAAGATTTACCAGCCCTATGCAGGATTGTTAACTGGGCGGGCATGTTGGGTTCAAGGGTCCTACTTTCTTCAGCGACGTTACCACCAGGATTGATAGGTGCGCTCTATGATGCTTATGTGGCTGGGCGAAAGCATTTTAATGAGGTTCATTTCCCTCATAACAACGAAACCGGAGTGGTGTGTGCTTGGTACGACGAACACAATAGTGAAGTTGCACTAATACGTGATGAACAAACGTTTACCCAAGCGTGCAAACGGTTTACGGATAAGCGTTTAAAAACGCTTGTAAACAATGAAGACGTACTTCGCAAAGGGCAAATCGTTCCTACTGAAGCTCCACCTGCTGATACTGAAGACGGTACGCTAGGAAGAGACAAAGATAATGAGCGAGACCAATTTATATTTAAGTCGGTCGCTAACACTATATCTCAAGAAATAGACCGATTACACAACGCACATTATGTGAAAAACGAAAAAGGACAGCGAGTTTCAGTTGGGGTCGTTCGTATGGCAAATATCAACCCCATGATAGAAGTCGCTAAAAACCTTTTATCGATGTCGCCACCGGACGATACACAGTTTCATTTTTGTGTTTATCACTCTCAATTCCCTCTAGCGCTTCGGTCATATAAGGAGAACCGCCTAGATAGCATTTTGACGCGGTACGACGAGAATGCTTTTTGGGCACAACCTGAAATAGCAAAGGCACTTAGTGACTCATCTATAACCAATCATGTGTTTGTTGTTTTAGGGACCTCCGTCGTTGAGGTGGGCCGCGACCACGATTACGACTGGGCAATAGCTGAGCCAAGCTCATTAAGGTCGATTATTCAGCTAGCAGGACGTGTTCAGAGACATCGAAAGCAATCCCCAACTATACCTAACATCGCTGTCCTTGACCAAAACATCAGAGCACTTAAAGGGGAAAGGGTAGCTTACTGCAGGCCAGGCTTTGAATCACCAGAGCTACCGCTCTCATCTAGGAAACTCACTGACTTGATTTCAACTGAGATAACTAATATCTCAGCCATTCCTAGAATGGTAGAGCCTACAATGACAAAGCGTGACTTCATGAAGGATCCTTTGTCAGATAACAAGTCTGCTGCAAACTCTGTGTCGTCATTTGTGATTCAAGAGCATCGAGCGATAAGAACCGCACTAAATGTGATAGGCGGCGATATCAACCATGAGCAGTTTTACAACTCGCCCAAACCGGCCTCGCTTTGGTGGGATGAGTCGTCACCGATAGATTGGAGTGCAGAATTTATAGATCAAACAGCGTTTAGAAAGTCCGAACAACAAGAAGAGTTCACTTTGCAATTAAGTGATACGGGTGAACTTAATTGGGGCCAAATAGATCGGACGTCCTTGCCTTATTCATTCGTAAAACAAAATAACCGATTCACTACAGAAAGCTTCTCGCTCGCCAAGGGAAATTGCTGGTGGTTTGATAAATCAGCGCAAGAAAACTTTCATTACTTTGCTGAAAAAATGGATGGCGAAATCGAAGCTGTCAGCCAGAAGCTAGGAGTCATAGGCTTAAGAGAATTAAAAGGCGATAAGCCTATACATTGGGCATGGCATGAACAACTTGGCATTTATCAAGGGGACTAATAGGAATTATGGATATGACGTTAGCCGAAGCGATTGCAAACTACATAGAGCAGCGAAAAACAGCGAAACTTGAGTCATTAGAAAAGATGCGCCAGAAAGTTATAGATAAAGGTGATGAGGCAGCCATTGCTGCAGCCAACACTGAATATCGTTCTGCGGCTTTGTCTATTGAAGAAAGCTTTGAACCGGAAATTTGGTTAACCAACGCCGCTAAACGAGCAAAAAAAATCAGTTTGGCGACACACGCAGCTAAGTTCACGCACAGTGATGCCAAGGCGACAAGCCGGCTAGTTGTTGAACACACTGTCTTGGACGATGCTTATTTAGTTACGAGCTCTCTAAAAGATAAAGCCATAGATGCGGTTTGCAATGCGGCTATACTTGATGTGGCCAAGCTGCTAAACCTCAAAGTAGAAGGTGAAGGCCTTATAAATCAAATCCAACAAGGCTCGTCGCCCGCGCTGAGTGAATTTACCTCTGATGCAGCATTGCTGTCTTCTTGGGTTGAGGGGTTTAAAGAGGCGTTGGGTGACCAAGAGTTAACCGTTAATAGTTTAACGAAGCAGGTGTACTTTCCAGTTTCAAACGCTGAAGAGAGCGAGTATCACCTGATATGTCCTTTATTTTCCTCCGCGTTATGCCACCAACTTCATGAGAAAGTGACTGCATCACGCTATGGTACTAGCAAAGAGGTTAGGGAAGCGCGAAAAGTAGGCAACTACCATAGTTTAATGGACGTTAACTTTCCTCAAACCGCTATACAAAAGTTTGGCGGTTCAAATGCTCAAAACATTTCACAACTGAACCGCGAACGGTATGGTCAGACATTTTTACTCAATGCTTCACCACCGACCTTTCAGCCACAGGCCAAGCCCCCGCTGTCTCACAAAACTATATTCGATAATCAATTTACGAGAAAAGTGATTGCTAGCTTAAGAGAGTTCAAAACGTTTTTGGAAAATTTAAAACCACACGAAAACAACTTTAAAACGCGCTATAAGCGAGATCATTATTTTGTCATCCCAATCATTGAGCAATTACTACATTACGCCAGCTCAATCCAAAAAATAGAAAGTGGTTGGGCGCTATTGCCTGAATGCAGCCTTAAAGCCGAGCATGCACTTTGGTTAGATCTCAACAACGAAGATTCAGGTTTTCAAACTGAGCGTGGTAAGCGCAATTGGCTTTCAGTAGTAGCGAATGACTTTGCTACTTGGCTAATCAAGCAGCTAAAAAGTGACGAACACTACCTATTGGGTGATGTTGAGCATGCTTACTTTCATAAACTTTGCTTACACCACTTAACGCGTTTTGAGCGTGTAACGCCAGCAAAGGGGGGCATTTAATGAGCCAATACCTTTTGATTAAGAAACTGTATGTCCAAAACGCAAATGCTATTGCCGGTCTTACCTATGGCTTCCCTGCAATAACTAACTTTTTAGGATTTGCACATGCGATTTCTAGAAAACTTCCTAATGAGCTTAACGTGACTTTAGATGGTGTCATGGTCATTAGCCACAAAAACACCGTTCATGTCCACCAGCCTAAAGGGTGGGGCGACTATGTTTTTGCACTCTCTAGAAATCCACTAACCAAGAAAGGAGATACAGCCCCTATCAACGAAGAGGGCCGTTTATCCATGGAAATTTCACTATTAGTTGAAATGAAAGGCTATCAAGCTGGAGATCAAGTGACAGGTGAGCAATTTACCTGTGCTGTGACACATCTTCTTCCCACATTGCGCCTTGCTGGTGGACAGATTGTGCACTTTGAAAGTGTTTCTATTACAACTTTAGATAACGAACTCGCCACCCTCCGACAGCTGATGCCAGGTTTTGCGCTCGTTGACCGTAGTGATTTTCTCGCCGCGCATTTTGAGGCATTAAAAGAAAAGGACAGTGCAGCAACACAGTTCGATGCTTGGTGCGACTTTACAACGCTTAAGTATGAAGCGAAGCGCATTTGTGATTCGTCAAGCTCCAGTAACGAAAGTGACACTGATAGAGCACAGTGGCACTACGTAAGAAAGCCTTATCCAGGCTATCTAGTACCTATAAATACAGGTTATTGCGCTATCTCAAAAGTGTATGAGCAGGGTGAAATTGCCAATATAAGAGATCCTCTTGTGCCAGCACTTTTCGCCGAAGCGGCTTACAGTGTTGGAGAATGGAAAAGCCTGCATGGACTGCCGTCAATTAATACGGCGATCTGGCGATACCAGCACCAATACCCTTGGTACTTAGCGAAATCTGAGCCTTTCGTCGAAGATCTAGTAGAGCCCGATAACTTCGACGAAAGCAGTGAAATGACCTTTTAAACGAACAGCAAATATAAATTGAATTAACATTGGTAATGGAGATACATCATGGCAGAACTTAAACTAAAAACCCCTTCAGTATTGGCATTTGAAGCAAAATTAATTCCTTCTGATGCATTGATGTTTGCAGGCAATTGGGGTGAGGAAAAGTGGGATCCAATACAAGTCGGTGAAAAAGCGGTGAGGGGAACAATTTCGAACCGTCAGGAAACAGCAATGGCAAATGATCCTTTAAAGCTTGATGCGGAAGTATCAAAAGCAAATCTACAAACGGTGGATATTGCAGCGCTCAATCACAAGACCGATACATTAAAGGTGGTTTTCACCTTGCGTGTACTGAGTGGTTTGTCTACGCCTTCTACATGCAATAGCCCTGACTACCAAACAGCGCTAGCTGAGAAAATCAGTAGCTATCAAAAAGCCGTTGGCTTCATGGAACTGGCAGAACGCTATGCTTTTAACATCGCTAGCGGGCGCTTCTTATGGCGTAACCGAGTGGGTGCACAGCAAATAAAAATTGTTGTTACGGTTGCAGGTAAAATGACAGAGTTCGACACGCAAGATTACTCTTTACATACATTTTCAACAGATGAAAAAATTACTCAACTTGCTAACCATATCGCTAAAGGTTTAACGGAAGATTACTGCTTGCTGAAAGTAGAGGCGTATGCTCAATTAGGAGAAGGTCAATCAGTATATCCATCTCAAGAATTAGTAATGGGTGGTGCGAAGGGAGACAAGAGCAAGTTTCTGTACCAGCTTGATGGACAAGCCGCAATGCATTCGCAAAAGATTGGAAATGCACTAAGAACAATAGACACATGGCACCCCGCTGCAGATGATGTTGGTCCAATTGCCGTGGAGCCCTACGGCTCAGTCACTAATCGCGGGGCTGCCTATCGTCAACCTAAAGAGAAAACGGATTTTTATAATTTGCTTGATGGATGGATGCTGAAAGGCAAAGAACCTAGCGTAGAACAACAACACTACATTATGGCCATGTTAATCCGTGGTGGCGTGTTTGGAAAGAAGTGATATGAAACACTACATAGACATTACTCTTCTGCCCAGTGACGATATAGGTATTCATTTCCTTTGGTCCAAGGTAATGATGCAGGTTCATCTGGCTTTGGTGGAAATTCAAGATGACAATAAGCAGGTGCCGGTTGCGACAAGCTTTCCTGAATATCGGGAATACATGAATAAGAAACCAGGCTTTCTTGGCCAGAAGTTACGTCTGATGGCTTTGGATGAGAGCGACCTAATTCGATTAGATATTAATAGGTGGCTTCATCGCTTATCTGACTATGTTCATGTCAGAGGAATAGCGCTTGTTCCCGAGACTGATAGCTATGAAAGCTTTTCTCGAGAGAATACAAAGGGCTCATTGGAGAAGCACATCCGAAGAAGGATGAAAAGGCACGAAGAGACGTATGAGCAAGCTTTATCGAACTATGGAGGCTATGAACAGGACGACGTTAAATCACGAGTCCCGTTTATCAAACTTAAAAGCTTGGCCAGCGGGAATGAGTTCTGCTTAAACATTGATAAGAAGCGTGTTGCTGTCAATACTGATGAGCTGCCAACCCACCAGCGATTCAACACCTATGGATTAAACCGAACGGCTATTTTGCCTAAATTTTGATTAATAAATTTCGCTCTTTAAAATTAAGTAATAATAACAATGCGTTAGAGATGCTTGGAAATTATTGGTATTTTCATTAGATTTACTCTAACGCATTTATACACATCATTTTTTTGAGTGAATTTTACTGTTCATGGCCGCACAGGCCACTTAGAAATCTACGTTAACGGGAGGTGAGTCGTGATTGCCGTTCATGGCCGCACAGGCCACTTAGAAAGCGAATTGTTACCAGGCCGAAACGCTCTTTTGGTTCATGGCCGCACAGGCCACTTAGAAATTGAGTCAACGCTTAAAATTGAGCTTGAGCACGTTCATGGCCGCACAGGCCACTTAGAAATGTTCGCCCCGACACTTGGCCGAATAAAGGTTGTTCATGGCCGCACAGGCCACTTAGAAAATACTGAAGGGTTTCCAGAAACAAAGAATATAGTTCATGGCCGCACAGGCCACTTAGAAACGTTGCGAATTTAGTGCAGCCAAATTGCTTAAGTTCATGGCCGCACAGGCCACTTAGAAAACCGGCATAATCAGCAGCCTCGCCCGGTTGGCGTTCATGGCCGCACAGGCCACTTAGAAAAGCATATCCCTGCCCGCCGGTGCCTGGCTTGCGTTCATGGCCGCACAGGCCACTTAGAAAATGATGTAATTTCTTCACCGTCTATAAATACGGTTCATGGCCGCACAGGCCACTTAGAAATTGCAGCGCAGATTTCGCTTTCCCGTCTAACTGTTCATGGCCGCACAGGCCACTTAGAAAGTAATCTTCTAACGCTACTGTGTTTTTTTTCAGTTCATGGCCGCACAGGCCACTTAGAAATGAATCATCATGCACATAGTCTCTTTCAATTAGTTCATGGCCGCACAGGCCACTTAGAAAACACCCGTACAAGATAAAAAACATTGCGTTTAGTTCATGGCCGCACAGGCCACTTAGAAATTCCCAACGAGTGCGGTAGACGTTTATTTTGAGTTCATGGCCGCACAGGCCACTTAGAAATCGTGGATGCGACAAGAGCATAGTGTTTTTGGGTTCATGGCCGCACAGGCCACTTAGAAATACATCCTTGTGTCCAAACAGCCCGAAGTCTAGTTCATGGCCGCACAGGCCACTTAGAAAAGAAGGCGAGTGCATCAACCAAATGTCGATAGGTTCATGGCCGCACAGGCCACTTAGAAAGCGAGTGTCGATTATGCAATCGAAGTGTAAAGGTTCATGGCCGCACAGGCCACTTAGAAAATCTTGCACCATGAAGTCGACGCCAGCTTTACGTTCATGGCCGCACAGGCCACTTAGAAATGCAATTGATAGCAATAGCGAAATCTCTACACGTTCATGGCCGCACAGGCCACTTAGAAAATTAAATTCATAAGAATTTAAGCCCAAACCCTGTTCATGGCCGCACAGGCCACTTAGAAAATTAAGTTGAACCATGGAAATTGATTGAATGCGTTCATGGCCGCACAGGCCACTTAGAAAGTCATAAATCGTGTCTTCTTCTAAAAATTCGAGTTCATGGCCGCACAGGCCACTTAGAAAACTCAAGTCCGTAATCACAGTCCTTACCACCAGTTCATGGCCGCACAGGCCACTTAGAAATCAACAGCGGCACTAACCGAAACGCAAAAAGCGTTCATGGCCGCACAGGCCACTTAGAAAAAAAAATGTGGCTACATCGTGTCGCGGTGTATGTTCATGGCCGCACAGGCCACTTAGAAAAGGTTAACAATTGAGCCAGACGGGAATGAACCGTTCATGGCCGCACAGGCCACTTAGAAACAATGGATGTACTGAGTGAAAAAGGTGTTGATGTTCATGGCCGCACAGGCCACTTAGAAATCGCCCGTGGGTAAGTAAAGAAGGTGCTATCTGTTCATGGCCGCACAGGCCACTTAGAAATACCTTGTCGGCGCATCATCATTTCTGTAACGTGTTCATGGCCGCACAGGCCACTTAGAAACTACATCACGCCAAAACTACGGTTTACGTATCGTTCATGGCCGCACAGGCCACTTAGAAACAACAGCATGGGAGGAATGGCAAGACGTATCAGTTCTTGGCCGCACAGGCCACTTAGAAATGAGAAAATCAATAAAAATCGTGAAACTGACTGTTCATGGCCGCACAGGCCACTTAGAAATCAAATATCTTCCTTACCGTCTAGTGCTTCTGGTTCATGGCCGCACAGGCCACTTAGAAATTATACACTGCATTTAAAAGCTGAGGAAACTTGTTCATGGCCGCACAGGCCACTTAGAAAAAAAGGTGGCTTGATAGTTACTGCGGGGGTCGGTTCATGGCCGCACAGGCCACTTAGAAATAGAAAACCCAACAGCATTCTTTACTATGAACGTTCATGGCCGCACAGGCCACTTAGAAATAATGCAACCATGTTTACTATTGGCTCAAGTCGTTCATGGCCGCACAGGCCACTTAGAAATTCAACGTAAATCTGTGAACCTTTCTTGAGGTGTTCATGGCCGCACAGGCCACTTAGAAATTTCAACAGTGGCATGGTGTGAAACCTGAAATGTTCATGGCCGCACAGGCCACTTAGAAAACCGGCATAATCAGCGGCCTCGCCCGGTTGGCGTTCATGGCCGCACAGGCCACTTAGAAATAACAAAGCGGCTTTACCAGCTTCAACGGCGTGTTCATGGCCGCACAGGCCACTTAGAAACTGTCTAAATAGGGTATACTTAAAGTGACACAGTTCATGGCCGCACAGGCCACTTAGAAATTTCATTTTTATACTTTGAGCTGCTTTCTTTGGTTCATGGCCGCACAGGCCACTTAGAAAAGAGCACGCCGGAGATATTGAGTTAATAGAAAGTTCATGGCCGCACAGGCCACTTAGAAATGAAATACGTTGTTTTGCCGCTGGTATCTGCAGTTCATGGCCGCACAGGCCACTTAGAAAGCCACCTGCTCACAATGTTTTTTGCTGGCACAGTTCATGGCCGCACAGGCCACTTAGAAAATCGAAATAACTGCCCATCACATCAAACAATGGTTCATGGCCGCACAGGCCACTTAGAAAGTTGAAGTTAAATATCTACGTTCGTCGCACGAGTTCATGGCCGCACAGGCCACTTAGAAATAGCGGGGCTAGAGTCCTCGTTAAGAAAGAAGGTTCATGGCCGCACAGGCCACTTAGAAATGTGGGGTCTTCTGAAGAAGAAGAAGACGACCGTTCATGGCCGCACAGGCCACTTAGAAAAAAACCCTAATTCATCTGTTATGAGTTTTACGGTTCATGGCCGCACAGGCCACTTAGAAAATTAACAAACTGCTGAATTACACCCGTAGTGAGTTCATGGCCGCACAGGCCACTTAGAAAAATGCGAGAATGAGCATGGGTGGCGTACCTCCGTTCATGGCCGCACAGGCCACTTAGAAAATCACCGGAGGTTGGCGCTAAAGTTGTTCAACGTTCATGGCCGCACAGGCCACTTAGAAACGTGACAGTGAGATGGCTATTCGGCGTGAAGTGTTCATGGCCGCACAGGCCACTTAGAAAGATGGGTGGACGGACGGCGAGCAGTGGGATGAGTTCATGGCCGCACAGGCCACTTAGAAACTCCCAATCAACATAGCCCGACATGTGGCATCGTTCATGGCCGCACAGGCCACTTAGAAAAATAAGCAGTGGTATCGGTTAGAAATAACAGAGTTCATGGCCGCACAGGCCACTTAGAAATACATGGAGGTAGCATCTCTTTAATGCTTTGTGCACCAATGATAATTTAAGTTAAGTGTATAGGCTCTTCATCATTAACGGGGGACATCCGCATTCATTAAACTGATTTTGCGAAGAATCATTTAATGGAGAGTACAGATGTCCCACGCAGGTACTATT
>MDTD01117865.1_pt1 | contig 16087 bp, 19 predicted proteins | sample 811221 | NCBI WGS metagenome assembly MDTD01 (sample SAMN05326646, study PRJNA326480) | marine metagenome | isolation source: seawater | place: Pacific Ocean: South West | collected 2011 | reverse complement strand
TTAATTGGTGTAGATCGTCAGTATCCTCGACCACCATTGACAAAAACAATTCAATCAATATTCGATAATCCGTCATATATTATTGATAATATATATTTAGGAAATGCATATAATGCAGCTAACTTAGATATACTTCATGAAACCGGTATTGAAATCATTATAAATATTACAAACAATATTCCCAACTATTATGAAGACAAATTTGAATACAAAAATTATGTAATCCACGACAATAATTCTAGTAATATTAAAGAACATTTAATAGACAGTTATAATTTTATCAAAAGAAATGCTGATAAAAAAATACTTGTACACTGCTATGCTGGATCATCTAGAAGTGCTGCGATTGTATTATATTATTTAATTAAAAATTACAATATGAAATTTGAAGAAGCAAATACGTTTCTCAAAAAACAAAGAGATATAGTTAATATAAATACCACATTTATAGATGCCATTAACTCTTTATAACTTTTTATAACTTTTTAGAAAAAAGTTAGCAAAAAAAGATTAACAAAAAAGTTCGCAAAAAAAGATTAATAAAAAAGTTCGCAAAAGTCCGTAAAAGTTAGCAAAAAATATACAATTTTTGCTAACTTTTTTCTAAAAAGTGATAATATATGAATAAATTAATATCAATAATATCAAAATTTGCAACAAATTGGATATTAATATTATACATAGTATATCTTGGAATTATGAAATTTACAAATATTCATATACCACTTTTCATAACAAATTTTATAATATCTGCAGTTATGACGACTAGTATTTATGGTAGTATTTTAATGCAGAGTAATTATCAATTTATACAAAATAAGTTTCCGACAGTATATCCATATGTAACTTTATTAGACATACTTTTTCATTATATTCCATTTATAATGATAATTAAAAATAAACAAACATATCAAGATAAATCAACTAAAAAAACTGATACAGATACATCAAAAATAAAATCAATTATTCTTTTATTTATATTTTTAATTCTGTATATATTTTCAATCAAAGATGTATCAAAAATATATTTTGGAGTAAATGATAAAAAACTTATTAGTACAGCGATTGCTATATTTACTGTAACTTTATATACGATATAAAAACTTTTTATATTATATATGAAAAATTACAAATATAAAAAAATACCATTTGATAATCATATTATTAGATTTACTCCTAATACCGATCAATTATATATTTTTAATAAAATCAATGGATTAATGAAAAATAAATTAAATTTGAATAAACTTCATTTAACAATTTTATATTTAAAAATGAATAGAAAATTTAGAAAGTCATTTCTAAATATTGATAGATTAGAAAAATTTTGTGAAAAAGAATTACGTAGGATTATATTATATCCTGAATCATCTGATAAAGTAATTCAACCATTAAATGATGTATTTGCAGTAATTTATAATGCTTCTTTCGAATATCAAACGGCTATGAGAAATATTCAAAATTACATAATCCAAACTATTATTCATCGCTTAAAAAAATCAAGAATTAAACATATTGTAAAAAATAAGTGTGAAAAAGATGGTGGAGTGTGGCTATATATAGATATAATTAAAAATAAGACTATTTTTAGTATTTTAAAAATGAGAATTGATTCAACAATTCCACATATTTCATTTTCAATGTATTCACTTTCATCAAAAAGAAATCCTATCAATGTACACGATGTTAGAAAAGTATATCGTAATCGATATTTAAGAAATGAAATAATTTACTCTAAACTTAATCTAAAAAGGGGGTATATAGAACTTACATAAAAAATTGAAGTTTTTATTGTAACTTATATGCTATTTTTGGTTATATAATGGCAATATGGTTTCTTTACAAAAAGTGGCTATTCCTCCTTTCTTGAATATAGCAGGGTTATCTCCAAATGATTACCTACAACATATTTTAAAAGCGTGTTCAACACGTATATTTATTTCAAAATTATGGATTATTATTATGACTGAAGATTGTATTGAATGGGAACCAGATTTTATATCATTTAAGATAATAGATACCACTAAATTAGCTAATGAAGTGATTCCCAAATATTTTAAACATAATTCATTGACATCCTTTCTGAGACAATTAAATTATTATCAAATCAAATGTTTTAAAGATCGTAAGATCTATCGCAACGAAAATTTTCAAAGAGACTTATTATTGACTGTACATAATATATCAAGAACTACATTCAATAATGTTAAAAACGTAAAACGTGTAGATTATTCTACCAAAAGAAAGCATTCTGATTTTACACAGAAGCCGTCTGATAGTGATCCGAAACCGTCTGATAGTGATCCTAAGCCATCTGATAGTGATCCTAAGCCGTCTGATATTGATCAGAAATCATCTGATGTGGAAACAAAATCATCTGATGTGGAAACAAAATCGCATTTGCATCAACCTAAGAAGTATAATACAAGGTCTAAAAACCCAAATAAAAAAGTAAAAACTCAACATAAACATAGCGTAGATAAGCCAATTTCTAAAACTACTTTAAATTACACATATGATAGTTATAACAAGTATTACCAATATTTGAAATTAAAAAAAATGGCAGAATATCGTCCAAATTGTTCGAATATTAAACCATTTAAACAATTATCAAATTTTACAGAAATTCAAAACGAATTATCTGAATTTGATAGATTAATAGATGAATTATCTGTGAATTATTATTCTAATGATGAAAAAATGTATGAATAATAGTCTTGTGCATAAATATGTAATATATCTGTTGTGTTTTATTTTTATTAATTTTTTAATTTTTTATAATAAATGCAACCTTCGAATCAAGAATTAACAACATTAAGAGAAATAAAAAAAGAAAATGTTAGCCAAATAATTGTCGATAAAATTTCAGGAATAACTACTTCAAATTCAAATATAAGATATCAATTACATAAACATTTTAAACAAGATCAGAACACTATTACAGATGAAAGTATCAAAACAACATTATCCAAATGGAATATAGAATTTGACAATATTTTTGATTTTAATAAAATCAAAATCGATGATTTAGTTAAAAATATAAAATAAATGCATTTAAATTTATTTTATATTTATATATTTAATTATAATTAGTTACCACCGTTACCAGCTCCACCATCACCTCCGCCACTACCTCCACCATCACCTCCACCATCACCTCCGCCACCATCGCCACCATCGCCACCACCACCATCACCAGCTGCAGCTGCAGCTGCAGCTTGTTCATCTAATTCTTCTTGTGTAACAATTTCGCCTGAAATTAATTCGATGCGTTTAACACATTTTCCTGAGAATTTGTAATTTTCGTTCAAGAACATTTCTAAGCGACTGCAGTATGATTTGAATGAAAATACTAAACGGCTTTGTTGTTCTTTTAAGTTGAGTACTAAATTACCAATAGCGAAACCTCGTTTTTCTTTACTTTCTGCATTTGCTATTCGATCTTGAAAAGTTGCAATATCACTAGCGAGTTCGTATAAATTACGCTCAGTTACCGATAATAGTGAAAATACATCCGACATAGTGAATGGAATTCCATCTTCATTTTCATCATCTTCTTCTGTATATTGTCTTGATCCAGCAAATTTAGATTTAACAAGATCTTCTTTTGGCGTATTTGCTGGATTATTTTCAATTTCAACACATCTAGCAATTATTTCACTAGTGTATTTATATAAATCTTTGTATATCTTTTTAAGATATGTATTTTTTTGTTTACTAAAAAAGTCACGGTCTAATGACAGTGTGTCTTTTTGAAAGTTAAGGGTATCTGCTGAAGTCCCTGTATCATAACCTTGCTGTGTATCTCTTGCTAATTGATCTACTAAATTAGCAATTTCATTTATATCACTTGTAAGATTATTGATAAATCCGTCCATAACATTGTATTTCTCGGATATTTTATTTACGATGCTTCGATAGGTATCACTTTTGATCAATTCGTTAAGTTCATTATTAACTGGTTGTATGCTTGCCATATCTAATATATACTAAGATAATAAAAAATATAAGTATACATTAAGTAAATTAAATGGCAGATGAGTTAATGAAAAAATATAATATAAATAGAAAAAATAAAGAAAAAAAATCATCATTATTGAGTCAAATCGAAACTTACAATTTTAATAAAGTAGAAGCTACTATCAATAAATTTAAAAAAGAATTGAATAAACAAAATATTATTTGTGCAAAATTAGGAGATAATACTCAATCAATTATTGATAATTGCTCTCAATTTGTTAATAAAAATCAATCAGTTATTAAAAATCAATTACAAGAATTGAAAGATTTAGATGAATCACTACGTGAGATTATTACACAAAATAATGAAAAAGAGGAACTCAATGAAGAACTTAATGAATTAGTCAATTCAGAAAAATCAACTCAATTAGCAAATGATATGAAAGAAATGCGAGATGTGACGGAGAATATAATGGATTTTTTAGAGTCACAAAATATACAGGGATTTCACAATTAATGAATAATTGGTATTTTATTATTAATAATTATGAATTAATCTATTTAATTTCGATTATAAAAAATAAATCAAGATATCAACAAAATTGCTGTGTATTACAATAATATTACAATATAAATAATATAAAAATATTATTTATATTTTATAATGGAACCAATAAATAGAATTATATTTACTTTACCACATGCATTTTGCTTCGATGGCGACACTCGTGCTAGAAAAAAATGCGACATGAAATCACAACATTTTACAGAACTAATTATGGAGAAATGTAAAGAAGTTGGTATTAAATTCACAACTATTTATTCAAAGCAAAATAGATCAGTTATGGACGACAATCGATTTAGTACAAATGGTAATAATATATGGAATGATTCACCGTTATGGGCTGAATTAAGAAAACAAGTAAAGGAATATCATGATAAATATAAATCATTTGATCATTTACTTATTCTGGATATGCATTCTTTTCCAAGAGACGATGTTGAATCTTATATATTGGATATACATCCACCCCAACAAATAGTGTCGAAACTATCTAAATATTTAAAAGATGCCGGCGTCAATATAGTGATTAGACGCGCGGGAATAGGAAATAATTCAATTACCAATCTACATGTACTACACCCGGTGCCTATTCGATCTATATTATTTGAGATTGGAGAAACTCTATCAGATGAACGTCTCAATGAAATTGCGACAAAATTTACAGATTTTTTAAAAACACTATATAAAGAAGATGATCAATTAAATCATCAAACTCATCAAGGGGCTTTAATACCAATAAGTCTTGCAATTGCTAGTGCTGGTGTAGTTATGCTATAAGACTGTTGATGTATCACTTATATTATTATCATTATTGGTATTATTGTCGTTATTGGTATTATTGTTGTTATCGTCGTTATTGTCGTTATTGGTATTATTGTCGTTATTATCGTTATCTTCATTATCTTCATTATTTTCATTATTATCATTATTGTCGTTATTTTCATTATTATCATTATTTTCATTGTTATCTTCATTATCGTCGTTATTTTCGTTATTTTTATTATTATTTATTACAATTGGATTTATATGTAAATGATTATTATTAGAATCCGTACTATATTCTATAGTACGGAATTCAGATTTTAATTGAGATCGCCCCCCTCGATGGAAATCTGAATTATTAGAGTCAGTATCAATATTAACTGTCTCCATTGAATTATGTGATTCAAATTCATCAGAATTATCAGATCGATATGGAATATCGAGAGATATTATATTTGTTTGATCAGATAATAATGCTTGACTTCTTTCATCACCAACCAATTGTCGATGTCTCAATTGTCCATACTTATTAATAATTTCCATAATTCCAGATAAATATAAAATTGGAGATAATATCCATACCATAAATGGTAAACAGGTAAATGTATTATTATTTATTGTAAATAAGGTTGGGTTATACGGATTATCAGTTTGATAATACCAGTAATTATTATTACAAACAAGTTCTACAATAAAATTTTGAATTACACCCCACACTATCATCAATCCTAATTGAGCTAATCCACATAATTTATTATTTATTCTAATATTAATAAAATATAAACCTATCATGAATATAATACTATCCCAAAATGCATGTATAATATGTATACCAAATCCGAATGGATTACTAATTTTCATCATTAAAAATTTAGATCCTAATAATCCAAATGGAATTTCCCATAAACATCCAATAAATATTCCCCAAATATATGCTAATAATATACCTGTATTAATTTTGTGTAAATAATTTAATATGAAAAAAGCTAATGTAGTTAAAATAGGTATTGTTAAATCAATACTCAAAAATATTTGCTCTTTTGATGTAAAAGTCATTTTTATATAAACACTTCATACCTTTATATAAAATTTTATAAAGAAATCATATTATTTGAGTGTATGAATACATTACTCATTTTAGGACACTTAATAATGAAATAAGGATCGTCTTTTTCAGATGATAAAATAAATCGATTACTATAACCATATATTATTAAACTATATGGTCGAAATATTAAATCAATACTTATTTTAAAGCTTTTATCAATTTTATATTTTTTAGAATTATACTGTATATATCTTAATTTCGGATAAATATATAATTTACTTTCAAATCTAATTAAATCCAAAACATATGTTTTGAATTTATAATTCATACCAAATAATATAGTTAATTTACTATTAGTACCTCGTCGTATTCCATAATAATCATATCCGATTTTATAATGATTATAATAGAATATTTGTGATAATTTATATAATGCAGATCGGTTTCTTATAATACTATTTAAATCTAATGAGGTACATAATAATGTACGTAATAGTTGATTTGATAAAAATAAAAATAGATGATATTGAATATCATTCGGTAAGTTTTGTATCATATAACTACAATATATAGTAATAGGATATAGCTTATTTTGATTTTTTTGCACGCGGTAATTTACACTTTAAAAGTCGCTCCATTTTAGCTATGAATGCATTATCCGGAATTGCTTTTCCTGATTCATATGAATTAATTACTTGAGGTTTTACATTTAGTTTAGTTGCTAAATCTTTCTGTGTTATTTTATTTGCTAGTCTTGCTTTTTGAAAAGCCTTTTTAAATGAAAAATCTAATTTATCATGTGTAAATACTTCAGTTTCATTATCTATTTTAGTAGATTTATTTACACTATTAGATTTAGGTTTTGGTTTGATGGGTGCTTCTTTTTTTTTAAAAACAACGGGCTTCCAATCTTGGTGAGACATTATATAATATTAAATGAAACCTCCTTAAATACTTAAAGGAATATACTTAAAATCAGATACCTAGAGATACATTAAGCATCACTCGTCACTCGGTCGGCCCGGTATACGGGTAGATTGCCGGATCCAAATCTGTGATACCCATTTTTCATCAACTGCATCTTCCGCGCAATGAAGTGTTTGCTGATCCATTTCTCCATTTAAAAATGACGGGAAAAAGATAATGACCTTGCCTTGCTTGGGTTGTACTCGAAGCCCTAGTTTTTCAAAGTAGGTGCACCCACCTTTGCTAACATCATTAAGGTATATAAGGACCGTTATGATACGGTTGCCTCCGTTCTTTATAAACTCACGTCCAAGATCCGTGTGAGGGTCAATAGCATCGAAATGTGGACGGTAAAATTGACCAGGCAGATAGCGCCCAACTTGCAATAGCTCACAGCAATTCAAAGGCTTGTTAGTAAGTGCACAAATTTTAGCGAAAATGCCTTTATTAGATTCACGTGAAAAAAAACAAGTTTCACTCGTTCGAGAGTTGTCGGTTGCTGATGACTCAAATTGATTCGTTCCAGGAGTACCTGAGATATTTTTACTAAGCTGAACAACGGGTGAGCGCGATAGAAACGGTGCTGCACGTCGTTTCAGTGCCTCGCACTCAGATGCGTCCAGAAAATTATCCATTGCAAAGATCGGCGGCGCTGGAAATTGCGTCAAGCACTTTAGTGCAGGCGAATATTTCTCATTGATTTGGTGCAATGTACGTTCTGTGCATCTATCGGATATTCCGTTCAGTGTGGACTGTTGAGACATTATATAATATTAAATGACCCCCCCTTTAAATACTTAAAGGAATATACTTAAAGATTATATTACATATATTAATATGCTCTCATAGCTTAGATGGCAGAGCGTTCGGCTGTTAACCGAAAGGTCGTTGGTTCGATTCCAACTGGGAGCGTCTACTGGGAATACTCAGTATTTTCAGTAGACAATAATTTACCAAAAAATATAAATATTGATAGTTTATAAAATAGTATAAAGCGGTGTTTTAATTTTTATATATATGTTTTCATTTAAATCATTTAATAAATCAAATAAATCAAATGATATATGCGAAAATATTATAAATAATATCTTGGAAGATTTTATTAATTATTCAGAAGATGAACCTACACATTCTGAAGAAGCTAGAGTTAATTGGATTAATAGTTTTTGTGAAAATTCGGTAATTGATTTTAATAGTAAAAAATATAAATTATTAAAACAGATTGGGAATGGGTCATATGGGGTGGTTTGGAAAGTCTGTGATTTGGAAGAAAATTATTATGCTTTAAAAATAATTAAATGTAATGAAATAAAAGGAGAACTTATTCATCAAGAATTGTCTAAAAATACTAATGTTATAACTGGGTATAAAATAGATATATTAGATACGCCAGAAAATGTTCCTACTACACATGGATTTTTGATGGATTTAGGATATCCTGTTGTTTCTATAAATTTTATGGAGATATTTTATATATTAATTAACATTTGTAGTAATTTAGAAGAATTAAATAAGTATAATTTATGCCATAATGACATAAAGCCATGCAATATTATTCGAAAAATAGATGGTGTATATAGTTTAATTGATTTTAGTTTAACAAGTCATATTAGTAAAATAATCGATAATAGATTTATACAAACTAGGTGGTATCGACCTCTAGAAGTATTAACTAATTCCTATGATATTGATTATTTAAAAAATGATATATGGGCATTAGGATGTACTATATTTGAATTAATTACTAAGTCTGCATTATTTCCGGGAAATAGCACTCAACATCAAATCGATTTAGTTAGCAAATTCTTTGATTTAACTACAGATGAACAATATTCATATTTGTATAATGAAATATTTAAAAATGAAACAACTACTAAATATAAAAATAAAAAGATATTGATCGATTTATTATTGATATTACTAGCACCGCACAATGATCGACCAACTGCAACAGTTTTATTACCTATAATAAAGAACTCATTAATAAAAATTGAATTATAATATTCCTAGTGATAGGGTATATTAGATTAATTACCAGCAATCATGGAGCCTTCTACAAAAAAACGTAAATTAAATACCACGTATAAATTTACCTGCAGTGATACAGTGTCGCCCGATGATCAGAAAGTATTGCCAGATACTACAATAGTCGAAGCAATACACCCCCCAAGTCAAGTGCTCCCCTCTAGTAATACACATACTAGCAATGGATCATCCTCAACCGATGCATCATCCAGTGACAGTGCATCGACTTCCGAAAATCTGCTTCCCCTTATTTTTACAGACGAATTTCAGCACGGAACATTTCTTATCATTGATAATTTAGTGAAATACGGAAATTTTGATGATATTTATGTATTTTTGGACATTTTAAATAAAATTAATACTAAGTATAAAACAACTATACTTAATATTAATGATATCTGTTATAAGTATGATACTAATATTTTTGAATTAGTTGCACAATATAAAAAAAATCATTTATTAGAAAATATTTGTAAATATACCATTGCTAACATTCATGATGTTCATGTAAAAAATTCGGCTAATTTAAATTCTATCGACATTGCAAAATCAGTCAATAACAATGAATTTGCTGATCTTATTGAAAAAATATATATTCGTTATTATCAGCACGATAAAAAAGAGTCACATTTATCCATTGGTATGACTAATCCTAAACTTCTAGCTCAATTTCGTCACAAAATATCTAAAAATTTCAACGATATACTTGAAAATCTTTATAAATTAATAACAGTTAGAGGTTCAATGATTGAATATCGAATTGTTTTTATAATGTACACTCGATTACATAATAATCCGGTAAATATTGTAGATGTTTATAAGGATATAAACTATGATATATGTCAATATTGTTTCAGTATTACAAAATTAAATTTAATATATAAAAATAATCAATTAATTGTATTAAAATTAATGAGCCCTAATTCGAAAAATTTAACTTTGTTTGATTATTGTTTGATGTCTACAAATAAAAGAACCGCCCAGTATTTAATGTTAATTTTGATAAACAATAAATTTGATATATCTCAATATCGTGGGCCTAATAAAGATAAATTTATTGAGGTGCAGAATTTAGTTACATCAAGGTATCTAAAAAACTATTCTATTTCAGGTATTTTTGTAAATGTTTTGGGGATAGATGACTCCGATATTTTTATGAGTGATGAAGAAAATAAACCATCACAAATTGAATATCAAAATAAATTACTAAAAATGTCACATCGTGAATTAATCGAAACATCTGATCCAAAAATACTTGATTCATTTAAATGTTGGAGTCTTCCGTATTAAATTTCATCAAAATCTATATTATCATCTTCAATAGGATTATTCATTTCTTGGAGATCTGATGTCATTTTTTTACTAATTTCATCCATACTAACTAATCTTTTAACTTCATCATCGCTATATTTATGAATGATATCAACTTTACCATCTTCAAAATCACGATAGGTAAATAAAACAAAATTATCAACTCGAATCCATACTTTATTTCTCATTTTACCTCGTACGATTCCCAAATAAGTTGTACCGTCCATACCAAATACTTCAAAACGACAACTTCCCAGATTTTTTATAATTTTACCATAATTTTGACCATCTTCTTTAAAAAGTAAATTACGAGTTACTGCAGATGCATTTTTACTAGCTTGCTTTTTGGCGCCTTTTCCGCCGTGAATATTTTTCTTTTTTCCCATTATTAATTAATTAATAGATATTTCTTTAAATTCACCCATTTCTATTTCATTTTTATTCTCGATTGTATTATCGAAATAATTTTGAATTGCATTACAAACTGTTAGGTGTGATACGATTAAAATGTTTTCATTTTGTTTAATACACATTTGTATAAATGGAATTACTCTAATACAAACATCTCGAAAAGATTCATTTAATTTTGGAATATTACCTATCGATTGATATTCTTTATTAATTATTGATTTATATGTATTAGGCAGATCTTTCCATGTAAATCTAGAATTAGTTTCATTAAATAGGTTATTATCTAATGACTCATATAGTGAATTATCTATATTTATTTTTTTATTATTTTCTTCACAATAAGGATATATCGTTTGAACAACTCTTAGAAATGGAGAAGCATAGATATTACTAATATTTAGAAGTTTTAGTTTATTCACCAAATTATTTGCTCCAATCATACCTTTATCTGTTAATGGTGAATAGAATAATGGGTCATTTATATCACGATCTTCATGTCTTAGAATAAAGATTTTCATGAATATAAATAAAAAATTGAATAATTCTTTAAGACATAACTTAACTTAGAATATTACCTCAAAATAGGAATTAATATAAAACATAACTAATGGAAGGACTAGACATTGACTTTAATAATCGGGACTCAGTCCTTCAATATATTAAAAGTTCTGCGGAAGATTGTAGTAAAGACCAAATTGATGAATTAAGTGAAAAGATTGAAAATATCACTGGAATTAATTCAACTACAAAGACTTCATGGGGATCCTATAATTATTCAAGTATTAAAGCAATGTTTGATTTTCTAAATTTACTAGAAAATTATTTTGAAACACCAGATATACTAATTAAATTCTTAAAATTTAATATTAAAAAGGTAAAATCTAGAAAACTAGAGAAAAATCACGTAATCGCAATCATCAAAAATTACAAGGAACATGTATCTGAATCGATTGCGTCGGATCTAGATGATGCAAAGATCGACACAATTCATAATTGTTTACAATTCATGAAAGACCAAAACGAAGATTTATGGGATAGCATTGATTATATTTTCAAAATAATGTTTCCCAATGCAGAAATTGATAACATTCCAGATGCAATCGATCGATCTGGCAATGATATTTTACTAAAAAATAATGTATACGGATTTAAATGTTGGTGGCTTGTCACAAATGGATATATTAATTATACACAACCTGTATCATTGACAAAAAGTTCCGCAAGTGATGGTTCCACAAGTGCTGGTTCCGCCAGCGATTGTGATGCAAGTGATGGTTCCGACAGCGATGGTGATGCAAGTGATGGTTCCGACAGCGATTGTGATGCAAGTGATGGTGACGCCAGTGATGGTGACGCAAGCGATGGTTCCGCTAGTGATGGTGACGGCGACGGTAGTGATGGTTCCGCCAGTGATGGTGACGCTAGTGATGGTCACGCAAGTGATGGTGATGCAGGCGATGTCAAAGATTCTAAAAAGATTGAATGTATTTTTGATAATTATCCAATTTAATTAATTAATAAAAATTTATGCTGAACTAAATTTTTATTAATTTGGGACATTTATTTAATATCTCTGATATAGAGATAGTTGAATTATTAATAATATTTAATTTTTCTAATTTATCAGATAATATATCTAATATGTGATTAACAACAATTTGATTAACACAATATACATTTTGTAAAAACAAATATTTAATATTTGGACATTTTTTTATTAAGTCGCATAAATAGTAACTAGTTAATTTTGAACAATATGATAAATCTAAGTATATTAGTCGATTATTAATTTTTTTATTATATTTACACACATAGAAGTTTGAATAAGAACATCCATATAGTGAAATGTGTTTTAAATTAGGTAGATTGGTAAGTATTTTATCAAAATTGATCATTGAAATTCTATGACAATATCCAATATCAAGAATTTCTAATTTTTTATTATTTTTTTGTATACACTCGATTGTTTTATTTGTGATACTACTACAATATTTTAGATTTAATTCTTTTAATAATGGATTATTAATTAAACAATAATTTAAACATTCTTCATTTATATGGTGACATCCTAATAAATTTAAATATTGTAAATCTTTTACTGGAGGAAATGTAGTAAATGTAAAATTAGTAACATTTCGTAATATAATAGTATTTAATTTTAGAGTATTTATATTAAAAAAAAAATTATCGGATAAACGATCACAATGTCCTATATTCAAATAAGATAAATCCGCACTTGATTGTAATATATAATGAACTCCAGCATCATTTATTTTATAACATGATTCAATATTAATATATTTTAATAATTTTACATTACATTGCATTATACCAATATTTGTGATTTGAATACAATAGCCAATATCTAAATATACTAGATCATATTGAGAAGTTAGTGTAATTAACCCAGTATTTGTTATTTTACTGCAGTATTTTAAACTAACACTTTCTAATTTAGTAAAATTTTCAGCTAAGAAAAAAAGAGTTTCATTAGTAATATGTTTACATTTATCTAGATTAATTAATTGTAGATTTTTTGAGTGATCAATTGCTAATTTGATTGATTTATCAGTTATATAATGACTATTATTAATTGTCAATTCAGTTAAGTTTGATAATGTATTATTAAGTGATGTGAAAAAAAGATCAGTCAATGACATAATTCGACTAATTTTTAGTATTTGTAAATTTGGTGTTTTATTTAGGATAACAAATAGTTTCGATTTTAGTATATTATTATTTTCGTATTTTTGTAAACTAGTGAATATATTATTTATCAACTTTAAAAATAATTTTGATATTGTCATATATTTTAGTAATTTATTTATATTGATATATGATAATGTATATTGAATAAGACATTCTGGAATTACATCCATATAGTTATATCATATATAATTTTATTTATTGGATTAAATTGAAAAATCATACATGCATTTTATTATAAAAATATTTATGTACATTATCATTTTTCGTATAATGAATTTCATATAATATTTCAATTTGTCTAGGATCTTGTACAGAATATATTTTAGGATTTTCAATAGTATCTACCATTGTTTTGCATCGTGTAGTTTGGGTTAGTAATGAAGGAACTCGTTGATTAGATTTACCTACACAATATGATCCTGTAGCTAATCTACATATAAACAAATGATATATATTTTCACCCAAATCTGCACTGTACCCATTTTTGTCACAATATTCAAAAGTTTTTGAAAAATATGATCCGTATCCGTATAGTGCTGTATTACATAGAAATGGATTAAAACTATTTTCACATATGGAATTAATATACATATTATCATAACAACCATGAAATACAATTTCATCATTTGGAACAATTCCATTTGATTTATTAGTTGCAGAATGAAAGCCAATTATTTTTTTAGATAATTCTTCAAGTGTTTTATTTGCAATTACATTAAATTTGTTACGTCCAAAATCAAAATCAACATGGGAATATAATTCAATCATAGAATTCATAAAATCTTGGTGTTGTTTTGAATTATTAACTTTTAATATATTTATAATTTTAACATTATATGGTATTAATGAAATTAATGAAATATTATCTTTATTGCTATAGAAATTAATTTCTTCTGATTTGTAAGATTCAAGAATCGACTCACGATTAAATCTATATTGACAATTTTGCAATGGATCATAAAATCCTAGCTTAGATTGTGTTCGATATTGTTCTGTAGTATTTTTTATACATTTAATACTTCTTGCATTTGCTTTAGTATAATATGTTAGTTTTTCATTTCTTTTTAACACAATTTGAGTCAAATTTTTTAAATGAATCCTAATTTCTAATTTAATAGAATAATCTAAGCGACTTGAATATTTATATTCATAAATTAGAATTTCTTGTTTCTTAGATCCATGATTATTATTTAAGATAATTTGAGTTGGTAGTGAATAGGGTTGCCAAATATCATATCCTGCATCCCACATATAAATATAATCTAATTCTTCAAATGAATTATATTCTTTCATTTTAACAACTGCCGGTGTTTTAGGTTTACATCTTTTTTTTTGAAATTTATCAATATCTTCTTGTGTTAGCTTATAATCACAATCAGGCAATTCTTTGCCATTAAGTTTAGCACATGATTTTTCATGTTGTTGTAATTGTATTTTTTTAGCACCTATATTTTTTGCATTACACTTTATTAATTTACCACATATTTGACATGGATATTGCATAAACATTAATTGATAATACGTATTATCAATTAGTATATTTTTAATAAATCTATTATTATGTGAAAAAATTAAATATAATTCAATTTTTATATTACCATCCAACATGCATTATTTCCTCAGTTGTACATCTTTCAAGAACCCATTTTAATTTTCGTCGACATGATCCATCTGGAATATCTTCTAAATCTAGACGATTTAATTTTCTACTAAATAAAGTTGTTTCTTCGACAATATATTCATCTGGATAATATGTTATAAATATTCGAATCATTAATGATCTATTACTGATTAAATATCGATAAGGTATTTTATTCCAATATTCATCTAAACCTGGAAGTTGTTTAGATATCATAAATTTACCAATTATAGATTTTGCTTTATTGCAAACTTGTTTATAAATTTTAAAATTTTCACGATTTAGTAAAGCTGTATTTTTATCATATCTATTAAAATTAAATATTAAAAATAAAATGTTATCTGATAAATGACACATTTAATTAATTAAAAAATAAAGTTTATTATTATATTGATTATAGTTTCATTTTTTTTATTTATTCACGACCACTGCTGTGCTTATTTGACATATTAATTACCTTTTCACAAACAATATCCCCATTCTTTGTTGAATAATATACGCGTCGAATGCCAACCTTCTTTAGAATATTAATACAATCATGACAACACTTCGACTCCGCATACTTACCCTTATAATTTCGAACAACAATCATATCGAACGTACGATGACGCTGTGTCTTACTCTTAGGCCGACACCCCTTCGGCCCATACGACTTTTGATGAATTGACTTGACATCCACATTCTTCGTACT
>MDTD01075010.1_pt1 | contig 16088 bp, 15 predicted proteins | sample 811221 | NCBI WGS metagenome assembly MDTD01 (sample SAMN05326646, study PRJNA326480) | marine metagenome | isolation source: seawater | place: Pacific Ocean: South West | collected 2011 | reverse complement strand
GTACGTATGCATGCAATGCTGACCATAGCAGCGCCTCGCTAGACAGGAGATATAAATGACTTGCCTGTATGCCTATTGTACTATTTCGAGAGGTTAACTTAAGGGAGGGCTGCTATGGGTATTGGTGAGAAGTCAGATGGAGTTCCTGTTATTGATCTGAGCCCCTCTTTTGATGATGAGCAAGGCGCGTCGGAGGTGGCTCATCGCATCTCACATGCTTGTGAGACCCTAGGCTTTCTTATAGTTACAGAGCATGGAATTAACCAGTCCATTATCGACGATGTTCTTACATCTTCTTCACGGTTTTTTGAACAATCGCTTCAAGACCGCATTTCGGCAATGCCTCCAAGCCCCTACGTATTTCGAGGCTACTTACCATCGGAAGCCTCCGCTCTAGCAGCTTCTCTTGACATTGATACGCCAGGCGATCTTTGCGAGGTGTTCTGTATTAATCGCTTCGACGACCGCGAGGAGGCAATCCGCGCTGGTTTGAAAGAAAATTTAGAGGCTTTTTTTGCTCCTAATATCTGGCCAGGAGACCTACCTGAATTCAAGTCCTCATGGAACAGTTATTATTCTGCCATGGAAGGGCTCAGCGAGCACCTGCTTTCACTCATGGCAAGAGCGTTAGGGTTGCCCAAGAATTGGTTTGAACCTTTCTGTGATAAACATACGACAAATCTAGTCGCTAATTACTATCCGCCACAAGTCAAAGAACCACTTCCAAATCAATTACGCCGGGGAGCGCATACTGACTACGGAAGCATCACAGTGCTCTACCAATCACACTCATCAGGGGGATTACAAATAGAATCTCAGGATGGCAGTTGGTTAGATGTTCCTTACGTTGACAAAAGTTTTGTAATAAATATTGGGGACTTGCTCTCGGTGTGGACAAATGACAGGTGGGTGTCCACTATGCATCGTGTAGTTAATCCTCCTCGCGAAGAAGCCGCGGAGTCAAGGCAGTCCCTCGCTTTTTTTCATCAACCGAATTTCGATGCCGAAATATCGTGTATCCCAAGTTGCAAGAGTATTGACAATCCACCTAAATACGGAGATGTCAAAGCTGGAGAATGGATACTGGCCAAGTTGCAGAAGAGTGTCGACTAGATAAAAGGCACAGTATATAAAATTTCTAGAGATATCACTGTCCGCGAATTCAGGGTTTTCAAAAGTTGATCCTCCATAGCTGCCGGGCAAATTGAAGCTGTTTAACTCCTCGATGATATTTCCTCTAACAAGAATCATCTTCCTAAAACATTGAAACTGCAGATACAATCACAAAACAACAAGGATAGATAATGAAAAGAAAACGATCTAGACAAGCAGATGGCTATTATTTTGGGCAAATTGGATAGAAAGTTGAGGGCAAAAATTGAACGACAAAGATGAAGTGATGCTGGTAATGAAAGAGCATTTTGCGGCCAGACTAGAGGGTGATGCGGAAACGGCACTAAATGCTTATGCAGAAGATTGGTCCGATAGCAAAGGTTATCGCAAGAGTTCTATGCGCAAAGACCACCTTATTTTTGATTATGGACCCGACAAAACTGAGATAGATTTGGATTTGGGCTCCGTTGAAATATTGGTCGAAAAAGATCGGGCTACTTTTGGCCCAGTAATTATTTTTACGTCTAAAGGCAGTATTACGTATGCATATAGACTAAGAAAGAAGGCTGATGGTCGCTGGCTGATAACTTTCACACAAACAGTGGATTGGGAATTAGGGTCAGTAGATAAAGAAACAATGGAAAGGAAACGAGAACTTGACGGATCAGCAGCGGTGATTCGTCAGCATAGGGAGTCACTCCTTCAGGATCCTTTGAGGCCGGGTTACCATTTCGTTGTTCCAGAGGGTGCGGCCTTTCCATTCGACCCCAACGGCGCAATCTATTGGAAGGGTCGGTATCACTTGTTTTATATTTTTCAAGATAAAAGAGGTGGTCAGAAATCAGACCACTGGGGACACGTATCAAGCACAGACCTTTTTCATTGGCGCCATCATCCGACTGGTCTGATAGATGGCATGTTCAGCGGTAATTGTTTTTTAAATGAAAATGGTGTTCCGACCATTTGTTACCATCAAGTCGACAAAGGAAATTCGCTAGCAGTGTCCCAGGATGATGACCTCAATGAATGGAAAAAACTTGAATCAAATCCAATTACACCAGAAACAAACGAAGGCGATCAACATCACGGAAAATATAGATCATGGGACCCGTTTGGTTGGTATGATAGAGGCACCTACTATGCCATTTTTGGGGGAGAGCATCCGGCCATTGCAAAGTCGTCTGACATTAATGGACCGTGGGAGTATGTTGGGGATCTCTTTGCACAAGGCCTTGACGGTGTAAAATCAAACGAAGACGTTTCATGTGCAGATTTCTTCATGTTAGGCGATAAGCATGTGCTTCTGTGTATAAGCCATCAGCTCGGTTGCAGGTATTATGTCGGTACTTGGAAAAATGAACAGTTCTACCCTGAATCTCACTCGAGGATGAGCTGGGTCGATAATTCTTTCTTTGCACCCGAGAGTTTGGTGGACGAATCTGGTAGGCGAATCATGTGGGCTTGGTTATTAGATGCCCCCGAACTTGGGTTTAATTTTAAAAATGGTTGGTCCGGCACACTCGCACTTCCAAGAGTTTTAACCCTAAATTCCAAGGGCGAATTAATGCTTGATGTGCCCGATGAAATTAAGGCGCTAAGATATCGTCCACTTAAGTTACCTAATTTTGAAGTTGAGCGAGATAGTGAAATTGAAATAGGTAATTTGAAAAGTAATAGCCTCGAGCTATCCATTCTGATGGAGGGTTCTGGCGCATTTGAGTATGGAGTAAAAGTGTGTGTATCGCCCGACCGGACTGAGGAAACTGTGCTTTCGTATAGAAAGAATGAAGGAGTACTGTGTGTGGACGCGACAAAATCTGGCCCTGAACATCTCGCTGGGGACATCGAAAAAGCGCCTTTCATGCTAGATTCAAATGAGGTCCTAAACTTGCGTGTGTTCGTTGACAAATCAGTGGTAGAGATTTTTGCGAATGGCCGTCAAGCAATTTCTAGAAGAATTTATCCTTCTCGTTCTGATAGCCTTGGAGTGTCAATATTTTCAAAAGGTGGGCCATTACTTGTGGGGAGTTTTGAATCTTGGGAGATATCACCGTCAAACCCCTATTAGGCACAATAACGCTGGTCTAGGAGTGGCCACCAGTCGGTCTGAATTTTTTAAGCTTTTGAGCCAAAATGATTTTTTTCGGCTGTTTACTGCCGCGTTCCTAAAGCTCTTCTTGCTATTGTCGATGGTCGAGATAAGAGGGATAAGAGGTGGTTTTAACTTTAGGAAGTCAAGATTAACGCAAGCTAATTAGCAAAAAGGACAGAAGCTGGAATTTTGAAAGTCTGCCAATTGACCCTTTTCAACTGGCTGCATAGGGTGCGTATGCATAATCAAAATAAAATAATAATTCAGACGGATAATCGGAAACACAGTATTCGTATCACAACGATTTCTCCATCTGATTTCGACATCTATTTTAAGAGCGTGGCTGAACTGGAAGAGGGAAAACACGTTCTTTTTAATTTCACTGACCATGGTCAAACTATAAAATCATTCAGGGTGAAAATAGGAGGAGACCACGATGAATTCATTGAGAATGACAACGAATTTGGTTGGGATATGTTTGATAGCATGATGTGTTTGGTAGTTGGCCCTTTACATGAGCAAAACTATAAAAAGGTACTTCCTGCTAACATAGCACGTCTTTATGTCTGGAGGTTCTGGGATGATGCTAGGGAAAAGCTGAAGCGACCTAAAAGACGTAAAGTAGTTCCCAAACCAAGTAAGCACAGTGTAGCAGGATTACCCGATCAAGCCTTGAAACCTAAATAGCCTCTAAGCCATCTAACGATATAAGAATTCCTGGCGGCTTCCTATTTTGCGCTTCGGCATAAGCTAGCGTAATCACTAAATGCGGTGTATCGGTTTGATTTGTGCCGAAAATATGCGGTTCAAAGCTGTCAAAGGCCAGTCCTTGCCCTTTCCTCATTGGAATGAATTCCATGGATTGCGACAGTTTTTCAGCGATGGTTTGAGAGATGAGCAGCGTAAAAGAACTGGAAGATGTTTCAGCGGGTTCCTCATGGTTCAGGATTGATCCAGAGTTAAATGATGTCCATTGTTTGATTTTGACTTCATTTTCCCGAGATAGAAGCAACCCAACTTTTGCTGGAGTCAAATCTTCCAAAGCAATCCTTACAGAGGTAATCGAAGGTTCAGCTTCTTCGCGCTCCCAATAAACACGATCTTGGTGCATCTTCGTCTCCACACCGCCAGGACTTTTCAAAAACAAATAACTGTCATCAATCACCGGTCCATTAAAATTGATCCTTTGAGAGATCTCTGGCCACAAGTCTAAGTGAATCTGCTTCAATAGGTCCAAGTTGTTTTCTTCGTTTTCATATGGCTTGAAAAAAGTTTTCCCATCAGACAAAAACTCAGTGCTATCGGGTGCCCCAATGACTTTTTCACCACGAAGAAGAAGGGCATCGATATTTTTAGTTGAAATTTTAGACTGAAGCATACTCCACATAATTTCCCCCAAGGAAAAGGCCGACTGGGCCTGTCGGAAATCGTGACGTCGATCAAAGGTAAATTAATATTTTCAAGTTGGCAACTTAGTGAGCAAGGGACTTATTCAAAAAATGCGATTTTATGTTTTTCAAGCGATTGCAATCGGAAGTTATATGCCGATATCCTAGTCTAAATTATATCTGTTATCGGAGAATCCGTAACACGCAGTAGTTTAGGCATTGGCAGAAAAATTTCTAGTTACTTTTGACGTTTCTCTTATCTGTTAATGGGCGCTACAAAAAGTTGGCGGTAATTGATGTGAGCATGCTATTGATAGCATGCAGTGCTTGGAATATTTCATGCGGAGATATGGATCAGCATGGTATATATTGAGTCAATTAAAACATATGATGCTAGTCAAGCAGGGAGTGGAATCGGCATGCAGTTAGCGAAAGGATCTCAATCAGTGCGAGTGGTTTCTATCTTTATAGTAACTATGTGCCAGCTAGTTTTTCCAAATAACGTTTTTAGCGGCGGGCGTCCTGAAGGCATCAACATAAATTCCGCTTGGGTCGGTTATGACTTGAAGAGTGGCGAAGAACAGCCTTTAACCGACCATGGATGGGCGTTTAGCCATCTGCGTGAGTTGCTCCCCACTGTGAATATTCCGAATGAGCCTCAAAATGTGATACCGCTCGAGGGTCGACCAGACCATCCCACCGATGTCACTATTTTACTAAAGGGCAGAAAGCTTAATCTAGATGAAATAGCAAAAAAGTATTACATTCGTGGTATAGCCGTAGTCAAAGATGGCAAACTTTTGGTGGAGGGCTACTACGATGAGAATCAGCGAGATAGACCATATCTAATGATGTCTATGAGCAAATCTATAATTGGAACTCTCGCCTCAATATATGTAGAAAGAGGCCTCCTAGATCTAGAAAAAACCGTTGCATACTATTTGCCAGAGATGGCTGCCAGCGGATGGGCTCAGGATGATATCAGAAGCTTACTGGACATGCGTGATGGATCAGCCTATGACGAAACTTATGATGACTCTAGCAGCGCTCTGATGCTGCACTCTTGTTCTGTTCAGTGGCTAGAGGGTCCGATTTGCCCCGAGGATGGGCCTCAATCTTCTTACAAATTTTTACCAACTGTTGGCCGCAATGATTCGTGGGCCGGCAAGTTTGTTTATAAATCTGGAACGGTAGATGTTGTAGCTTGGGTGCTAGAGAGTATATCGGGAATGACGGTGGCGGAGCTCATAACTAGAGAAATATGGAGACCGATTGGTGCAGAATACAACGCGAATATTACCGTTGACCGTGGTGGCTATGCGCTTGCGATGGGAGGAATGAGCGCAACACTTCGTGATCAAGTGAGATTTGGTCAATTGATGCTTAACCGGGGTCGCGTTGGTGATAAGCAAATTGCCCCTAAGCATTTTTTTGACGACGTGATTAGTTTCCCCGGCGATCCAGACTGGCCCTATCATCATTCAGAGGGCTCTTCTCCTTATTACCGCAGTTTTTTTTGGGGAGTAGGAAATGGCGAAGGTGATTTTGAAGCCATTGGTATTAATGGACAGATTATACGAGCGGCGCCAAAAGCTAATATGGTTATTGTACTGAATTCGGCCTGGCCGAGGGAGGAAGGTCAGACGATTACTGATGGATGGTATGACGGATGGGATATGGCTAGTAGCCTTTTTGCTGCAATTAAGGACCATTTCTCCGAGCACTAGGCATTGTATTTTTTATCAGATGTTTTTTCTTCGCTTTTTAACGAGACATTGCCAGCTATTTTGGATTCAAAAAAGGATTCCTTTTAAGGCCCGTTATGAAGAGCCCAATTGATGGAATTAGAGATTCTGAAAACTCTTTGGAAGAAGGCTAACTCAACGGTGAAGATGTTTTGGATTCTTAGTAATCTGACCACATACTTTGAGAAATTAGAAAATGAAGCAAAAGTAATTAAAGGAATGAGCGGGACATCGATTGATTGCTGAAACCTGATTGGAGGTTCTGTTCTATATTTGATCATATTAAGGGAAACAGCTGAAACATATAAAATCTAGCGTATGCGTCTAAGTAAGTTTTTAACCCTTTCGATTCCCATGAGTCGAAACCAAGCCAAATTTTTTATTCGGAAGAGGCGGTTGTCTGTCGATGGTAAGGTGGTCACGGACCCCAATTCTGAGCTGAGGGAGGATAGCAATGTAGTTTTTGATGGTAAACAAATCTCAATTGCGGGTTATCAGTATATTGTCCTTCATAAGCCCCCATCTTATGCCTGCACCTCTAAGGATTCAGAATTCGCTTCAGTTTTACAGTTAATAAAAACTCGGTCGGAGAAAAGAAGCTACTATTTTGCTAATGCGCTGGGGCCTGAGCAAACCGGTTTAGTGCTTCTAAGCGATGATGCTCGTTGGGCAAATCGCATGAGGCGAAAATTGTCAAAAAAGGCTTTTGTGTATCTGGCTTCCCTAAAAGGTGTTGTCAGCGAATGTCAAATTCCGCAAATAAAGGAAGCGATGATGGCCTCTGCCGACACTAACATTGGCACGATAATTGATGTCCAAAGGCATAATGAAAAGTCGCTTTTGCTAAGCCTGAATCAGGTTCTTAATCAGGAGCTATTAGATGTATTCCATTCTTTCGATCTGATTATTAATTCACTTCATCTCCAAAAAATGGGTATTTTGAGCCTTGGTGATTTAGAAGAAGGTGATTATTTAGAGCTTACTGAGAATGAGATTAAGATTTAGCCGTCAACCTTGGTGCCATAATTCGAATAATGCATTCAGCTTTCATATTGATTTGGGCAAAAAGTCATTTTTTGTCGTAACACTTTAAAGCACCTATGCTGCTTTCGAAAACAATGAATTCTTGTATGGTCGATCATTCCTCAGCTAACACAAATGCCAAAATACTGCGTCTAAACACTGCCGGCTTTCCGATTGAGTGGGTGACATGGCAAGACGCAGTCTGCCTCCATGCGAGGGACCTCGTGGTTTGGACACTGGGTGCTGTTGTTCGTGAAGTCAAGGGAGGGTGGTGCAGGCTCAGTGGAAAGCAATCGAAGTTGGCTTTGTCGGCGATTTTAGCTTGCGGAGGATCACGCCTCGCGAAGCCTAAAAACAACCCCAAATTGAGCAACTTCGCGTTATTTGCCAGAGACAAACATAGATGTATGTATTGTGGGCACAAACACGAACATACCATGCTCACTAGAGATCATATTCTTCCAATGTCGCGGGGTGGCAGTGACGATTGGGAAAATGTGGTTGCGGCCTGCAGACGTTGTAATCAATTCAAATCCAACAGACGGCCAGAGGAGGTTGGCATGCAGCTTGTTGCTGCACCTTTCACTCCAAGCCATGCTGAATTTTTAGCGCTAATCAATCACTTGGGAATTTCGGAAGATCAGATTGATTTCCTAAAAACGCGATTTCCGCGCAACAGTCGATTGCATGATATTTAGATCAAATTAGGAATAAGGCTAGTAAATCTTAACAATCTCAAGTTAAACTTTTAATAGCTTTTATGGATTAATTTGTTTTGTAGATTTTCAATGGATGCATGTGTGAAAGAGTCTCTCCATCATTCACATAAATGCTGTTTTAACTGTGATTGGTTGGCTGAAAAAAATACACATCGTTATAAATGAAATGCTTGTTTCCTGGTGAGAACAGATTGAACTGCACATTTTCCAAACAAAAATTAGTTGATACCATTTGCTTGAGAAATAAAAGAGAAGAGGTGATGTGTCGGTCAACCAATCAGAGGCAAAAAAGGTTTCTCAAACTATTTGGCCTTCTTCTGTTGGTTTCAAGCGAACCCTCATTCACGCTTGATACAGATAATGACGGTTTGCCTGATGATTGGGAAATAGCTAATGGACGTGATCCTTTTGCAGCGGATTATCTTGTAAGTGCTGGCGGACAGCATACTTGTGCTCTCGATGATAATGGGGCCATATGTTGGGGTAATCCGATTAATGATCGGACGGCGGTTCCTGCATTAATTAACCCCTCCGCGATAACTGCTGGGGCAAATCATAGTTGCGCGCTTGATGATTCCGGTGTCGTCTGTTGGGGCCGTAATGAGGCTGGTCAGACTTCAGTTCCGGTTCTGAACAAGCCTAGCCGGATAACTGCAGGAGGGGATCATACCTGCGCGATTGACGAAACCGGAGTGGTCTGCTGGGGAGATAATCGGAGCGGTGAAACAACTGTCCCTACTCTCAAAAATCCCTCCCAAATACAAGCAGGAGGAGACCATACGTGTGCTATAGATGATTCCGGTGTAGTTTGCTGGGGCGATAACAAATATGGGCAATCAACAGTTCCTTCTCTTCTTAATCCCACACAAGTAAGTGTTGGCAGGGATCACACATGCGCGATTGACGATACAGGAGCGGTTTGTTGGGGATCTAGCCGCTCTGGCAAACGGATTGTTCCTTCACTAATCGGGGTTACGCGAGTCAGTGCAGGGGGTGATCATACCTGCTCAATAGATGACACAGGCATAGTTTGCTGGGGTCGCAATGATTATGATCAAACGTCAGTTGCTGCTTCAGTGAATCCCACCCTCGTGAGTGCAGGTGAGAACCATACTTGTGCCCTCGATGACACGGCATTGCTTTGTTGGGGACTGAATAATTATGGGCAAACGACTGTCTCTAAATCGCTTTTGAGGATTGATCCCGACGGAGATGGTTATTCCAGCTTGGGATATAATGACGCTTTTCCCCTCGACTCTTCTGAGTGGCTAGATACTGATTCGGATGGAATCGGGAATAATGCCGATGATGATGATGATGGGGATGGAATCGAGGATTCGTCTGACGCATTTCCTTTGAATTCGGAAGAGCAGTTCGACACGGATGGAGATGGTGTTGGTGACAATGAAGATGCTCTGCCAAATGACGCCAGCGATAGTGTCGATACTGACCTAGATGGAGTGGGTGACAACTTCGACAACTGTCTGGGTGTTAGCAATCCAAATCAATTAAATACCGACGGAGATGCGGCAGGTAATGCCTGTGATAATGATGACGACAACGATGGAACAGCCGATAGTGTCGATCAGTTTCCGCTTGACGCAGGCGAGCAAGTTGATTCAGATGGGGATGGAATGGGCAATAACTCTGATGCTTTTCCTCTTGATGCATCAGAAACTTTGGATTCGGATGGAGATGGAATAGGCAATAATGTCGATATTGATGATGACAACGACGGTGTGCTCGACAGTTATGATGATTTGCCATTTGATGCAACAGAGAGTGTCGATACGGATTCTGATGAGATAGGTAACAATGCTGATCCTGACGACGACAATGACGGCTTGTCCGATTTGGTGGAGTCCAGCTACTACGGCACTGATCCACTATCAGCAGATTCCGATGGCGACAGCTATTTGGACGGAGATGAAATTGCCGTAGGTGCTGATCCTCGCAATGCGGATGATACGCCCTTGATGGAACTCAATTGGCTCTTCTTTACTGGATCTCAAGGTGTGTCTGAGGAGGCGAATGAGTAGATATTATCCCATGAATTTGATAAAAAATCACAAACGGGAATGCTAAGTTGCAACTCTGAAAAGATGAAGTCTAGATTGCTTTACTGGAATCATGTCCTGATGATTGTGCGCAGCTAGATGGTTTTGCTCTCTTCGGTTCGTCAACCCAAGTGAGGATATCCTGCAGCGGGATAGGGTGCCGGATAAAACTCGATGCGGGCATTGCGTTCTGCCATGCAAATGACAGAGTTAGATGCTTTCGAAGTACAGACAGAAAGTCTCTCTTGACCAATCCTGCAGGCGAAGGCGCCTCGATCGGTTCTTATACGATGAGTTATTTCTCCCCCTTCAGAGAGACGGATACATTCATTAGTTGTGGGAGATGCGACCCAGATTCCGTCATTTGAGTCGAGACAAATACCGCCTGGCAACACATTGTTTGCCAATTTCGCCCACTCGCGTCTGCTCTGAAGATCTCCATTAGCGCCAATGTCAAAGGCGGTTAGGACGCCTGCAAAGGTCTCTGCGACAACGAGAGTTTGGCCGTCAGCAGTTATAACAGCTCCGTTCGGAAAGTTAAGATCACCTTCCATGAAGTCCATTGACCCGTCAATATCGACGCGAATCAACTCGCCCGGTTTGGGTTCTGCTCCATTGTGAAGATCAAAACCAAAGTTTACCACATAGCATCTTCCAAAAGGACCGGTCACCATGTCGTTGCGTGATAATTGGCCATCTGGCTAAGATCAGCATGCACCAAAAGATCTTTTCCATTAAAGCGCAAAATTTGACGTTTTTGCATTGAAACGATAAGAAGATCTCCGTCGGGCAGCCAGCCGAGTCCGGAGGGTTGGTCATCTTGCAGTGCAACCACAATTTCCCATGATCCGGTAGGAGCAAGTTTGATCACTTGCTGGCTGTGCATATCTGAAAACCATAAATTTCCATTTTTCCAATGCGGACCCTCACCGAAAGCAACATTTTCCATCAAAACATTCATGATTTCCCAGTCCAAATAGACAAGTAATTTTATCACCCTTAACATACTGCTCGAGTCCGTTTGAATTTGAAAGAATTTTGTGACTTGCAAATGCTCGAAGCCTCGTCTTTTCGAATGTCTGCAATCATTGGGATAGAAAGACTGACCCATTGCAAATTTTTAATCCGTAGTTTTTGATGACGTATTAAAATAATAGGTCCACCTTGGAAAACTAGATCATGTCTCACCAAAAACTGTTGGTTTTTAGCTCTCTACTTCTCTTAATATTGTTGCTTCATTGGGCAACCCTCCAACACCGCTGGTCAGAGGGAGATGTTACCGAACCATCCAATGACAAATCTGGAGCCCAAAATTTGGGCACTCGGTCCGACCCAATTCCAGATCAGCCGGAGATTATCTCGAAAAGCTCCACTGAAGCTCAATCCTCCTTTCTTTCAATCGGTTCATCGAGTGATCTCGAATTGCTGACGTATGCGAGTAAATTCACTGTTCGACTGTTTTCGAATTCAGGAGAATCCCTACAAAGATTGACCGTTCGATCTATACAAGTCGAACCGTATTATAAGCAGATTCATGCGTTTTCGGATGACGGTACTACCGCGATCATTACCTTTACGGACGCCATTACACATGTCTTTGTCAAGCACTCCAGCGGAGTGTATGAGCATTCAGGGCCTGATTTTGAAGGAACTATAAAAAGGGTAACTAAACTCAACGTAGTTGACGATATGCGTTTTCCGGATGATCGAACCATCAGGTTCGAGCCAGAAGTCAAGCCAATCATATTCGAGAAATTCCCCGATGACTGACCTATCCAAGATCAGTCATCAAACCATTTTGGCGTCCATTCGGGCAATATGCCTTTGGTTGCTGGCGTTGCATGCTAGCTCAAATGAGCCGCCCGTATCAATGCAATGCCCATGTAAATTTGAGGTGGTAAACCAGACCAAGGGTATCATGACCTTTTCGTTAGCCTTCCACAAAGAGGTCGCCGATACTGCCCTAGTGACACTTCAGATGAGAGCGATCGATGGAAGAGATGCAAATCTATCGGGATATTATGTGCTGGGACAATCCTCGCTAAAAAGATTTGGATACTCCTCACAATTGCAGCAGTCGACCATTTCAATTCCTTTGGAGCTCAACAACTTTCTTAACCTTCATATTTCGGCGGTTCTTCTCGCAGGTGATGGAAGCATTGTTGATCAAGTCTTACTCACTGAAGATTTTTTTTCTTATCAGAATCCAGGAGGGTCAGTGGGGACGGCCGAATCCAAAATAATGTTTAACTCTGCGGTTGATTTCCAATACAACCAATCAACTTTCAGTCTCTCCATACCCAGCATAACCAATGAATCCCTGCAATCTGTCTCAGATAATATTGATGTAAAAATAGCTGTGACCGATGGCAACTCAGGATTCTATGTGGCAACTGAGACAGTCGCTGTTACTTACGACTCTTCGGGTGTGGGAGGCCTCTCTGTCTCAGGGTCGCTGGACGCCCCGCTGGATTCTGACTCGCAATACAGTCAAGTGATACTAGACCTAGAACGCGCGGGAGAATTGATACTGCGCTATCACCTTACTGAGTTGCCAACCGCCAGTCCCACCTCTTTCTCTTTCAATGTTGATAACGTCAGCACCCTCTTGGATTCGGACGGCGATGGGATGTCAGATTTCAATGAGCGAATATTAGGGACTGACTCTAATTTGAAACACTCGTTCGGAGATACGGTTATTGAAGTTGCTTTCACCTATGGCTCGAGTGCGTCAGCGAGTGCTTATGGAGGGGAGAATCTTGCGGCCAACATCGCGCACTTAGTTTCCGTGGCAAACAGCGCATTAAAAGCTTCCGGACTCGATATCGTCATCAAAGATGTTGGGCAATACTCGGTGGGCGACGACTCTGACATCGGTGCCAAAGAAGTTTTAGAAGCAGTCGGAAATAGGCAGGGTATTTTTTCTGGTTTAGACGCTACTTTTACGCACCAGCCCGACCTCATATTCCATGTTTCTACCGTAAAGAGCTTGAACCCCGATTATGGTGGGAGCGGCCTGTTTACTGATGGAATAGCCACCCTCCAGGGGGTATATAATGATGGGCTTATTGACTATGCTTCAAGTTTTTCTCAGGGCCTTAACACCGGTGCGATTACCATTGATGGCGGCTCGGCTCTTACATTTATCCATGAGGCTGGTCATTTGATGGGACTGGCGCATGCCCGAAGCCAGCATACGTCCACGGTGCCTGGCTCATTTCATTGGTCTGCGGGTTATGGTGTTAGTGACAATTTTGCAACCATAATGGCTTATCCCCAAGAATTTGGTTCCGCATCAGAAATCTCCTCTTTCTCTTCACCCAACCTGATCTGTAATGGAGTTGCATGCGGCGTGCGCTCATCGGATCAACTTAACGGTGCAGATGCAGTGAGCTCGCTGAGTGCAACCGCACTGCAGGTTAGCGGGATATCTAACGGATTCAATGTTAGTTACTCATTGGCGGGTGCGGATTCTGATGGAGATGGTTATTTGGACAGTGAGGACGCATTTTCATCCGATGCAGACGAATGGCAAGACACCGACGGTGACGGTATAGGCAACAATGCCGATTTAGATGATGATGGTGATGGTGTTGAGGACAGTTCAGACGCCTTTCCGCTAGATGCAGTTGAGACAATGGATACTGATTTTGATGGTTTAGGTAATAATGCTGACGCTGATGACGACAACGACGGTGTTTTGGACACTTTTGACGATCTGCCTCTTGATGCAACAGAAAGTACAGATACTGACGCGGATGGTATAGGCAACAATTCTGACGCTGACGACGACAATGATGGCTTATCAGACGCAGAGGAGGCTATATATGGCACTGATCCCCTAGTTTCAGATTCCGATGGTGATGGTGACTCCGATTTAGATGAGGTCGATTATGGCACTGACCCACTTGACACAGATGATGCGCCGATATCTGCTCCTAACTGGGCCTTGTTCGGAGCTATTTCATCGGCAGACGTTACCCCTCCAGAGATAACTGTCGAAGGGGATAATCCTGTTAGCCTTCAGCTAGGAGATAACTTTGTAGAGCCCGGCGTGAATGCAGTCGATGACAAAGATGGTGTGGTTGAGGTCGAAACCGGAGGGGTCATCGATCCAACTATAGTTGGAACATACACGCTGACCTATTCTGCTACCGATAATTCGGGCAATGTAGCAACTGCGCAACGGAGCGTGATCGTTGGAAATGCGTTTTGACCATTCGCAATTCCCAGAAACACAGGTATCAAGCGGATCGGATTATGAGAGCACTTCGTAATTTATCCGCTTGATAAGGAATATGAATAAAGCTTAGCGGCGTTGAGTTCAAATTCGATTCTAACGGTATCCTTGTCAATTACTTGACGATCAAATAAGTTGCTATCCGTCGAGGTCTTGCTAATTTGCGCTGAACTGATCACGGAATTGGAATTGTCCTTTAAGCTTGCCTTAATCCAGCCGTTCTTTGATACATCAGCAGATACCTTTATTACCTCACCCCCATAGTTCAGAGGTTTGGTCCTAATTCTGCCTAATTCATTCCCGTTAATTTGCTCATAGCCAGCAAACCCATCCGGACGCAAAGTGGCAAGTGCAAGGCAGCCATTTCGCCAACCCGTATGCAGCCAATCGCTTCCCCCGTAGTAGACACGAATTTCTTCCTTCAAAAATATTGGACTAGCACACGCATAAATGCAGCCAAAATCATAGTCCAAAGGATCGGGACAAGAATTAATCAAGGGAACGCCCTCGTTTATTCTATGCCAGATTTTTGTATCTGGACTCCATGCAAGTTCTGTCCATACTCGATCGGAAATTTGGTCATGGATAGCCAAGAGTCCTATGTAAGTGTTCGCATGAAAAAATACCGGCATCGCGTATGGCTGGTGTTCCCAGTTTGCACAATCAATTACGACTTCGGATTTCGACCAGTCGCAAAAATCAATGCTCTCAATACGAGCTACTTGTCTTCCCCAGGCATGATTTGTTTTCGTTGGAGGTCCTATCAGTTTGCGGTCAGTTTCTCCCCACGTCCGAGTGAAACCTACATACTTCTCCAACGTCGGTGCCCAAAGGGCATTGTTGTGCGTGTCCCCGGCTATCTTATTCCGACTGATAGGCCGTGGTTCTGACCAAGCAAAGCCATCCTGTGAAAAACTGGCATTTAGGCCTTGCCAAATAGATTTATAAAGGTGAGATTTTTCCTCTTCGCGTGCGTCCTTGAAGATCCCAGCCCCATGCGGGCCTCTCAAAATTAAATTGTTGTCAAAGCTTTTCTCAAACTCAATCAGTCCAAGACTGGGTTTTTCCCATCGAAGACCATCTTCAGAACTGGCATAACAGATTCCCATTTCCTGCGATTCATGGCCCTCATAAGGGCTTGTTTTGCGTTGTGACAATGACATTCCTTGAGCTGAATGCGCCACGACAAAAGGGCTATACCAGCACTTGTAAAGCACCTCTTCTTCGTCAAAAAAAACATTGCCATAAAAATTGTCATAACGTTTTTCCCACGGCTTATCCTCAATCATCAAAGGGTTGGCATGATGCTTAGTCGGCACGCCTAGCTTTAATGCAACATTATGAGCATTTTCCACATTGCGGTCATCGAGCAGGAGAAATCGTTGATTTGACGTTGAATTCATCATTGGCGTCATCGTTGAGCTGCTTTGAATTGAGGTTGTATTGTTTTTAGACTGAAGGTGCACATTTAGATACTTACCCGACTCCTAAGGTCTATTTTCGCACAACTTGAATCGAGGGTATATGCGGTTTGAGATCTGTAGTATTCGGTTTTCTCTGATAATTGTTACCGGTGTGCATCTCGGAACTTATTTTAAAACTCGGCTAACGATGTTGGATAATGAGGAGATGGTTGATTTTCGGTTAAATAAAAATGGAAAAGGGGGGGAGTTTAGATAGTTTACCCTTTCCGGTCTCTATGATGCCTGCT